>Ga0181392_1000692_pt1 | contig 12910 bp, 12 predicted proteins | sample 15SPOviralmetaG_FD_130083 | JGI IMG/M metagenome (GOLD analysis project Ga0181392, IMG submission 130083) | Marine viral communities from the oligotrophic San Pedro Time Series (SPOT) site, San Pedro Channel, CA, USA - 15 SPOT_SRF_2010-09-15 | ecosystem: Environmental > Aquatic > Marine > Strait... | reverse complement strand
TTCTACTTCAGGCAGTGGGATTGCTCTTGGTAATTATCTTTCTTTACATAAGACTGAACTCGATAGCACTGCTGCAAGTAATATATATTTCTCACCAGACACTGCTTTAACCGCAGGATCAACTCAGTTAATGGTAGATTTGCGTAAGGTAACCAAGACCTTTGTTGATTTAAGCACTAATGCGTTTACTGTTACTACCAACGGAACAATTATATTTAACGAAGGCAGAATAACCGCACTCGATAACATTCCCATTGGTGCAACTACACCTGCTGCTATTACAGGAACCAATGTTACAGGAACTAATGTATTGGCTAGCACTACGCTAGGCTATACTACAGGTAGTGGTGGAACTGTTACTCAAGGGGATACTTCAGGAAAAGGAACTACCGTTGTACTTAGTAAATCAACAGGTCAAATTACTCTCGACGATGCTTCACTTGCTGGGGATACAAATGTAACATTTACTTTTACAAACACTGTAATTTCGGCAAATGACATTTTAGTTTTTAACCACGTTAGTGGAGGAACCATAGGAGCTTATAATTTTAATGCCGTAGCGGGAAGTGGAACTGCTACAGTTACCATTAGGAATCTAACTTCTGGCGCACTCGCAGAAGCTCCTGTAGTTTCTTTTGCAGTAATTAAAGCCGTAACATCATAATGGCAGTATTTCACAGAACTAAAAGACTAAAAATCTATGGCAAAAAGCCAGAGGTTACACAACTATTTGGTGGGCGATACGCAATAACTGTTCGTTGCCAGGCAAAGAATGATACAGAAGCCTGGTATGACAAAAACAAAGATCAGATATTTGCTGACTTTGGAACATTGTATGACGCTCACATGGCAGTTGATGGTATCGATGCCAGAACCGGTGAAGCATACTCAGATATGATCCTTACTAGTGCTAGGGCTAGTTACACTCAAACTGGAGAATATGTAATAACTTTTGAGTATCAGACCCTAACTGGCTCCTTTGTTCAAGAGGCAGCGGACAAGGTAGATCAAGACCTAAACGGCCTGCGTAGAGTTCTTCGTCGTATTATAGCTAAGGATGGAACAAGCTATGGTAAGACTGTAGGAACAACTACAATTAGTCACTCGGCTATAGGATACAGTGCTGCCACATTAACGCTAGCTAAAGCTATCTCTGGAAGCAAAGAGCCAAGTGAATCAGGCTTTGTTAGCATTACGGAAACGTGGCTAGAAAGCGGAGTGTTAAGCAGAACTATTAATGAAGAAAAGGGTGGCACAGGAACCGGAAAGATACGAACAGAAACAGTTGAAGCCTTTAATGAAACTCCCACCTCAACAATAAGTGGTGTTGAAATTGGTGTATCAACATCGAACGTAGAAGGTATAGACACTATCAGAAAGACGTTTGTTAGCAGTAGCGGAGAGATACGCAGAACAGATAGACCAGGACCTAATGCTATACCAGGAACAACATACGTTACTATAGACTCCGTTGGAACTGCGGTTACTCCTACTGGAGTTTTAATTGATTCTTCTGAAACTCAAGAGAATGGATACGTTAGATTTTCTAGAACTGCGCTACAAGGAACAATTATTAAAACAACCCAGACTTATAAAGACGTAGTGTTCGTAGATGTTCCTGGGCAAGTTTCTTGTACAACTAGTTCTGAAGTATTTGCAGATTTTGACAATACAACGAATCTTCCTGATGGAGCAGTAACTTAACTTTTAAACACACAAAATTATGGCATTATTAGCAATAGGAAGAACCGTTGTCGTTGAAACGATTCCTCCAAGGAAACAACAAATTGCAGCAGATGTTGTTGTAAATATTCAAGATTCAATACCAGACACAACGGAACTTGCTTTTGATGTATCTGGAATATCTTGTTCAGTATTAAGAGTTAATGAATCTAACTCTGGGAAAGTAGGAAGAGCCGTTACGTTGGTAGATTCTGAAGGAAATACAACCACTTCGGTTGGTGGCGGTTCTACCTTTGGCGTAACTAGCAATGTTACAGAATACCCCAAGCATTTCCTCGTTGATGACGCATCAAGCACTTCTTTAACATCATCAAAATCTAAACAACCATATATAAGCGGAGGAGCAATAGAGTTTCAATCAACAAGCTCTACGGATACATCTAGAGCTTTTGGATTTGGAAATAACGAGTCAGATAAAGACCAACTTTATAAAACATCTGGTATTATAAATAGAAAAGTTCGACCTGTTTTAACTGCCCAAGATGGAACAGTTTTTTATGAAGTTACTACAATTTCGTCAACAGGGGCTACTGATCCCATAACTGGATTACCCGTAGGTCGTCCACTATAAAATATATCAAATGGCAAATAGAGAAGAAAAGAAAGCAGGGTTCTCTGATTACAATCAAGAGAAGGTTCAAGACGCTAATGATATAAATTTAATTCCTAATAAACCTGAGCAGCAAGTAGAACAGACTCTTAGCAATAACAATCCTCAACAAAGCGCAGGCGAAATTAGTTCAACATTCCAAAACAAAATGGATGCTGGATTAAGTGATTTTGAATCAAGTAAATTTCCCAGTTCTTTAGAAAGAGAAAAAGAGAATGAGCTATTTGATGCTAATATTAGATTTCAAGATGATGACCTAGAAATAGGTTCTTTGGGGGACGTTCAAAGAGATTTTGCTCAAGGGAAAGGTTTAGGCCCTGCCACAGAAGATACTTCTATACGTAGCGTTGGAGAAGATCCGGTAACCCTAGATGCTTCAGATGATCCCATTGGTGGCAGTATAGGAGTTGTTGTTTGCATAAATGGTAAAGCTCAGTTCGCAAATATCGTTGGTCAATTAGGGAATCGAGTAAGTTAATTAATATGGCTGTTTTCTTTTCATCTTGCATACCAAACCATACCACAAACTGCGTTGGCTCTGGGACTTGTTCAGCTACCAAAATTGAAGGAACTGATTGTTGTAGCGTTGGGTATGATATTAATTTTGATTCAAGCGATTTAGTTCCCTCGGCTAATTGTTCACTTGGACTTACTAGTTTTAATTGGAATTATTGCGGAGGTTCTCCGGCTGGTAGTACGATTAGTTTTGAACCAATGATGATTGATACTAGTTTTTTTTCTGATGGGCTAGACGTTGACGATGATTTGCAAATAACTGTTGATAGCACTGCTTCAATTTTTGAACAAAACTTGCACAGAACACCAGACCTTCCAAACGCACAACAAATTGATTGTTCGTTTAGTGGCGTTACTACACCAAATTGTAATAGAAATTATAACATCCCAACGGGCACATTGTTGGTAACAGTGCCAGCAGGCTCAACAGTTAAGTTTGGAGCAGTTGATAATCATGGTGGTGGTCTTAGGTTAATTGGTAAAATTCTTTTAAAACCCGCATCCGCACCATGAACAAAGTAAGTTTTTCATTAAGTAGTTTAGAGGACAATGCAAAGAAAAGACCCAAGGGTTACACTGAGCACGTATTAAGTTATGCAGAAGTTCTTGGCGACAGGGTTTGGATTGACCCAAGTGACTTAGATTATTTAACAAAATACTACAACAGTTACGATCCGATTGAGCCAAAATTAATAGACAAGGCAGCTAATTTAACAAAGGCACTGGGCACGTGGGCAAAGTCAGGGTTTAAGGTTGCAGACAAGAAAACAATTAAACTTAGGAAGTCAGCCTGTGAGTTGTGTGAATTTTGGAAACACGACGGCAATATGGGATTAGGCAAGTGTAACCACGAAAAGTGCGGTTGCACTAAAATCAAATGGTGGCTAGCTACCGAGAAATGCCCCGCAGGAAAATGGTAACCTCTTTATATATTAAAATTAACAACCCCTTAACACCTGTGATATAATAAGGTGTAATTAACTATTTAAGACATTATGATTAGAGTTGGAAGACCCCAAAGGAAGGGAATGGTAGGATTATTTGACCCAAATAATTACATAGATAAATTTGGTAATCATATGACTACTGATCCTAATGCTCCGCGTAGATATTATGACGGACCTGGTGGGGGATATGGTCAAGGCGTTGAGGGTTTAAATTTTATTAGACCTAAAAATCAATTAAACTTAGGAGATGGTAGACCACAGATAGCTTATGATAGACCTTTAGAACCTACCAAAACTCCTCAACAAATGGAGGACGAAAGACGACCAGGCACATATTTTGGTAGTGATGAAATGCAACAAAAGCAGTTTAATCTGGACACATACACAAAAGCCCCTCCAGGTGTTTTGTTTGGTGAAGATGACTCTCGTTTTGAAACTCCTGCAATGCGAGTGGCTAGGCAAAAAGCAGGAGACTTGAGAGGTCCAGGTATGGGATCAAGCCTATTTGGTCAGAACGCAACTTCAAGTGGAGCATCTAATAACATTGATCAACGCTTAATCGACGGATTCGGTGAAGATGCTGCAAAGTTACCCGCCACGGGACCTAGGTCTAGAATGAATAATCCAACAGGCTCAGGATTCAACTCTAGACTTCAAGTAATGCCCCGTGAACCAAGCAATCTTTCCCTAGGACTACCTAGCGTGTTTGGTGGTTAAAACCTTTTAATAATTATGGCTACTTCTTTTTTCAACTACGATCCTTTTTCATCATCCGGCTTTGGGGAGAATCCCGCGATAGAGCCAGTTACTATACTTGGGCAGCAGGGTGCTCCTTCGGTTAATGCTTCTTCCTATGCACGTAACCCCAATGTTTACGAAAGTAACCCCAATGTTTATGGGCGTAACCCTAACGTGTATGAGCGTAACCCTAATGTTTACGAAAGTAACCCTAATGTTTATGCGCGTAATCCTAATGTAATACCAGATTCACCCGTTGATTTTACTCCTTACTTTAACTCCTTCTCGCCTTTTAATACTGCCCCAGAGCCTTCGTTTGACTCTTTCTCATCTTTTAATTTTAACCCTGTTTCAGAACCTTCGTTTGATCCCTTTTCAGGGCCTTCGTTTGATCCCTCTTCATATTTTAATTTACTAGAGCCTAGCTTTAATCCCGCGATGGAGTCAGTTCCTATACTTGGGCAGCAGGGTTTTGTTGATCCTAGTCTTAATTTTGAGCCAGTAATCCAAGCTGATCAAATTGTAGATATGATAGATCAACCTGGACCTAACACTCCAATATCTGAAAAGATTGAAAATGCAATTAAATCAGGGTTTGACTATTTATTCGGTGCGCCTACACCGGAGCAAGCACAAAATATACTAGAAACTCAACCAACAAGTCCAAGTCAACGAGAAAACTTGCAGGCTATTGTTCAGGGCGAAGAACGTCCAAGCGACATGACCAAACTTGCTAAATTTTTACTTGAACCTACCGGCGATACAAACGTTCTAGGGGTAGATGAAACGAATAAAGACCCTGGTAGCACAGATGAAAAGTCTGTATCTACAGCAAAAGAAAAAGAAGAAGAAAGACCGTTCGTAGGTTCTCCCAATACACCATCTGGTTTAGGTGGCCCACTCTTGCGTGGTTTTAACATGGTTAACAACTTATCAAGAAATGTCCCTATGGGTGAAGAACAGACTAAGGCTCTTCTTGCTCAAAGGTTTGGATTTGATAACCCAGTTACAGTTAATCAAGCTATAGCAAACAATCCTAATCTTGTAATGGGAACAGATGCACAAGGACGTATGCGTACTTTTGCAAGTCCAGAAGCGCGTCAACAAAATCTAGCTAATGCTCAAATTGCATTTAACCAAGCAAGTCAAGATAGGCAAGCAAGGATTGGAGGAACTGGAAGTTTCGAGGGTGACAGCGCAGCACGTAACGCTCGCGTAGCAGAAAGAGACAAACGTCCGGGTGAAACTCAAACCGAGCGTGACACACGAATAGCTAAGTCTCGCACCCAAGGCTCAACCGAAGCTGGTGAAATGTCTTTTAATGACGCTCGCAAGTTTGTTCCAAAGGGACAGAAAGAAACTGCATCTTCGTACAACGAACGGATTAAAGCATACCAATCTCAACAAAACAGCAGGTTGAACAAGTTAAAGGAAAACCTTGAAGAACTAAGAGTTACAGGGCAAGAGCTTAACAATCAAAGAACTGCTGCAATAATATCTAATTACGCTGAAAATCAGCCTCAGAAATATTCAGAGGTTCTAGCTGATGCACAGAAAATGTATGAGGATGGCAGAATAAAAGATAGGTATGGAATGGCTGTTTATATCATTGAGGAAATGGGAGGCGATCTTTCTAAACTAACCAATGAAGTAGATGGCTTTAACCCTGGTCAGTTAAATACAAAAGACAGACAGGCTTACGATTATGCCATTAATAATCCTAATGACCCTAGGTCACAACAAATATTAGATAAACTGGGAGTCAAGTAACATGGCTTTTGATCCTGATGCCTATTTAGCAGGGGAAAGTCAAACTACTGATTTTGATCCTAATGCGTATTTGTCTGAAACATCATCATTTGATGGTGCGACAACTCAGTTTGATCCTGATGCGTATTTGTCTGGGACACCATCTGATAGCGGTTCAGCAACTCAGTTTGATCCTAGTCAACCTTCGCTAGATTCAGAAGACCCTACTACTGGCGAAATTGTTGCTGGTGTTGGAACTGAAATTGGAGCAAGCGTTGCTGGTTCCGTGCTTGGTGGTATCATTGGTGCTGGATTTTTTGGTATAGGAGCAGTTCCAGGAGCCGCCATAGGGGCTGCTTTGGGTGGATTTGCTGGTGGCTTCTTTGGTTCTGCAATAGCACAAGACATTGAAGATCAACCAGACTTTAGTCTTGGTAGAGCACTGGGTGCTGGTGTGGTTAGTGCTATACCATTGGGTGGAGCCGCAGTCAAGGGACTAAGAGGTGGAGCTAAGATTACTGGTAGTATGGTTGCCGGTGCAGCTGCACGTGAATCTGTTAAAGGTGCGGCATTGGGAAGCACGGAAGCTACAATTAAAACTATTGTTGACGAGGGCCGTATGCCTACCAAGGAAGAGTTTGCTACTTATGCTGGTGCGGGTGCTTTGTTTGGTGGTGCTATAGGTGCTTTTACCCCCAAGATCAGTAAGTCAATGAATAAGTTTTTTGGTAAAAGCTTTGATGAAATTGATGACGAGGTGGCGAGGGGAACAATTACTTACAAAGACTTTAAGCCACTTGCTCAAGCAGAGGGGGCAGACGGAGAAAAAATACTGCGCGGTCAAGTAGAAAAAGTTAAGGCTAGAGTCCAAGCTGATCTAGCTACTGACTTTATAGAAAACCCTGGAAATCTATCTAGCTTTAAAAACCGGATGTTGTCTATTTTTGCTCCATCCAAGCTTGTTGGAAAAGAAGCTAGGAATGAAATATTAAGATTCCGGAAGCGTATAATATCAGTGGAAGAACTAGGTGGTAAGATTGATAAGCGCATTGCTGCTGCTACCGCAAAGGACTCTAGTGTTGCTGCGAAGGTAGATCAGTATTTAGCTGGAGGAGATTTGGACCCGTCACTAGGAAACCTAACTGACGATTTAGTTGTGTATCGCGACAGGTTAGACGAACTGCAAGGAGAAGTCATAAAATATTTAGACGCTGACTATATGTCAAAGATGGGGCCACAAAAGTTAGCTAGAGTTACAGATGAAATTTTAAGATTACGAGATCAAGCGGCACGAACATCTAATGCTAAAGATTTAAAAAAACTTAGAAAAGAAATTAAAAAATCGCAGAAAGAAAAGAAAGACCTAGAAAGAACTCCGAAGTTAATTGATAAGATTAAAAAGTCTAGGGAGTTGGGCAACTTTACAAGTCGAGAGTATCGTATGTTTGTGGATAGCGACTTTATTCCAGACTCAAAACTGCGAGATAAAGCACAAAGAGAAATTGCTGACAAAAAGTTGCAATCTAAGGCGTTCAAGCAAATGGACCCAGATTCTGCGGAAAAAGAAGCAATGAGACAAGCCAACAAGCAACTGGAAAAATTAGAAAGAAAGTCTGCTGCGGCGCGTAAACTTGATCCACGCTCCGGCGTGAGAGGTAAGATTGATTCACCATTAATGAAACGCAAGGAGCCAGGAGAGTTTGAGAAAGCTTGGCTAGGTGAAATTACTGAGACAGGGGAACGAGCGCGTGGAACACTTACCAGAGTGGGTCGCATGGTTGCTAGGGAAAAGACTGACCGAAACATAATTGAAATTCTAGAAAGAAATGGACTTGCCATTAGTAAAAATATTGCTCCAAAAGGAACGGCTCCGTTAAAGTTAAAGGCTGGGGTAGAAACCGGATACAATGTATCACCAGAGGTGCAAGCATCTATCAATAGTTTATACATTGACGGGGGGACAGAGCGTTCCAACAATGCTATCCTAGCTGGCATACAAGACCTCTACTCTACTGCCGTTGGACTATCAAAGGCTACTAAGGTTCTGTTGAACCCGCCATCTTATGCCGTTCAGGTGTATGGTAATGCAATTACTTTAGCAGGTATGGGTGTTAATCCATTTGCCGGTGCTGGTCGTGGAGCACGTTTAGCGTTGGCAGAGTTTGGTGGATTTGAAAAATTACTTAGCCCCTCAGGGGGTAAAGAACGAAGAGCATTTCTAAAAGAGGTCAATGACATGGCTCGCTACGGGATCAAGGGAGAGAACATCGTAGAGTCTGACATGAGAGATTCCTTTGAGCGTGGCATATTCTCTAACGCAATGGAAAAGCCAGTTGGTTTCTTTGGTAAAATGTATTCTGTCCCTGATACAGTAGGTCGTTATGTAGGTTGGAAGTCACAACAGAATATGTTGAAGAAGGTGTACCCAGAATTGGGTAACGAGCAGGTTAAAAAACTAGCAGCAGAACTAATAAATGACACGTATCAAAACTATGACCGCTTGTCTTCCGTCGTTAAACGTCTGTCTCGTATGGGTATCATGCCTCAGTTTGCTTCCTTTACAGCCGAGTTCATGCGTAACCAATACAATCAGGCAAAGATCATAAAGCAAATGCTCCAGGGCAACTTTGGTGCTGATCTAGGACTAGACATTAACAGGGCTAGTAAGTCTGCAATGAGAGTAGAAGGTGCTAAAAGACTAACCGCCTTGGCTACCGTTTATGGTGGAACATACGCAGCAATCGAAGCATTAAATCGTGATGGTGGTGTAACCGAGGAAAACGAACAGGCTATTAGAAACTCATTGCCAAGTTGGGACCAAAGTAAGACTCTGGCGATGAGGGTTTCGGAAGACGGGAAAAAAGTTAGTTACGCTAACGTATCTTACATTTCTCCTCACGCACTTGGGCTTGCGGCATTTGATGCTGCCATGAAAGACGAACCCATCGACAGCTTGGCTTCTTTGATAGCAGAGGAGTTTGTGGGTGAAGGTTCATTTATTAACCGAGGACTGATGGAGGCTATCAATAATCGAAACAATAGGGGAAACAAGATTAGCTTCTCTGAAGACGAATTAGAAAACGCCAAAGAAAGACTTATTTATTTCATCAAGGAATCTTTCCGTCCTGGCATTGTTCGTGAAGGGAAGAAGTTAGATGAAGCGTTGCGCGGAGTTGGAGACTTAAGTGTAGGGCAAGTGTTGGCAAGACAGGTAGGATATCGAGTAAACACAATAGACATAGGAGAAAGCGTAATGTTTGCTATGCGTGAAAACAAGGAGAACGCTGATGGATCGAAGTATAGTTATACAAGAGCAAGAAAAGATGGGAAGCTTCGCCCTGAACAACTAGAATCAATATACCAGGAAGCCAATGATGGCCGTAGAGAAAGCATGATGGCTATTGCTCAGAGAAATCAAGATTTAGCAATACAAGGTTTTACGGAGTCTGAACGCATAGACGTAATGAAAAAAGCTCGCATTTCATCTAAGGACATACTTGCTACCCTTGATGGAGATTATAACGACATGGCGAGGGCTTCAAAGCAATCTACATCTGAAATATACAACGAGCTAGGCGATACGATGCAACAGAAGCGAAGCAAAATACAAGGGTATATGATAACTGACCCAAGCATGGGCAAGAAGCTAATGAATATGTGGAACCGCGATCAGAAGAATATAGACCAAGGACTTAACCGACGGGACATTCTGATGAAAGACATGGACACAGACGAGAAGGTAGATTATCTATCCAGAAACCCTGGTATGATAAACGACTTTAGGCGCAAGGGTGTTCTGTCTAAATCAGTGATTGATGCACTTAGGATTAGAGGAGCCTTGTAGGGGGCAATAAAAAAGCCCCCCAGTTTCCTAGAGGACCTTAGTTTGTTAGCGTCGTGGTTTGGAAGGGCTGGCTAACGGCAACCCCGTATATTAGGCTGAATAGACCTTCTCCGGAGCACTCACGACTTACTCATGTTTGCAGTAATGAACAACAGACAAAGTTATTCTCGCTCCTCTGCGTTAGATAGGAGGCGATCCTGGAGCATATTAACTTTATTCTTCAAGTTATCTATGTCCTTGTTTAAAGTTTCATTCTGTTTGGTCAGAGCCTCACACGATCTAGTCATGGCTTCTAGCCCTTTAGATAGAATTTCTTCTGAGTTAATCTTGTAAACGGATTGAGTATTGGTTTTCTGCATTTATGTTATGTTGTGTGAAATTAGTTTCCATTGGTCAGCGTCTCGCTCTAGCCACTCAAACATATATACAATGTCCTCGCTGTCTAGTGGTTCGTCAGACTCAAAGTAGTATATGCCTTTTATGTCTGGGTTTCTTCCTCCAGGCTTATCGGCTTCAAACTCTACAGTAACATCAGTTGTGTCACCGTGGATGTTGTCCATTTGTATTTTGTGTTCGTAGGTCATAGTTAGATAAACATGGGTTCAAAGAAAGCAAGCTTGGGAGAGTAGACAACACCGCAACCTAGGATTGGCTTGGCAGCGTAGACACGCCCGTAGTTCATGGCAGGGTGATGGTGGTCTACGCCACAACCTACATTCATACCAAAGACAATATCATCCTGGTTGGCGTGGTAGTTGATGCCAGCCTGAGCGTGGAGGTGACCCATGACCAGGGACTTGAACTGAGCCTGAGCGTTCTTTAGTGCTGACATCTGTCCTCCCTTTTCCTTGTCCCCGTGTCTGTATATAACATTGTCAATCACTAGGTCAGTGAATCTAGGATGTATAGTCCATCCGTCAAGCCCCCATAATGTTTTAAAGTTAAGTATTACCTCTGGTGGCAAACCAACGCTTTGTGCCTTGCGCTCTGGTAGAGCGGAGTGATTACCAACTAGGTAGTCTACCTCTGGGAAAGCCTTGTGTAGTGCTCTGACCTGCTTGGCTGCTGATACAAACTCGTCTGCTGCGCTAGGCATGGATGGGTCTTTCTCATGGAAGCTGATAGCGTTCCAGTCTACCAGGTCACCGATGTGAACAACCCGTGTGCACTTGTGCTTATGAAAGATAGATATTAAGAAGTCGATGTAGCCGTGGTGCATAGCCGGGCAGTGGGTATCAGCTATGACAAGGACACGCTCGTTACCCTTAGCAGCAGGGACAGTAGCTTTGTATCGTCTGATCTTAGAGCGCACAGCTTCTGCGGTTGTTTCATAGTCTTCAGCGATTTGATGGTAACTAAAACCTTCTAAGTAGAGGTTGTAGGCTTGCTTCTGTGTTAGGTTTTCCTGTGTCATATTTGTTTTGGTTAGAGTTAACTAAATCTTCCTATGTTGTTTTGGAAAACGAACTTGCCATACTGGTCACGCTCACCTTCACGTTGCTTTGCTATATTGTATTTGATAGAGATATGTGTGCCGTGGACGGGATCGTTGTGAACTGTAGCTTCCTTTGTGTCTGAGCCGTTAGGCCATAGCAAGAGAATAATGTCTGCGTCGTTCTCGATGTCCCCGGAATCTTTCAAGTCGTATAGAGTAATGCCTGTCTCACGCTTGGCTCCCTCTCTGTTCACCTGTGCCAATAGAATGACTGGTAGGTTTAGTTCCATAGCCATGAGCTTGATCTGGTGACTAACCTCTGCGATGCCGTCGTGCTTCTTTAGCTTGGTGTTCCAAGGGACTAGCTGTAGGTAGTCAATGACTATCCATTCGATGTGGTGTTTACGCTTATACATACGAGCACGTGAACGCAGTTCGTCTATGTTTCTAACGTAGTGCTCTGTGAATATAGGGGCGTTCTCTACTCTCTCAGTCGCATCCCACACTCTCTTCTGTTTCTCTGGCGACAGCACACCCTCTTGGAACTGGTTGAGGTTCACAGCAGAGCAGGTCTGTATCATGCGCTTTGCTAAACTCTTGGCCTGCATCTCAAAGGAGAAGTATAGACCAGGCTTGTTGTGGGTCACACCATTCTGCAAGGCTACGTTCAAGGCTATGCAGGTCTTACCGCAGGAGGTAGGAGCCGCAACAACCATTACCTCTCCATTGGCTATACCACCTGCACTCAACTTATCGTCTAGCTGTTTGATCCTAGTTGGTAGGGCGAAGGTATCGTAGGTTCCCTCTGCCATCTTCTTGAAGTCTTCACGTAGGGACTCAGCAGCTACTCTGATTGAGGGGTCATTGTCGGAGGAGTTGTCTAGGGTAGCAGTAACAGATCTCTCGATGTCAGCAATGATAACGTCCGGGTCTTGGTTCTCTGTGGCTGCTTCAATCGCGATGCGTGATGTGCGAATAATCTGACGTAACTTAGACTTCTCTTTTACAATCTTGGCATGGCTTACTATTTGCGCAGAGCTACTAGCCTGGCTCTGCAAGTGCATTATGGTGCTCAGTCCACCCGCTTCCCTGTCTGTCCCCTCACGCTTTAACAACTCATCAAGTTCAAGCTCAGAGAACTCTTCACCCGAAGAGCACAACTTGGCTATGCCCTTGAAAATTATCTTGTTGGCGTTGCTGTAGAAATCGTCTCCGTTGACGATGGTGCTGATGCTGTCGTAGGCAACATTGTCCAACAGGCAACAGGCTAGCAAAGCCTCTTCTGCTTCTAAGTTGTGAGGTTGTTCCATTACTCTTTAATTAGTCCA
>Ga0181392_1000691_pt1 | contig 12935 bp, 9 predicted proteins | sample 15SPOviralmetaG_FD_130083 | JGI IMG/M metagenome (GOLD analysis project Ga0181392, IMG submission 130083) | Marine viral communities from the oligotrophic San Pedro Time Series (SPOT) site, San Pedro Channel, CA, USA - 15 SPOT_SRF_2010-09-15 | ecosystem: Environmental > Aquatic > Marine > Strait... | reverse complement strand
GGTAAAGAGAAGGCTAAGTCTGAAAGGATTAGCCAGCAAAACACACAGCAATCTAAGCTAATAGACCAGCGTAAGAACAATCTACCTCCTATGAGTTTTGAATCAAACGAGGACAGTTTAGATGGCTTTGACTTGGCACAATTTGAGCCACGATAAGAGTATATTTTTTTAATTAACTTTGCATTAAAATTTAATCAAATGTCAGAAATGAAAGTAAAGGTGCTTGATGACACCTTAGAATCAAAATCTGTTCAGGAAGTTGAGCAAGACCTGCTCAAGAAACATGAACAAGAACAACAAGAGGAGGCTGTTAATGAAAATGAAACAGTCCAAGAAAAAGAAACTACTACGGAAACTGATGAAAATCAGACTGTAGAGCAAAGTGAACAAGAGAGCATAGCTCAGGAGTTCACAGAAAAAGACGTTCTTTCATATATTAAGGATAGATACAACAGGGAGATTAATTCTGTAGAGGACTTGTTTGAAGCAAGGGCTGAAGCAGAGGAGCTTCCTGAGGATGTGTCAGCTTTCTTAAAGTACAAGAAAGAAACTGGTAGAGGTATACAGGATTTCATGAGTCTTAATAAGGATTATGATTCCATGAACCCCGACCAGATTTTGGCTGACTACTATTCTGCTACTGAAGATGACCTTGACAAAGAAGACATCGACTATTTGCTAAACGAAAAGTTTGCATATGACGAAGATGTTGACGAGGAAAAGGACATTAAGCAGAGACAGATAGCCAAAAAAAGAGAGCTTGCCAAAGCTAAGAAGTACTTCAATGAATTGAAGGAAACGTATAAGGTGCCCCTTGAGTCAAGCGGAGGCCTTGTTTCTGAAGATGAAAAGGAGAACTACGAGGCTTACAAGAAATATATCCAGGAGTCCAAGAGTATCGAAGAGGAAACTCTTAAGCGCTCTGAGTATTTCCAGAAGAAAACAGATGAGGTGTTCAATGATTTCAAAGGTTTTGATTTCAAAATTGGAGACCAAGATTTAGTTTACTTGCCCGGTGATACCAAAGAGATTAAGAGTACTCAGTTAGATATTAATAACTTTATTTCTAAGTATTTAGATGATAATGGTATGATATCGGATGCTGCTGGATACCACAAATCTATTGCTGTTGCAATGAACCCTGATAAGTTTGCAAAATATTTTTATGAGCAGGGCCAGGCTAACGCTATTGACGATGTTACTAAAAAAGCAAAAAACATTGACATGGGAGTTAGACAAGCCCCTCAAGATATGAACAAATCAGGATTTAGTGTTAGAGCTTTGGATGATAGTAGTGGTAGAGGACTCAAAATAAAGAGTAATAAAAATAACTAACAAACGCTAAAAAAATAAAAAATGGCTTTTACTATTACGCCGACAAGTACGGCACTACAACCATCAGCTGAGAGAGTTGCTTTAAGCACTAACTATCTTGGTAATGATGACTTTACATTCGCGCAACAATACCTTCCTGATTTGATGGAAAAAGAATTTGAGCGTTACGGAAACCGCTCTGTATCTTCATTCCTTCGAATGGTAGGTGCTGAGATGCCTTCTAACTCTGACCTTATCAAATGGGCTGAGCAAGGACGCTTACACATTAAATACAACAACTGTTCTTCTGATGGCGCTGCTACAGATACTACAGCTACTATTACTGTTGCAGATGCTGGAGCTCCTGCTGCTGGAAAACTTCCTTTGAAAGTTGGACAGACAGTTATGATTTCTGATAACGATACAGTAACTAACGCTGGCTCTAACAAAGCAATTATTACAAGTGTAAGTACAACTGCTAATGAGTTTGATGTAGCTTACTATGAAGCTGCTGGTCAATCATTTGCTGCCACTGATACTCTTACTGTATTTGTTTATGGTTCTGAGTACAACAAGGGAACTGATGCATCTGACTTAATTTCAGTTGACGCTGAGGACAACATCTACGAGAACAAGCCTATTATCTTAAAAGAGAAGTATGCTGTTTCTGGTTCTGATATGGCTCAAATTGGTTGGATTGAAGTAACTACTGAAAACGGTGCAACCGGATTCTTGTGGTATATTAAGTCTGAGCATGAAACTCGTCTACGTTTTGAGGACTACCTTGAGACTGCTATGATTGAGGCTGTTCCTGCTGAGGCTGCTTCTGGTGCTGCTGATTACCTACAAGGTACTGCGCCAACACTCGGTGCTGCTGACCTTAATGGTTCTAAAGGTATGTTCCACCAAATTGAAACCGAAGGAAACGTTGCTGACGGAGGTACTTTAGATACCCTTGACAATGTTGACCAGGTTATTAAGCGTCTTGACAAAGAGGGTGCTATCGAAGAGAATGTTCTTTTCGTTGACCGTCAATTGAGCTTTGACATTGATGATATGTTGGCTGCTCAATCAAGCAATGCTGCTGGTGGTGTATCTTACGGATTGTTCGATAACGATACTGACATGGCGTTAAATCTTGGATTTACAGGATTCCGTAGAGGGTATGACTTCTACAAGTCTGACTGGAAATACTTAAACGACGCTACCATGAGAGGTGGAGTTGTAGGTGGAGCTGTAAACGGAGCACTTGTGCCAGCTGGTTCAACTACAGTTTACGACCAGGTGCTTGGCAAAAACGCTAAGCGTCCGTTCCTACACGTTCGTTACCGTGCTTCTGAGACTGAAGACCGTAAGTACAAAACATGGATTACAGGCTCTGCTGGAGGCGCTGCTACAAGCGACCTTGATGCAATGCAAGTTAACTACTTGTCTGAGCGTGCAATTTGTGTACTTGGTGCTAACAACTTCTTCTTATTCGAAGACTAATAATTCTATGGGGGAGGGAGTTTCTCTCCCCCTTTTTTTAACTTTAATTAAAATTATATTCAAATGGCAAAGAAACAAGCCGTCCTTACGGACAAAGTTTACAGATTAAAAAGAAAAATTACTCCGCTGAGTTATATGGTTCAGGCAAGAAGCTCAAGGAGAAAACCACTTCTTTATTTTGATGGGCAAGTTAACAGAGAACTTAGATATGCCCGAAACCAAAAATCACCATTTTTAGATGAGCAAGACGGTAACGCCGTTCTTGAGCCTATTATTTTTGAAGATGGGCTTTTATATGTTCCAAGAACAAATCCTGTGCTTCAGGAGTTTTTAGCATACCACCCTGGGTTTGGAAGTTTATTTGTTGAGATTGATAACGAGAAAGACGCTACTGAAGAAGTAGAGACTTTAGACTATCAACTTGAAGCTCAATTGCAAGCTCGTGATTTAACTTTGGAAATGTTAGAAACTTTAACTCGTGTGTTATTAGGTCAGAATATTGACAAGATGACAAGCGCTGAAATGAAACGAGATGTTCGTGTATTCGCTAAGAATAATCCTGTTGAGTTTCTTGAAGCTTTAAACGACCCAATGCTTAAACTTCACAACTTGACTCATAAATTGTTTGATGAAAAAGTTGTAACGCTTAAAAACAACAAGCGTGATATTTACTACAATCTTAAGTCTAACAAGAAAAAGATTATGACTGTTCCTTTTGGAGAAGACCCAGCCTACATGTTGGCATCATACTTTCAAACAGATGAAGGTATTGAGGTAATGAAAATACTTAAGAGTAAAGTCGAAGATATTGACGAGTAATACTCGTTATGCTTTCTGTTTGTGTAAGGGCCTCTATTTTTAGGGGCCTTTCTTTTTTTGCTTATCTTTGTATAAATTTTCACGATGATAGATTCTGTAAGAACTACAGTGTTAGCTATAGCTAACAAGAACAACTTCGGATACATATCTCCAAACGATTTCAATCTGTATGCAAAACAGGCGCAGCTTGATTTGTTTGAGGATTACTTTTATGAGTATAACGCACAGATTAGAAAAGAAAACTTAAGACAATCAGGCACAGGATATGCTGATATAACTAAAGGCCTTGAAGAGGTTATAGATTCTTTTTCTACGGTAGACACATTAACTCAAGCTGTAGATAACACATATAATCTTCCTGACGATTATTATTTAATGAACAGGATTATGTACGGAAGTGCTGAGATTGAAAGAGTTAGTCAGGCTAAGATTATCATGCTTGCAAACTCTATGCTTACAGCTCCAACCACAACATATCCAGCTTACGTTTTAAACGGGAATATTATCACTGTATACCCAGATACTATCATAGGGGCTACTGACGTTAGCGCTCAGTACATTAGATACCCTCAAGACCCGAAATGGACTTATATAAACATAACAGATGGAGAGCCTGTGTTTGATGGAACGGCTGTTGATTATCAAGATTTTGAATTACCTAAATCTGACGAGCCTTCTATTGTAATGAAAATATTACAGTATGCAGGGGTATCAATTAGAGAAGGAGACCTTGTTAGCTTTGGGAGCAATGAGGAATTAAAAGAACAACAACAAGAACAATAAGATGGCTTATATATCTAATTTTAAATATTACGAAAATGACGGCTTAGGTCAAGGTGATGAGAACTGGGGTTCGTACCAGTATATTACTCTTGCTGACGTTGTTAATAATTTTATGCTTATGTATGTTGGTAACCATGAGCTTATCAACAACATAGACAGATATAAAGTTTTGTTTCACGCAAAGAGAGGTATACAAGAGCTTAACTATGACGCTATGCGTGAGGTTAAGGTTCTTCAGCAATCTCTTGATGACCAAATCAGGCTTGTTCTTCCAAGCGACTACGTTAATTATGTTAGAATATCAATGTATGAAGATGGCGAGCTTAGGCCTCTTGTTGAAAATATTCAGATAAACTATTCAAGAAGTTATTTACAGGACCATGAAGCTAAAATATTATTTGATAAAGACGGCGGAATACTTGAAGGAACTTCAGAGGTAGATTACAAAAGAATTAAAGGCCTGGATAAAAGTATGTATCTAGGAGAGGGCTTAATGAACGGATGCGAGGGGTATTGTGATAATGGTTATTGGTACTTTGAGAGAGCAATAGGAGCTCGCTATGGCCTTAACACAGAGACAGCTAATATCAACCCTACGTTTAGAATAGATAAGCGCACAGGCGTTATTAATTTTAGTTCTGAAATGTCAGGAAAAGAAGTTGTTATAGAGTATATATCTGATGGATTAGAAATGGGAGATGATTCTGAAGTGGTTGTAAATAAATTGGCTGAAGAATTTATATACGCATACATAAAATACATGATACTAAGCACTAAGCTTGGAGTTCAGGAATATATTGTTAAAAGAGCCCAGAAAGAAAAGACAGCTATGTATAGAAATGCAAAGCTAAGGATGAGTAACATTCACCCGAGTAGATTGCTTATGAGTCTTAGGGGTCAAAATAAGTGGATAAAGTAACATGATTACAAAAACTACATTCTTAAAAGGCGTCATGAACAAGTCCGTTGATGAGCGCTTATTGCCTCAGGGCGAATACATTGATGCTCTTAACGTTAGGGCTGGGTCTACTGAAGATACTGAGATAGGAGCTATTGAGAATACCAAGGGTAATGAACTCTTGGTTTCTCTTGAATACAACGGTGAGCCTCTTTTAAATGCCCAATGTATAGGAGCTTATGAGGACGGGGCTAGAGAGACTATCTATTGGTTTGTCACAAGCTCTAGTGTAGACATGATAGTATCATATAATACCAATACACAGACCACCATTGAGCATGTAGTTAGCGTATCTGTTTTAAACTTTAGCGAGGAACATCGTATCAACTCTATTGATATGGTTGAAGACCTTTTGTTTTTTACAGACAACTATAATCCGCCAAGGAAAATAAATACAAACCCAAGTGGAAATAGATACCCCAGACCAGTGGGGGGTGTTGATGTACTTGAAGAAGATGATATATCTGTAATTGTAAAGCCACCATTAACAGCCCCTAGAACAAAATCTTTAATTTCTAAATCAAAAGGAAATTATCTTGAGGATAAGTTTGTAACTTTTGCATATAGATGGAGATATTTGGATGGAGAATATAGCGCGCTATCACCTTTTAGTAATGCTGCTTTTTTGCCTTCAATTTTTAGAATAGACACTTCTGACTATACTAATGAGGGAATGAAAAATGTAGCTAACTCTGTTTTAGTTACATGTGAAACCGGCAGCAAAAGAGTTACAGAGATTCAGGTTTGCTTTAAAAGAAGCTCAGACAATACTGTATATGTAATAGACAATTATACAAAACTATCTGATAGTGAGGAGTATTTAACAGTAGAATTTAATAACAATAAGATATATACTTTACTCCCTCAAGAGGAATTGTTTAGGCTATATGATAACGTTCCAAGACTTTCTCAGGCTCAGACATTTATGGGGAACAGGCTTATGTACGGGAACTATGTTGATGGATACAACATGGAAACTACAGAAGGTGGTCAGTCAGTTACTATAGATTATGATGTTGAAGTCATTTCAGGAGAAGCTTTTCTTTTTGAAGTAGATTCTTCTACAGAAAATGAAACATATTCAATAGACCCCAACAACTTAAATATAGATATAGTAAATTCTAAATCTAAATTTGATTTAGATGATTATTTTGGTGAAACATTAAAATTAGAAAAAGATTTTATAGTTACTGTAAATATGGTTGTTGGTCATGAAAGATACACAACCACTGGTACAGCTCCAACAGATACACAAAGTTCTTTCTTTATTACAACAGTAATTGTTTTGACTCAAGACTATGAGTCTTTAAACGATATGATAAATTCAAGTGACTTTGCTAATGCGATAGGTACTGACTCTATTATACAGCCAATAGCTGATGCGGGAGATGGTTCAACTCTTACAGACCAGTTCAATAACTTATGCGCAACGTCTCAGCTCCCAAGTGGATATTCAAAAAGTGGCAGCGGAAGAACTGATGTTGGTCAGGCATTTGAGTTCTTTACGAGTGAAAATAGTATATTAATAAGGTTAAATGCGATGAAATATACGCATGCATCAGACCCGGATATATATGAATACTTTACATTGTTGTCAAATGAAATGGTTATTTCTGATTCAAAAGGATTATCAAGTTTGCACAGTAATAGAAGTTATTCTATTGGAATAGTTTATAATGATGAATATGGAAGGCAGTCTACTGTTTTTACATCAAATAATAACGGTGTTTATGTGTCTCCTGTAAACTCAATAAACCAAAACAATATAAAAGCAACAATAAATAACCCACCTCCATATTGGGCTTCTAATTATAGAATGGCTATAAAACCAACATCTGGTGGTTACGATACAATATACTCTTCTCTTGTTTTTGAAAATGAAGGTTTTGCTTATTTTTTGTTAGAAGGCGAAAATACAAGAAAGGTTGAAGAGGGTTCAGATTTAATTGTAAAGACGGATTCTAATGGACCTTTAAACTCTTTGACTCAAGTTACTGCTTTAGAGGTTGAAGCAAAGGAATCTAATTTTTTAATTTTAGATGACACCGAAACAAGCATAATTCAACCAGCTGGCATATATATGAAGATTCGCTCAGGAACTTTTAGTATTGACTCCGATGTTGGGAACAATGTTCTTACGCTTGAATCAAAGACAAACTATCGTGGTGAAGGATATCATCCAGTAACTGTAGTTACATTAATACAAGATGACCAAAATGGAGACCCAATAGAAATATTACAAGGGTCAAAAGTAAGAGTTGATTTGTACATTGGGTATAGACCAAAAGGTGGTAAAACTTTTTTTCTGAGTAAAGAATATGTTGCTGAAAGAAATTGGAATAATTTTCATTCAATGTATGTGGGGCAAAACTTAAATTTTGCTGAAGATGGAGAGTGTACAGGTAAACCAGTCACTAATTACAATTGCAAATCATTTTATGTAAATGAATCAATTATACAAACAACTGGAAATCCTTATTTGGAACCTTTTAATCCTGTATATAAAAATACAAATCATTTAGATTTTGTTCAAGCAACAGGGGAAGAGCAAATATATATGAGAATGAGGGCTTCAGAGCCCATTTCACCATATGCATATGGTCTAGTTTGGAGTCAAGGAATAACTGTTACTATATATCAAAATGGAAGTGTATATACATTTGAGACAAAGCCAGAGACAGTTGATAACGATATATACTATCTTTCAAGTAAAGTATATGATATAACAGATGGTTATCATCAAGGAGGGACTCAAAATCAAACAGCTTCTCAGCCAGCGATATCGACATTAAACTTTTTTGATTGTTATTCTTTTGGGAATGGAGTTGAAAGTTTTAAGATACAGGATAAATTATCTACAGATAGATTGCTTATTGGTCAACAAACATCCGCTGTATCTGAACAAGACTACAAGGAGGCTCATCGTTTTGCATCAATTACATATTCAGGTGTATTTAATGCAGAAACAAACCTTAATAAGTTAAACCAATTTAATTTGGCGCTAGCTAACTACAAAGACCTTGAGCAATCTTTCGGGCAGATAGGTATATTACATGCAAGAGAGACAGACCTTTTAACATTGCAGGAGGATAAGATATCTTATGTGTTGCAAGGTAAAAACTTATTATCAGATTCAGTTGGCGGAGGAAGCATTGCATCTATTCCTGAAGTTCTTGGAACTCAGATAGCTAGGCCAGATGAAAACGGTATATCTCTAGACCCTTCAAGCTTTGCTCGTTACGACAACAATGTATTTTTTACAGATGCAAAAAGAGGTGAAGTACTTATGCTAAAAGGCGGAAGCCATAAGAATGACCAGCTTGTAAAAATATCAGAGCTTGGTATGCGTTCATATTTCAGAGACACTTTTATATCTGGGTTTCACACACTTAAGCTTGGAGCTTACGACCCTTACATGGATGAGTATGTCCTTAGCTTTAATGAAGGCACTGCTTCTCCAGGTGGTGAGATTATTTATGATGTGGCATGTGATTCAGAGCTTTCAAGAACAGACCTTATCACAAGCGATGTATATGAGGTTACATTTGAGCCGGTTATAGGAACTGTAGATATTGATTATTCAATAGACGCAGGACAGGAAGCGGTTATGACGGTAGAGTGGGATGGCTCTGATGTTATTAACTCAATAATAAGCGGAACAGGAACTGAGTCGTTTACCAAAACCAAAACATACCCTAATACTGCAACAGTAAGAATTGCTTGTGAAGGAGGAAATCTTGAGGATTGTGATGCAGGAATGGACGTTGTGTTTTTAATTGACTACACTACAAGTATGGGCATCCCAATAGAAACAGTAAAACAACAAGTAAATGATATTGCAGACACCATTGTTGCACAATCTGAAGGTAATTACAGATTAGGCCTTGTGATTTTTGATGAAGCCACTGCCGTACCATTTAGATATGAGAGTAACCCAGCTTATACATCATTACCAGCAGGTCAAAGATATATTCAGGAAACAAACCCTCTATTAAAACAAGCTATAACAGCACTTGAGTTAATGTCAACAAACAACGCAGATTCATTTAAAAGAAAAGTAAATGAAATGGATTCAGGGCCAACATATTTATATCCTCTTAGGGGTGCTGCAACTGATACAGATGTTAATAAACTTATTGATTCTACAGCGACATTTATTACAGGTAACATTACTGAAGGAGATGTAATATATAACACAACTGATTCTACATCAGCTACCGTTGTATCTGTAGATAGCGAAACAGAGCTAACCCTTGATGCTGATGTATTTGTTTCAGGGGAGTCTTGGAGTTATGGGCTTCAGTTAGGATGGGGTGTTAGCGGACCTGAGCCTTCTGACATTGGACTTAGCAGAATTGTTGAACACGATATAGCTGGAGCATTTAGAAATAACGTAAACAAGATGGTTATATTATATACCGATGCACCTCCGAGTGGTGATGAAGATACATCCACTATAAAAGATGCTGACGAAATGAGAAGATTAGCCTCTATATGTAATACACAAGGTATTGCTGTAAGCATAATAGGGAATATAACCCAAGGGGGAGGAGATAATTTTAATGCTTATCCAGATACTGCCGACATAACAGGTGGTGTAAGAACGGAAAACTTTAACTCTAATGCAATAAAAGAAGTAATAGAAGATATATGTGAATAATATGGGATGTGCTAATTATACAATAACGTTTAACTGTGTGGAAGCCGAGACCATTAATGTGGTTTATATTGTGCTTAACGCACCTGAATATGGTGGCGGCTCTGCAAAAACAGCAACCATAAGACAGAATTGGAGTGACGGAACTACGGACAGTCCTAGTTTTCAGAGAACAATTCTTATGGAAGAAGATGGCATATCTGCTTTTGAAACAGTTAACGGACAGGAATCTTCTGGAGCTATTCCAGTTGAGGCATCTACAGTTACACTTGACCTTTTGGAAGACGATAGCTTTGAGTTTAATACGGGTAAACATTCTTTTAAATACCTTGTCTCCAACACAGAATACACAGAGGCTAACATAAACACACTTATACCTCTTTTAAATACCACGGCTACAATAACCAATCCTAGTGATGGTACTTATAGGTCTACGTTTACATACAACAATCTAAGTGATGAAGACTATCTTTATATAGTATGGGACTTAAGGTACTCAAACCAGCGGACACTTTACTTTGGTGCGGCTTCTGACTCAACTGCTTGTTGTTCAGGTATTTCTGGAACATACTACTTAAATGGAACAACATTTGGTTCAGCTACTATGATTTACACGGATGCGGATTTATTAATTGAAGCTGCGGATGGATACTATGCAAACAGTCAATCGGGTGGCTCATATAGAGAAATTGAAACAGTTGGCTCTGAGAAACAGTTAAACGGAAATACGGTATGCGCTTCATGTGCATCAAATAGCTATGAATTTGAAATCGACCCGACTCAAATTGACAATCTTGATTCGGAAGATTGTTCTACTGTAACGTTCACATCCTCTTTATATAAGAGCGATTCATACCCTTTATTACAAAGAAATGATGTTATGTACACAGATGCGGCGCTTACAACTGCATACAACGGAAACAATAAATGGATAGCAATTAGAAAGCCAGGGTTTACACAAATTTATTTTGCCCAAATTGACGGCTCAGGAAATGTGTTATATTTATACATATGTTTTTAATTATGGCAAGCACAACATTAACATTTAGCGAAGGAGCAAAAGGATGGCCATCATTCTACTCATTTATACCTGATTACATGATAGGTATGAATAATTATTTTTATTCGTTTAGCGGAGGTAATTTGTATAGACATAATACCAATCCTACGAGGAATAATTTTTATGGTGTTCAGTACAACAGTACACTGAAGGGGGTATTTAATGCTGAGCCTACAACTGTTAAGCTCTTTAAAACGATAGAAATAGAAGGTGACTCAGCTTGGGGTGTTTCAGCCACAACAAATTTATCCACAGGCTCTATAAACTCTACATACTTTGAGCCAAAAGAAGGACGTTTCTATGCTTATATACGCTCCAACGATACCACAATTGACCCTCAGCTTAGAAATGTTAATGGTATAGGGAGTGTAACTACAGTAGACGCATCCACGCCAACGGCTACAACGCTTACTTATCCTGATGGTTTTAAGTTTAGCAGCATGATTAGTGTTGGTGATTTGGCTTACAAGAATAACGCAGGCGCACTTGTTTTACTCGGTGAAATAAAAGCCGTATCTAATAACATAATTACTATAGACACCACTATTACTGGGGGGAGTGCTCCTGTTGATGGTGACTTTATATTATCTGTTAAAAACAGCGTAGCTGAGTCCTATGGGGTTAGAGGCTACTACATGGAATTTGAGCTTACAAATACACTCACAACCGCAACCGAGCTTTTCTCGGTAGGTTCAAGTGTTTTTAAGAGCTTTCCTTAATATTTATTATCTTTGCAAAAATAGTATACATATGTCAGTATCACTTATAACATCCTTTGTAGGAACTGCAGCCAATCTTATCGGAGCAGCCAAACAAAGAAGGCTTGCAGAGCAGGCTTCAGCTCAAGCAAGAATAGATGCTCAAAAAGCTTTTAAAGCAATTGAGAAGTCTAAGATTTTAGACCTTGAGCTTCCGATGAGACAGTACGAGATTCAACAGGAAAACATTGAAAGAGCAACAAAAGAAGCGGTTGAGGCTGCAAGAGAAGCTGGACCACGAGGTGTTGCTGCTATTCCACGGATTCAGGCTGCAGCTGTTCAGGGGTACGAGGGGCTTACTGCCATGAAGGAAAAAGCTCTTATTGGTCTTGGTAATCTTGCTGAACAGCAAAGAGCTAGAGGTGAGCTTGCTGAGGCTGAATTAAGAGAAAGAGCTGCTACTGGCGCTCAGACTGCAGCAGCGGAAGCAACAGCTACAGCAGATGCTATGACTAAATCAGGACTAACTTCTTTAGCAGGAACTTTAGGAGGATTAACTAAATTTGACCCAGATAAGGAGCTTTACGGAAAAGATGGAGGCGGTATATTTGGTTTTTTAAACAGAGGAGCTCAAGCCGGTTTTAAACCTGGGAGTCAAGAGGCATTAGATAAAATGACATTTGATGCAAATAAATCTCTTGAAGAATCTTTTTCAGGTATAGATACCTCAGGTATATTACAACAAGCGGCATTTGGGAATACGGGCTTGTCGTCTGTCAATTTAATGAATCAGCTTGTGGCAAGACCCAAACAAACACCTGTTTTGACATTTTAATTTTATAATATGCCAAGTTACTTAGGATATCAAAGAGATAACACTTTTGTCGATTACGCTACCATAGCCAAAGACTTAAGCGATACGCTCGCCGCAAACAAAAAGGAAAAACAAGAAAAAAGACAGGAGCTTGAAGATGCTACAAGAGAGACTGTAAACAAACTTGGTCAGTATCAGGAAGGTAGAAGTCAGACGGCTAACAATATATTCTACGACTTTGCCGACAATTCAAAGAAATCTTTGTTTGAGTTAAACAGGCAGTTAAAATCTGGACAGCTTACGTACAACGATTACAAGAAAGCATATCAAAATTTACAAGACGG
>Ga0181392_1000684_pt1 | contig 13032 bp, 17 predicted proteins | sample 15SPOviralmetaG_FD_130083 | JGI IMG/M metagenome (GOLD analysis project Ga0181392, IMG submission 130083) | Marine viral communities from the oligotrophic San Pedro Time Series (SPOT) site, San Pedro Channel, CA, USA - 15 SPOT_SRF_2010-09-15 | ecosystem: Environmental > Aquatic > Marine > Strait... | reverse complement strand
GACCGGCTGGGCTACCGCCCCGAGCGCGGCTCTGCGATCGCGTTCAACGATTCATCGGAGCCGCGGGCCTACTTGGTCGGCATTGCGCTGCGGTGGGACAAAATTTCCGTGACGAGGGCGATACAATACAATGCCCAGGCCGACCGACCTGGTGCGGGCGACGACGGCTTCAGCGGCGGGTCTAGGAACAAGTGGGAAATAAGCCCGGACGAGCGGCGAAAGTACTGGTTTCCATTTTTTCGGTGCAAGGGATTGCGCGACCTTGCTCGTCTGGATCCGACCATTTACGGCCAAGACGTCATAGACTCGATCCTGGCGTTCAAGCGCGCGTTGGAAAACTCGCACACGCGGACGTCGTTGAAGCAGGCGCCTTCGGAAGACAGCAGGGTCGAGGACAAGGCGTCGAAGCGGATGCTTCGTCTTGAGAACGCGCACGTCCGATCTGGCCGGCTGATTTTCTCTCGCCACGACCAGCACGTCGTCGACGTGCTGCTGGGAAAGAACGTGGGCGGGAGGCGCGTGTCGGGCAAGTTCAAGATCGACGGCTCAAACGGCGTGTCGACCCAGTTTGGCGGGATGTTGGACCTGGAGAAGGCTTCGCGCGGGATTTTTTCAATGACGGACGCGCAGGTCCATCGTCACATGCGGTTTGAGTTTTTGGGCCTGTACACGCGCGTGTGCAGGTACGCGGAAGGAGCAGCTGGCGACGACCGGAAGCGCCTTCAGCTGGTGGCGAACGAGCTCAAGTCGTTTTACTCGGCGTGGATCCTGGATTCCGAGGACGCGTACGATGTCAAAATCGTATGAAAAAAATTGTAGATAACTTGTAAATGAAAAATAAAAATAAACTGAAATCAGACGTGCGCGCGCATGCCGCAAAGTACGTAAATTTGAGCATCGGTACCGTGTTCGACATTGTGGCGGACTTGATCAAGCTGGCCGAAACGTACGGCCGATCGAGCGGCGAGGAAAAGCGAGCGGCCGTGCTCGAGGCGATCTCGCTGATCATCCACGAGCTGAAGCCGAGCAAGGAGAGGGACGAGCTGATCGAGCTTCTGAAAGGCCCGATTCCGCGCTTTATTGACGCGGCGGTCTCGCTTGCCAAGTCGAAAGCGTTCCTGGGCGTTTGGCGCAGCATCCGCGCGCTGTTTGAAAAGTGTCGGCCGTGCTGCCGTGAAAAGTGTTGCGAGTGCTGCTGTGCTTGTTGACTAAAAAATGTTGCAAAAAAGAAAATGGGAAATTCGATCGGATTTCGTAGCAGTGATGATCCGGTGGAAGAGATTGACGACGGCATCGAGTCGAGCAGCGAAGAAGAAGAAGAAACACAGGACGAGGTTGTCGTTATAGAGAAGAAGGAAATCGATGTAATTCGATACAAGCTCGTGGAAGTCGCACGAAAAATCGAAACGGTTTTCAATGAAATTTAAATATTTTTGTAAAACAAATGTTTAACGTTCGACTTGGTAAATCCGAAAGTATGATAAACATTGGAAGACGCCCCAAGGCGGGTTCGGCCGGTTACATTCGCCCTGATGCCTCAAAGTCAGAAATCGACAGAATCAAACGTGCGCGGCAGCAGAACGTGCTCCCGCGCCTCGTGGACAACGTTCTTGTGGATCCCAAGACAAAGATTGGGACTGTGAGGGGCTGGAGCCGGCCTCGGCATGTTGGCGGTGGCGTCGTGGTGCCGATTCGCGCCAAGACGTCGCAAGCGGCGTTTTATGAGTCGGTGGAGGTCTAAACGAGCATCCTCGATTCGATGATTCGAACCGCGTCCTCGTTGTGCTGCGTTTCGAACGGGTCGAACTCCGAATCAGAGCTGTAGTCGTCGGCGACGAGGATGGACTTTCTGCCAAAGCGCGGCGGCGGCGGCGGCGGCGGAATTTCAGACGGCGTGTTGTTTTCTAGTTTGGTCTGGATTGGACGCAAGCGATCGACTAGTTTTTCATAGTCACTTTTGATTTTTTCGAGCTTCTTGATCCTTTGCTTGAGCTCTTCGTGGCCTGCGAGCTGCGCCTTGAGCTCGGACACGCGGAGTCGGAGAACCTCGATCTCCTTCTTCCGTTCGTAGGACGTTTCGAGAATTGTATCGAGTTGGCTTTCTGCGGTCTTAATTGACGATTCGAATGATTCGACGTCGCCCATTTTATTTAAAAAAAATATTTTTATTTTTGATAATTTTTTTTGTCATGCGCATGCACAAATTGCTTCACACGTTGTAGAGCCTTTCCTTGAAGGCTTTCAACATGGAGCCCTGGCCGACACAAGCTTCCGCCCGGTCTTGTTGGATGACGCGCATCGCCTCGATCGTCGACTTTGGCGTGCTCTTGTTCGCCTTATAGTCGTGCTTGAACCTCGTGGTGACGCGGGGCAGGCGAGGAAACTTGCCAAAGAGCACGTGCTGGATGTAGTTATTTGGCACCGCCACGTGGTGCGTCTTCAAGCAGCTCCAGCAGTGGAAGCAGGCGAAGCCCGGCATGACCTCAATGATGCTCTGACGACTTTTGTGGCGGACGAGTTTGCGCCCTTGGCCGAGGAGCCTGTCGATGTGATCGCTGAGGCATTCGCCGCGCAGGTCCGGGCACCCCGATATGCCGTGGGAGCCTCGCTGGAGAAACTTGTGCGACTTGATCCAGCAAAACCCTGGTCCGGAAAACTCGACAATGTACTTGAGCTCTGTTCCCTTTTTGGCGACTTTAATCTCGGGGTTGAGCGCGTGGGAGTAATCGTTGAGGATTTGCCGGGCAATCGTGGCGAGGGCGGCGCGCTTGTTTTGGAGAAGGGCGCTCTGCTCGGCGTTTTTCCCCTCGCTTGGAAGGTTTTTGATCTTCCAGCCCTTTGACGTCTTGGTCTCTGAGGAGGGCAGTTCGAAGTTTTCGTTTACTGCGAGCTTGGCGAAATCGTTGCGCTTGAGCTCGTTGACCTCGACGACGTCCTCGCGGTGGAGAAAGAGCGCCGTGAGGCGAAGCAGCTTCATCCTGGTTTCGATCTGCAGGTCGGAGCTTCCGCTGGAGAAGGCGATGGCAAACTCTTGCTTTGTGCCATTGTTGACGGGAAGGAAAGAGTCGTCTTCGCTGAGCACGAATTCGCCAAAGAATCGGTAGGCGCCTGGGTCGACGTGGTTCTTCTGGCAACAGGGCATCCGGAGCGACGTGATTGAGACGTCGAAGAGAGCCTCGAAGTTGTTGTCGATTGTTTTTCCGGTGAACCTCATGTTTCCGATTGCGGAGAAGCCGCTGTTTTGCCTTGCAAACGAAACGACCGAGTTGAGCTGCTTGCGATGTTCGGGCGTGATGATCAAGTCGGGGCAGTAGATGTGGGTCCCGGTTTTTTTATAGAGGACCTGGCCTTCGTCGTTTTTGACCTGCTTGACGTCGCGGGTGAGGACGATGAATCTCTGCGGTCGCGTGGGCGTGAAAATTCGTACGGAGTCTGCGATTGGCTTGAGCAGATTGAGAATCTCGCCCTCGTCGGTGCTGGCGGTCCAGGATCCGGTGAACAATATGTCTTGGTCGAATGCGTGCGCACCGGACACTGGGTTGAAGCAATCGACGAGGCGGAAGCATCGACTTACGCTGGTTGACGAGAGCGTCCAATCGAGCTCGGTGGCGAGGGACTCGAAGAACATGCGGACGCGACGCGCGGACTGCGGCACGAAAATTTTTCCGCCAGAGACACCGCCCTTGACACTTCGGTCGGGAAGGACCAGGTGGGATGCTCGCGGGACTTTTTTGTTGTCGACTAGTTTTTTCTGGAATTTGTAATGATCGACATAGGTTTTGAGGTCGGCGGGTTCGGACGGCGGCGCGAAGAACTTTCCTACTGCTCGACGATAGACGTCGATGGAAGGGAGTCGAGGCATAGTCGCCTCTCGTATCTTGCCTCAATATTTTTTCACGGGGAGGGTAGTCCTTTTGGGTGTCGATCCCGGGATCGGTGTGTTTAGTTGTTTTCAAATTCTTGTTTTGGGATTGCGAGTTCGAAGTGATTGCCGTTGAATGTTAAAAATAGTCGATCACGTTTTTTTCTGGGGGTGGCGAGTTCATCTTTAAAAAAAAAGCTGTGAACCTGGCCTTTAAATTTCCCACCGATAATCATCACGAATATATCTTTTTGGATTAGTTGTGCTATTTCTTGAAGCCTTTCCATGCTCTGAAACGAACCTTTACCCAAATCCTCTTCAAGATCTTTTACTTGGCCTGTTTCGTAACTTTTCCCAAATGTCATAAAGTCAAATTGAAACTTTTTTTTTAGTTTTTCTGCCTTTTCTTTTATAGTGCCTTTGAGACCAAGTGTGCCTGAAAGGTCATCGTCTTTTGCGAGTGAAAGGTAGAAACACATGTTGAAGTCATTATTTGTTTTCCCGTCATTTTTGACGATCTTAAAGTATTTTTTCAGGTTGCCAAAATTGTATTGAAAGTCCTTTCCTTCTCCGTTGAGAGAAGCTTCAATTTGTTCTTCTAGCGCGCTCTTTGTAAAAGTTTGTGTAATCGTTTCAGTTTCGGTTTCAGCCGACGTTAGCGGCGGAGTTTTCCGAGGACTTCTTCGCGTCTCCGATCTCGGTGTTCGCCTCGTTGCGGGCAAACTTCCAAAAAACGGCGTGTACGATGGCGTCGAGTACGACACCGGTTGACTTCTTTGTGTCTTTGTGCTCGGTTTTGAGGTCGAGGGCATCGATTTTTTATCTCGCGTGCTGTCCAGCGTCGATTTGTAACGCTTTTTTGCTGCCCGGGATCGACCCCTTTCGACTGCTTCACCTGCACTCCATCCTCGTTTGGCAGGCTTTTTCTTTTTGCCCAGCGGTCCGTAAAGCGCGTACGTGAGGGCGGCGATGCCGAGCGTGGAGGGAATCAGGATGGCTGCTGCGGTAGCGCCCGTGCTGCGGCGTCTGCTCTTGCTGCGGCGCCTGCTCTTGCTGCGGCGTCTGCTATTGCTTTTTCTTATTCTTCTTCTTCTTCGTCTTCCGCGGAGCCTGCTCCTGCTTCTGCTTCGACGGCGTACCGATTTCCTCGTTCTCATTTACTTTAAAAAAATATTTTTAATTTTGATCCCGGGATCACAGTACAAAAGAACCCAGTCGAGTCGGCGTGCGGCGCGCCCACATTCGCCATGTCGATTTTTTCGTCGCCAACCTACAACAAGCTCTTGGGCGCGACCGAGTTCATGTCGACCGGGTTTCCGAGTCATTTCGGCGTGATCGGCGCGGACGCGAGGCGCTACATTCTAGTGCAAGAAAACATCTTGACTCGCTGCAAATTTCGCGGAAAGCCGATCCACACGACGTGTGCGCTGTTTATGCGCAAATACTCGCCAGATCGAATTTTGATCGGCGTGTATAGGTACAAAATCGTGTCGGTATTTGACGAGAAAATCCACTACACGGTGCAGGCAGGTTCTTCGAATCCGGGAATTTTTACCGAGTACCGCTTCAAGTGCGGCACGTCTGTTTGCCGATCGGTTTTTTTCAAGGAGGCCTGGGTTCGGGTTAGCGCGAGCGGGAGGGTGAATGGAATCGCGTTCCGGAACTTCTTCGATAACGTGGACCTAGCGACGATAGCGGACTCGATTCAAGGGTTCGCGGCAGAATTCAGCAAATCGCAGCCGATATGGAGCAGGGCGAGGCCGCATTGGTTCAAGCCGTTCGCCCCAAAGAACGTGTTTTACTACGACGAGAAAATGCACTGCGAGGAGTGCGCACAGAGTTTTAAGTCGGCGCTTGCGGAGGGCTTGCAGGAGACACTTCCGGAGCTTGCGTGCTTGAAATTTCCGGCAAAGTTGATCTTGGAGTTCGTGGAGGCGAGCGAGCTGATTCGCTTGAACCGTCTCAGTAGTTCAAAGAATTGACGAGAAAGTCTGAAGAGAGCGTTTCCGAGCAGTCTCGAATTCTGCCCGGATTTGACCACGCCTTGTCGATGATGAGATCGCGCGTGGCGGCCGTATCTAGTTTTCGCGCGCAAACGAGCTCGTTCATACGTTTGCATCGTCCGTGCGGCTCCTGGAGGTTGGGCACGATGAAGAATAGGCCGGTGACGGCGCAGCAAACTCCAAAGAGGAAAAGATCAAAGGACTGAATCCTTTTTGCGTCCTTTTCCTGGCCAACGAGTGCGCCGGGCGGTGATTGGGCGACGGTTGCGCGCGCAAACGCAAACATGGTGAAGGCCAAAAAGACATGCGATGCAATGGACGCGTTTCTAGCGCCCAGGTATTTTTCAGAATCGGTTATTTCAACGTCTCTTCCGAGCGTGTGGGTGACGATGGTGGCCATGGAGATGGAGGCGATCATGCCGGTTGTGCACGACGTCATGGAAAAGTGTCTTCGCTTGGCGTAGCTGGTTGAAAAATAAATTTGCACGAGCAGGGCGATGACGCCGATAATTCCGATCATGTATAACTCGGTGGATTTGAATTCGTTTTTCTGGGTTGCCTTTCGGAACAGGACGATGGAGGCTAGACTGAAAATGGTCTGAAAAAAGTTGAGAATCATGATTGATGACGTGGCGGTTTTTCTGGCGAGGCCCTTTCTGAACTCTGTATTTCTGTATTTGTATAGATTCTTCATGTCGTTGGCGTTGGCCTCAAACATTTGCGGAATGAACACGTCGTCTGCATTTTTGTATCCGCTGGAATATAGCTCAGAGTCTATATATTGCATCATTTCCTTTTTGCGTTGCGCCTTTTCAATGTCTTCCTGCTGCAGGCGGCTGAACTTGTCGAAGATGTTGAGGCCGCGTATCTCTTGCGTAACCCTATCGAGCCTTCCTTTGAAGAGCTTGTCTTTCAGGTCGCGCAGTTTGGATGCACTTTGTTTCAGATTTTCCCACGGGCCGTTGTTTGTGTCTTTTATGAAGCTGATGTCGCCGTCCTTAAGACGGTTCATGACCTGGTCGAGTCGCGTGGGCTGCATGCCAAACGTCCTGCGCAAAGAATTGTCCGCGTAGGCATTCTTTTCTTTTCGAGCGGATTCGATGATGGCGTTTCGTTTGACGTTAATTTCTTTTCCTTTTATGTCGACGAGGCCGTTGAGGTAGTTTCCGCGAAGTTCTTTAATTTTTTCAATGTCCTTAGCGCTGATCTCGTCGGTCGAGAGCAACATTCTCGACACATCGAGCTTTATGCTGTTGTCGACGTTGTTTGTGTTGGCGAGAAGCTGTTTAATGTAATCGTTTAGCGGGACTGAAACTCTCGCCACGTTTTGTTTGGGTTCTGTTGGAACAACTTCTACAGAAGCGGGGCTCGACATTTAGTTAAAGCCACTAAAATCTTTTCATTTTTTTTCGGTGGTTGTGCCTGGCGATTAGCATGGACAAAAGAAGCACGAGAACGGTGGCGGCGAATATTTTTGCCGTGGTTTTCAAAACGCCGGATGAGCGATCCGGTTCGGGCAGCACGAAGAGTGGCTTGATGAACTGTCGCGAGTTGGATCGTTTTGTGTAGAATCTGTGCTCATTAAAGTCAATGTAGACGAATCCGAGCCGAGAGAGCGCGTCGTTACCAATGTTGATGGCTACGGCGGGTCGAATGTCGTGGTTTCGGATGGTTGAATTGTACCGTTCGGTGGCGCAGGGCCCATCGTCCTTGTTGCAAACGATTTTGATGGTGTCGAGAAGCCGAAGGCCGCCGACAAAGAGCTGAATGTCCTCGTCGCGCAGCGAGAGCACGGCGTCCTGGACGCGCACGCGGTCGAGCTCGTCTGCGCAGTCGCATCGAGCGTCGATTTTGAAGTCGCTGAGCTCGTTTTTGAGAGCACCGTTCATGATAAATGTGGACGGGTTTCCGGTGTCGACGAAGCTAAAGACCATGGCCTTTGCTCTTCGCCGCGGGTGGAAGAGCGTGGTTTCAATGGAAAACATTTCGGATTCGAAATTCGTGAAGCTCCTGGATTGCCTTATTTCTTTGGACTCGGTGGGCGCGATCCCAAATCCGAGTTTCATGTCGTCGTAGTCGATCAGGAGCGAGGAGTACTCCTTCATGGAGGTCAACCCGATCATGTAGATCCTGGATCCGTCTTTGTTGTAGGCTGCGTTGAGAATGTCGTGTCCCCAGCTCTGGCTCTGGTGTGTCGAGAGCTCGGACCTCTCGACGGCGCCCGAGAAGCCGGTGTCGAGAAAGGCGTAGCTGTCTGGAATGTCGGTCTCGACAACGAGGTACGGCACGTGAGTGACGATATTGTAAAACTTTTCGATTTGGAAAAAATCTTTTATTGTAGCGTTGCACTCTACGAAGCCGCTGTCGTCGTCGAGCGCGCACTCGATGACGTTCATTTTCTTTACGAAATATTTTTGTTTTGCGGGGCGTTTGAAAATTGTTGCGTTTGTTTGACATGGAGACAATTTTGCTGGTTCTGCTGGTTCTGCTCTTGGTTGTATTCGTAGGCGGGGACGAGGTGAAGGCGGCGGCGGCGGAGGAGGCAGGAGAGAACAAAAGGGTTGAAATCCAGAGCGGTCTGAGCGCGTCGGTTCTCGGCGACGAGCTGGTCGAAGTTGAGGTTAGGGGTCGATTGATCATATTGAAGCTCGAGTTCGAGGAGATCGTGCACGAGTTGACAAATTCGGACATGAAGGAGCTTTCGGAGGAGGGGGAGCTAGTCATCCAGATCGGGACGAGCGACGATGCACTGTTTTCGGTGCTGGTTATGGTCTAGTGCGGGCGCGTCGAACGGCCAAAGTAAAAAATAATTTGAAAATTAAATTAAAATGCCTAACCTGCGCCAGTGCATTGATTGCGAGGTCCCGATGAACGAGAATGAGCCGCACTGGAAGACGCGCTGTCGCGAGTGCTACTCGAAGCACAAGAATAGCTTGAAGGAAAAGAAGTGCGAGGATTGCGACGTCGTGTTCAAGGCTGAGTACTGGAAAAAAGTTTGTCTGATCTGTTTCCGGGCTAGAAAAAGGCGCGAGCAAGACTCCAGGAACCCGATTGAACTGGTTCCGTCGACTTCGTCGGCTTCGTCGGCTTCGTCGATTCCCTCGCGACCGAGGCTGCGCCGCGAGACGGCGGACCCGCGGTTTCGTTCATCGTTTTTCTAAAGTCGCGCGGAGGCAGGTAAAAGCTGAGCACGTCGAGAGCGTAGTTTATCAAAGGTCGGAAATCGAATTTTGTGGCGGCGACGACGCCGGTCGAGAAACCCAGAAAGAACTCGAACATGTTTTTTTAGCTCTACTTTTTATTTTGTTTTGAGTAAATATAGCATGCCGTACGGAACGTGGACCGGCTACATTCCAATGCGCAAGAGAATGGACCGAAAAAAACGAAACGAAAAGCTCAAGATGCCGAGCAGGCAATTCGAGATTCTTCCCGTGTCGGAGCCAACGATGAGTAAGCACTTTGTTGGCCTGGACCCGATGCTTCCGCAGCCTCTGTCGGGCGCGTTTCGCACGATGATCACGGGTCCAAGCGGGAGCGGCAAAACGTGGACGATGATATCTCTTTTGAAAGCGTACCAGCCGTTTTTCCCTTCGTACCGTATTTTCTCGCCCAACCTGGGCCAGTACGAGCGCAACCTGCGGCAGCGCGATTCGGACGTTTACTTTAGCACGATTTCGGAAGCGATGCTGCAGCGCGAATACGCCGTGCACGTTCGTTTGAACCGGCGAACCAGGAGTGTGAACTACGCTGTGTTCGTGATTGATGATTTTATTTCGCAGATCGGTACCTCGCGCGCGTTTCGAGAGATTCTCTACAACTCGCGCAAGGAGGGCGTCTCGATCGTGTTTACCGCTCAAAAGTACACGCTGGCCGACCTCAAGATCCGTCAAAATTTGACCAATATGCTTCTGTTCCGTAGCTCGCGAACGGAGCTGGACAAGGTGGCGGATGACATGGGACTCGACCGGCGCGAGGTCAAGCAAGCGTACGATTCAACTGTGAATCAGTATCCGTACAGCTTCCTCCATTGCGTTTATCTTCCTTCCGCGCGCATTTTCTTCAACCTTTCGAACACGATGCTGGTTCCGCGCGACGGGTTCGTGGCGCCGGTGCCCAAGATTCGAAAGCGCCGGCCGACGCGCAGCAAGTCTCGCAAGCCGTCGGCGGCGCGCAAGGCCAAGTTGAAGAAGAAGAAAAAGAGAAAAAAGCGCAAGCGAAAGTAACGAGATTAACGCAGAAAAAAGAGAATGGCAAGGAGGTAGACGGCGGTGAAGACGGCTAGCACAATTTTTTGGTTTTTGGTGAGGTCGATTTCGTCGGAGTTTTTATTGAGCAGGTAGAGCACAAGTTTTGTGAATTTGTACCCAAATATGAAGTCGTAAAGGTTGGCGAAGAACGATGAGTCGATGAGAGCGTATGGTCGACTTGCTCGCTTGGCGAGATTGTAGGTCGGGTACGAGAAAAGGAGAAGGAGCGAGGCGTAAGATCGAACGTATTCGCTGACAGGAAGCGTGACATCCTTTGACGAAACGATGGCGAGTAGCGAACCGATGAGATTGTGGGCGATGGAGGAGAGCGATCGAGCAAAAACAAAGAATTTTTGATGTTTTGCCCGGCTTCCGTGCAGCCTTTTGTTTTTGGCTACGCTGTAAATGATGGGGAGCGAGATAAGTAGAACGGCGACTGAGATGGCATTGTCGTTCAAGAAACGTTTAAAGGACTTCATATAGAATAGCGTTCATTTTTTATGCGCAATCACTTTGCTAAGTTTTTTTTCTACATTTTCGGGCGAGATGATGGTGTCGTCGTCGGCGAAGAAGTCGTGTATTGTGATTCTGGGGTCGAATCGAACGCGGGTCTGGACGACGGGCGGGCGGTCGTCTTCGTCGTCGTCGCCGGAGCTTGATGGCTCGGGCTGGCCCTGTTCGGGCGGCAGCGGAGGCGGCGAAGGAGGTCGAGGACATGACTTGGTTTGCTCTTGGAACTTGACGATCCCGCTGAGTATATTTTCGAGAGGGAGCCGAGATGACATTTTGGCTTATATTATATTAAATTTTTGGCAACTTCATGTACTGGTAAACGTTCCAGTGGCCTTTTTCGTCTCAATCCTCAGACATGCGCTTGCGGAGGAGCGCGAGATTGTTCTCGCGCGCGACTGGGTGCGACCAGCCTCGTCCCATGGCCTTGCAGAAGGCGTCGCCGCCCTCGCCGTCGATGGCGTCGATGAGAAGCGCGCAGACGTTCTTGACAATACGGTCGAAGCGGCGCTCGGCAGCGGCGGCCGTGGTGGCCCAGGTCCTCGAGCTCATGTGGCCTGCGTCCTCGTGATAGAGGCACTTCTTGAAGAGGTATTTACCGGCCTCAGTACGAAGCATCATGGTTTCATTGAAGGGATTCCTGAACTTCTTTTTCTTGATGTCAAAGATCGTCTGGTGCAGGGGGAGACCGAACTTTTTGCCCTGCTTGAACTCGGGCTTGTCCTCGCTCTTGCGGAAGAGGTTGAGCTCATGAGCGAGAAGACGCAGCTGCGTGTACGGATTGTTGCGCATCTTGCCCTTGAGGTGGTCGCCAGTCATGCCACCGCGATTTTTGGAAAACGGGAGCACCTTGTCGTGGCGGTAGTTGAGCATGACATGGTGAAATAGCGACATTGACTTATCCATATTCTTCAGGATCGAGCCGCTCTCCGGATTGAGGATACAGATCTGAATGTAGCCATTCTTTGTCAGCTTCATCGTTGGGTAGCAGTCGCTGTTGTCTTCTACGACCTTTGCAATGAGGTCAAAGTAGCGCAAATCCTTCTTCGACTTCTCTACCTGGTCGAGGAACAGCCTCGCCGACTCGGACTTATTGTAGGCGAGCCTTTTTACCACGAAGCACAGTTTCTTGCGACGGCGCCGGAGCCCGTCATCGTTGTAAAGGTAGTTCATCATAGCAAAGTAAAAGTAAGGAGCCGTATTCATCTTCTCCAGGATTGAGCCTTTCTCCGGCTTGAGTTTTTGGAGCTTCACAAATCCATCTTTATCGAGCTTCATCTGCAACTGGCGCCCGCTGTTGTCTTCCAGAATTTTTGCAATTGCGTCGATGTAGCGGATTTGCTTCCTAGCATCTTTCACCTGGAGCAGGAATAGCTTGACCGATTCCGACTTGTTCTTTTTCTTGGAAAGCTTGTCGACCATGATTTCCAGTTTTTTGCGGCGGCGCAGTCGATCACGCGATTTTTTCGCCAAAGCGCTCAAATTTTTCACGACGAGAGGAAAGCGACTCGGGTCGAGTCGACCTTTGGCCGCTTCTTTGGCTTTGGTCAAAATTTTATTAAAAGGCGCCATCTTAAAAATTTTGATTTTCTCCGACCGGCAATGGGGGGGTAGTCTCTTTTAGGTTCGATCCCGGGATCGAAGATGTATATAATCTGATTTGGCGATCCCGGGATCGCATTGTTCGGGCGCTTACCCTAGTCGACCAGTTGAATCTTTGTTCAAATATTCAGTTACGTCGAGGTCGAGAAAGGTGGTCGGCGAGTACATAAGTCTTCCGAGAAAGAAGCAGTCAACATACGTGTTAATTATGAAAATCAAGTCCATGTTCAAATTTGATTTCAACGTGTCGTAGGCGATTCGTTTTCGAAGAGTGCACTCGCACACCATGGTCAACTCGAAGCTACATAAAAAAATGTTGTCTGAAATAAATATAAACTATGGCGCGCAGGTGTTCCAGCAGACGGGCGATGGGCAAACCATCGAGCCTGATCAAATTTTTTATTTGGTGTGCTTTGATGTTCGGGCTGACCACACTGTTGCTGTCGAGGGATATGCCCACAGACGCGGAGGGGAAAACGCAGGGGAAGCTGTTCAGCAGCTCGACGTGGAGCCTGGACAACATGAAGAAGAACAATAAAATTTATATTGTGCTTCTCTCTGGTGTTATCCTGGCGGCGATGATCGCGGCGCCGGTGGCGATCCCGCGCGCGATTTTTCAGGGCAGGTGATCACGCACTCAAAAAAATGAGTGCACTAAATATATGAACGATTGCTTGTCTAAGCTGATTTATTTGAAGCTGGATGCGGAAGCGATTTTGAATCGATTTTTTAATTTTTTACGCGCCATCAAGATCCAATTTGACGAGATGCTGATCGAGATTGAAATGGGCGACCTGGATTTGGAGCT
>Ga0181392_1000682_pt1 | contig 13040 bp, 22 predicted proteins | sample 15SPOviralmetaG_FD_130083 | JGI IMG/M metagenome (GOLD analysis project Ga0181392, IMG submission 130083) | Marine viral communities from the oligotrophic San Pedro Time Series (SPOT) site, San Pedro Channel, CA, USA - 15 SPOT_SRF_2010-09-15 | ecosystem: Environmental > Aquatic > Marine > Strait... | reverse complement strand
TTTAAACTAGAACCCAAAATAGGTAGATGTGTGCTGTTTCCTGGTGCTTTACCACATGAAGCCATGCCCAACACAGACAAAGCACGTCTGATAGTGAGCGGTAATATCAGATTTCACTGATAAATAGTAGCAGTTTATGAACGAGAAGAAACAAACATATTGTCTTAATTGTGGCAATGAATGTCACGAAGGTAGAATATTAACCAGAAAAGAACGCACATATGCGTCTGAAGGTTCAAAAGAATATGAAATTGAAGTGTGTAGACACTGTCGTTGTGGAGAATTAGAAACAGAATGATATTTGGACAAATAAAAATGATGATCACAATCTTGCTAATCACAGGGATAGCAGGAGCAGGTATCTATGTGATGAAATTGAGAGCGGACAATGCCACACTCAAAGCAAATCAAATCAAATTAGAAACAGCAGTTGAAGAACAGAACAAAGTGTTAGAGCAACAAAAAGAAGACTTCACAGCAATATTAGAAAGCAACAAAAAACTTAATGTGTTGATCAACACATTTAAAAAAGATTTACAAGACCTAGACAAAAGATTTACAAAGAAGAACAGAGACATTGGCAAACTAGCACTAGAGAGAACAGAATCAATTGAAAGAATTGTTAACGGTGGTGGTAACAATGCGGCAAGATGTATAGAGTTGGCATCAGGTGCTGAACACACAGAAGCAGAATTAAAAGCAACATTAAAATCAGAGATTAACCCAGAGTGCCCGGCACTAGCAAATCCAAACTATGTACCATTTCAATAAAATATTAGCAGTAGCATTTATCATATTACTGACAGGTTGTAGTATAGGTGGTGAAAAGAAAATCAAAATATTCTCTGTTGAACAACCAAGAGAGAAATTAGACTATCCATTGCCAACACCTTTACAAATGGAAGAGATCTATTGGCACATCATCACAAGTGAAAATGCAGAAGAAGTATTTAAAAAATTAGAAGAAGCAGGCATAGACCCTGTGTTGTTTGGAATCACAGACAAAGACTTTCAAGTACTTGCTAGAAACTTTGCACAAATAAGACAGAAGTTGCAAGAAACAAATAACTTGTTACAAGAATATCAAAAATATTACGAGGGTGATGAATAATGAAAAGATTAGATATCAGCGATCAAACAGCAATCAGTATGCCAATGAAAAATTTAATAGCCATCGTGGCGGCAGTGGCAGTTGGTGTATGGGCATATTTCGGTGTTATAGAAAGACTGAACAAGTTAGAAACAAATACAGTATTGCTTGACAAAGACATGAGTGCTGAAGACGAAAGACTACACAACGAAGTCAAACAGAATACTGAATTCAGAATCAAATATCCAAGAGGTGAGTTAGGTCAAAGTTCGCAGGACATAGAACAGTTCATGTTGATAGAGGATCTTTATAAAACAGTGGACAGAATGCAACAGCACATAGATAGCATGGCAAACAACAAAATAAACATTGAGTTTTTAAAAGAGCAAATGAACAAAGCACAAGAAAACATCGAGAAGTTAAAAGATGCTGACAGAGAAATTGTGTACCAGAACGGTAACGGAGACTCACACTAATGTGGCAAATGTTTGCGATAATGTGTGCAGTAACAATGATGGATTGTAGAACTATGTATGAAAATCCTGCAAGAGAATTTGCCACTGAAAAATTGTGTTTAGAAGCGGCAGTGGAAAAAGAAAAATGGACAAGAGATATGTTAACTGACGAAGACGGATTTTTAACCGTAGTTCATTTAGAAGTTGGTTGTGAAAGGAAAGAAAGCATATGATAGAAACAGTCGTAGCATTGTTGATGATTGTGCATGGCGAAATTAAAGAGCACAGAATACAAGAAAGCATGGCGGCGTGTTTACGTGGTAAACGCACAGCAGAAAGACAATACAGTCAAGGTACCAAGTACCAATGCATCAAAAGTAAAGCAGAGCTCGAGTCAAACATAGACGGAAGTAAGTCAATTAAGAAAATTATTCTGGAGTAAGATAAATACTACCAGTTAAAGAAAAGGACAAATATGGAATTTATTATAGCACTAGCAATGAAATTTTGGCAATGGACTGTGTTGATAGCAGTTGTAATCATAGCCGCGATAATCAACTTTACAGACAAAAGATCAAAAACAAAATTAAAATTCTACTACAAAGGAATGCCTAAATTACAACCTGTACCTATAGCAACAAAAGGAAAAGGTTTTTGGAAGGGTATTGTTATGTGGTTGCTTTCAACAAGAAACTGGGTACTAACAGATGACTGGAAGTACAACATCGATGGTACAGAGTATGTGATACCAGCAGGTTTTCAATTTGATGGTGCAAGTATTCCCAAGTTCCTAAGAACATTTTTCTCACCAGTTGGTGTGTTATTGATGGGTGGACTAGTGCATGACTACGCATACAAATACAAAACACTATTAGAAGTAAACAAGAAAAACACAATGGGTGAACTTACACAAAAAAGAGCAGATGAAATTTTTAGAGATATAAACATTGTTGTAAATGGTTTCTACACAATGAACAGACTTGCATATTGGTCATTAAGAATAGGTGGCTTTGTTGCATGGAATGGTCACAGAAAAAGAAACGCTAAAATCCCGGGTATAAAATAATGGCTGAAGATAAAAAAGAAAATACAGTTATCAAAAACGACAGCATGGTCAAAAAAGGTGTCAAAGACGGCTGGGAATTAATCAAGATTATTTGGTTGTTTCTTAAAGAAGAATTACCGCAATTTCTTTCAAACTGGAGAACAGTGCCTAGAATAATGATGGCACTTTATGGTTTGGTTTTCTACAACACAATGCAATGGTTTATGGCACTAGATGCTCCTAACAACGCACAGGCAGGATTTGTTTCTGTTGTGGTTGGTGCAGGTGCGGCTTGGTTTGGTTTGTACGTAAACGGTAAAAAGACAGACATCAAAAAATAATCATTAAATACTTAAAAACACTTGACTTTTTGGCATGAGTCATTATATAATAACGTATGGACTATTATTCTATTCTTGGCGTCAATAAAAACGCATCAGAAACTGATCTGAAAAAGGCTTACAAGAAACAAGCCATGCAACATCATCCAGACAAAGGTGGTGATGCAAATAAATTTCAACAGGTTAATGAAGCATACGAAACGTTAAAAGATCCACAAAAGAAATCCAACTACGACCGATTTGGAACTGCTAATCCATACAACCAACAACCAGGTGGTAATCAACGTTACCAAGAATTTAATTTCGGAGGTAACGTTAATGACATATTTGATTCTTTCTTTGGTGGAGGTGGTGGACCGTTTCATAGACAGAGACAACCTAAAAGAAATAGAAATATCAATATTAGAGCCAGTGTAACATTAGAAGATGTACTGAAAGGAAAAACACTTATTGCAACATATAGATTAAGCAATGGCAAAGAACAAAGTGTCAACATAGATTTGCCTAAAGGTGTTGAAGGTAACAGTACAATTAGATTTCAAGGCTTGGGTGATAATCTGCACAAAGATGCACCACGAGGTGATTTATTCTGCAAGGTTGTAATAGACAGACACCCTGTATGGGAAAGAAATGGAAGCGACTTACACAAAGCAGTAAGTGTCAATGCATTAGAACTTATGCTTGGTACTAAAGTACCTATACAAACACTAGATGGTAAATCTTTAAATTTAAACATACCTAAAGGATGTAAAACAGGAACAGTGATGAGCATACACGAACATGGCTTACCTAGATTGTACAATAGAGGTAGAGGTAACATTTACATCACAGTGAATGCTGATATACCAACTATAAATGATCAAGAAGTTTTAAGTTTAATAAGAAAGATAAAAGATGCAATTGATTAAAGCACCTAGCGATTTTTTGAAAACAAAGATGGATGCATTTGATTTCGAATCAAACGATGCACCAAAAATAGCAGAAGAAATGATCAACGATATGATCAAATTTAATGGTGTTGGTCTAGCCGCCAATCAAGTGGGATTCAATGGTAGAATTTTTGTGATGAAACCAAAGTCTGGCAAACCTTATGCTGTTATTAATCCGACCATTGAAGGAGTCAGTGCAACAAGCAAATTAGACGTAGAAGGCTGTTTAAGTTTTCCTAATTTGTTTCTATATGTTAATAGACCGGATAAAGTTGACGTGAATTTTCTTGACATTGAAGGAAAAAATGTTACAATGTTATTAGAAGATTTAGAAGCCAGAATCTTTTTACATGAATTTGATCACTTGGAAGGCATAACTTTTGACACAAGGGTGAGCAAGTTTAAACTACAAATGGCAAAAGAAAGACAAAGGAAGTTAGAAAACAAATAAAATGGTTGAACCAAACGACGATTTACAGAGTGTATTTGACAAAGCAGTACAAGTATCAAAGAAACTAAAACACGAATACGTGACTTTAGAACATTTGTTGTATGCAATGCTCTGCACAGACAAATTTCAAAATATGATTACAGGCTTTGGTGCAAAATTTGAAGACATCAAAGATAATTTAGAAACATTTCTAAAAACAAAATTAAACGATATTAGAGTTAAAGAAGGCACATTAAAATACAAACCTAAAAAAACTACCTCTGTTGAAAGAGTTTTGAACAGAGCATTTACTCAGGTGCTGTTTAGTGGTAGAAGCAGTATAGATATTGCTGATGTATTTTTAAGCATCATGAGTGAAAAGAAGAGTTGGGCCTACTATTTTGTTTACAAAGCAGAAATTGAAAAAGATAAGTTCCAAGAATATCTACACAGCGAAATTACTGAAGATGAAGAAGAGGATGTTGATCCTACAACTGCCAATAGAGCATTAAATCAATACACAACTAATTTAAACAATGAAGCAAAAAAACAAAAGATCGATCCTGTAATTGGGAGAGAAACTGAATTAGATTCAATTGCACTTTCTTTAGGTAGAAGAATGAAAAATAATGTTATCCTTGTGGGTGAACCTGGAGTAGGAAAAACAGCAATAGCAGAAGGACTGGCACTTAATATTCATAATAAGACTTGTCCTGAATTTTTAAAACCTTACGAAGTATATAATTTAGACATAGGGGCAATGTTGGCTGGTTCTAAATACAGAGGAGACTTTGAAGAACGATTCAAAACTGTATTGAGTGCATTAAAGAAAAAAGGTAAGACTATTGTGTTTATAGACGAAGCACACAACATCAGTGGAGCAGGCTCAACTGGTAGTGGATCAAGTGCTAATGACCTTGCAAATCTTTTAAAACCTGTGTTGTCCAAAGGCGAAGTAAAAGTTGTTGCTTCTACTACATGGGAAGAATATAGAAAATATTTTGAAAAAGATAGAGCATTAATGCGTAGGTTTCAACGTGTAACAGTTGACGAACCAAGTTCAGCAGTCACTAAAGATATTATGGTGGGAATTAAAAAGTACTACGAAGAATTTCATAAAACAACTATATCAGATGAGGCAATACAAGCCGCAATTACTTTGAGTGTAAAATATCAAACAGATAAAAAATTACCAGACAAAGCAATTGATTTAATAGATTTATCATGTAGTAGATTAAACCTACGAGATGATAAAGCCAGTAGAGAGATTACTAAAGAATCTGTTGAACTAGAACTTTCTAATATGATCAAAATGCCACTTGAAACTGTACAGCAAAAAGAAAGTTCAAATGTGGCAAATTTAATGCAGAATATGAAGAAGGTTGTTTATGGACAGGATGAGGCAATAGAGCAGATTGTTGATAAAATTATGATTGCTCAAGCAGGATTAAAAAGAGATAATAAACCTATAGGGTCATTTCTATTAATGGGTCCTACCGGTTGTGGTAAAACAGAAACAGCAAAACAACTATCAAATCAATTAGCAGTAAAATTAGTTAGATTTGATATGTCAGAATATCAAGAAAAACATTCAGTATCTAAATTAATCGGTTCGCCTCCAGGGTATGTAGGCTTTGAAGAAAATACAGGACAATTAATTACAAAAATTCAAGAGAATCCTAACTGTGTGCTACTGCTTGATGAAATAGAAAAAGCACACCCAGATGTTTCACAGATTCTATTACAAATAATGGACGAAGGAAGTATTGCAGGCAACAACGGTAAAACAGCAGACTGTAAAAATGTCACACTGTTTTTGACCACTAACCTTGGTGCTGACAAATTGGATAAAAATGTTATGGGTTTCAATGCAACTACAACAACAGAATATGACGATAAAGATATGAAAACATACTTTGCACCTGAATTCAGAAATAGATTAGACGGTGTGATTGTGTTCAAGAAACTAGACAAAAATGTGCTTATCAAGATTGTTGGCAAATTTATGTTGGATCTAAAGAACACACTGAAAGAAAAGAATGTTAATGTCACACTATCAGATGAAGCAATAGATTATTTGGTTGAAAAAGGCTTTGATCCTAAAATGGGTGCCAGACCTATGCAGAGGGTGATAGACAACGATATCAAGAAACCTATGGCTAAATTGTTGTTATTTGGTGAACTAAAGAACGGTGGTGATGTCACAATCACAGTCAAAGACAAAAAACTGCATCTAATACCTAGCAAATCAGTCAAATTGTTACAGAAGAGTTAATCTCGTTCTTTTAAAAACAAATAAATAAGCATATGCCAGCAAGTAGCGAAACAATATTATCAGTAACAGCACACCCAGGTGACAGCACATCTGAGACAGTGTTAGGGGAAAAATTCAAAGGTGATGGTTACTATGGGAGGTCTGATGGACTTCACACAGTGCAAATCAATGTTGACGGAGTATCAGGCACAATTAAAATGCAAGGTACGTTGGCAGTTGATCCTGTAGAGGCTGATTATTTTGATATAGCAAATGCTGAATATAACAGTGGAACTGATGGAAGTACAGGTTCATTCATGTACAATTTTACAGGTAATTTTGTATGGATCAGAGCCCATGTAGTTTACACTGATGGAACAATTAACAGTATAAAGTTGAATCACTAATATGCATCATTATTTTAACATAGTAAAAGAAGTACCTTTCACAGAAGATGAAATAAACACAGCAATTAATTTGAGCACAATTGGTTTGCTAGAAGACGAAACAAAATATGTTACTTTTGAAAACGAAGAAGGTAATCATGTGCTTACAGTAGAATTACACAGACAGTTGGAACAAATGGAATCTGATGATCTTGTTGAAGATTTAGAATTACTTTTTAACAAAATAGGCACTAGCGATTTCGTTGTTGAAGTAAGTGACAATAATCCTAATGAAGAAACATACGAAGGTGATGACTTCTTTGAATCATATGGCGACATGTGGTACAACGAAGATGAAACACTGGACGAAGCAGAATATCAAGGTAGAAAAGTTTCACTTGGTAAACCCATGCAAGGTGATGTAAAAAAATTTAAAGTATATGTAAGAGATCCGAAAACAAAAAACATTAAAAAAGTAAACTTCGGTGATCCAAATATGAGAATTAAAAAGTCTAATCCAGCAAGACGTAGAAGTTTTAGAGCAAGACATAATTGTTCAAATCCTGGACCAAGAACAAAAGCAAGATATTGGTCTTGTAGAAAGTGGTAATATGAGAGCAGACGATTTTGTAAATGCTAAAAGTAAAATTGATTATGACATCATAGATGATATCCATGCATACATGACAAATGACAATGAATTTTATAGACGCAATTACTTTCCAGTCATAGACGAATACAAGTCCAAAGGAAAAACAGATAAAATGTTGCCAATGATTGAATTGGCTTGTAATGAATATTTTGAAAAATTTAATGTACCAGCTCGTCAAGAAAATGCAATCAATGACAATGACAAACAATTTTTAATGGACAAAATCATTGAAGGCGAAAAAGAAGAAAAGGATGAGTAATGCGTATATTAGAAATAGTAGAAGCAACAGATAAAACCGCTGTATTTGCCTTTGGGCGAATGAATCCCATCACCATAGGGCATCAAAAAATTGCTGACGTAATCAAGCAACAAAATGGTGATCCTTTTTTATTTTTAACACATACACAAAACGCAAAAAAAGACCCATTGACTTTTGGACAAAAGAAGATGTATGCAACAAATTTCTTTCCAGGTGTTACAGTTGGTGACGACAATGTACGCACAATCATAGATGCAATGAAAAAAATAGAAAGCATGAACTACAATAGAGTAATATATGTTGCTGGTAGTGATAGAGTGCAATCTTTCGATGACTTGTTGAACAAGTATAATGGCACTGAATATAATTTTGACAGCATAGACATTGTGAGTGCAGGTGAAAGAGATCCTGAACAAGATGGTGCTCAAGGTATTAGTGCTTCTAAAATGCGGGACTTTGCCGCAAGAGGCGATTTAAACAACTTTGTTAGCAACGTGCCTGGTGGTGATCGCAAGTTGGCAACTAAAATGTACATGGATACACGCAAAGCAATGGGATATGAAACCGCACAACAGAAACCCCAGCCCATGGGACAACCAGCATAAATACGTATGGATTTAGGCACACTTAAAAAACTAGCAGGCATAGACCAGGTTTATTCACCAGTTGAAGAAGAAAACCCTAGTCATACTGCAACTGCTTTGAAGCAAAAAGAACGTAAGTTAGGCTTGAAACCAGGAGATCCGGATTGGTTCAAACTGTGGTTTAGAAGACCGTATCTACAAGGATCAAAAGGATTTAGAGGACGTAAAAAATGAAGTTAAGAGATTTATTTGTTGAATTCAAGGTTAATAATGAACCAAGAGATGAAGTTCATTATCGTCAATTGAAAAAAGATTTACAAAAAATTCAAAACGATCCAAAACTAAGAGACCCAGAAACTAAACGTGCAGTAATAAAACGTAAAGCAGAATTAGATGGTTGGGCACATTCAAAAGGTATTAAATCAGAAAATTCTATCGAAGAAGAACCAGTTGCAGTTGCTGATTTAAAAAGAGTAGGTGCAAGTGTACAGAAAGTTTATGTACACAAAGATGGTAAAACAATTTTAGTGCCTGCCGAAAAAAAAGATGAATATCTAGCAAAAGGCTACAAACTTTCTCCTTTAAAAGCAGAAGATCAAGTTGACGAAAGAATGCCAGCAAGTGTGATCAAACACAAAGAGAAACTGGCACATATGTCAGACGAAGAATTAGCAAAACATTTTCAAGACAAAGATGATGAAACACTAAAGCAAATGGCATGGAGACATGGCTATGGCAAAATGAGTGACTACTACGTAAACAGAAAAAACAAAGGTATGTCACAAGACACAAACGAAGGCGAAATGCGTATGGACAAATCAGCATTTGTTCAAATGTTAGCAAACAAAATTCAAGAACCTCAAAAAGGACATGGAAGACCAGAGTACGACAACAGACTGTTGGCAAAGATGTACAAATTGATTACAGGTAAAGATGTAGACTTTGAAGGCAACAAGTTTACTATCACAATGAATAAACCAACAACTGAAGACATAGATGAAAAGGGCAGAATTGCTTTGGAGAAAGCAGGCTTTGATCCAAGCAAAGTAAAAGAATACTTGGCAGTTTTTAATGACCACGGTGACACTTCAGACGTAGATCAAATGAACATGGATAAAATTGGACTAGCAGATGCGATGAGCATGGTGTTGGCATCACATGATGTCAAAAACGAAACAGTGCAGGAAGACGCACCATTTGACGGTATGAGTTTAGTAAGAATGGCTTTGATGAAAAAGTTTATTACAGCAGAAGAATGGCATGGTTTAAAAGACAAGTGGAAAAATGCAGTTGCAGAATTAGAACAAAACTATGATGATTGGCCAGATGGTGAAGGATTTGGATCATCTGATCACAATTTTGCAATTAAAGAATTAATGGAACTTGTTGGCTATGAATTCGATGACAAAGATACAAGTGGTAGATTTGTTGTATCGAAAATGCCTCCCGAATTAGAAAAGATGGGCATAAAAAATGCCAGAATGAAAGACGCAGTTACAACTGACGAAGACGCAGATGTAGATGCACAATTTAAATCAGATGTATTACAATTTTTAAACACAAAACTTGTTCAAGTAGAAAAACAAATAGAACTGCAACCGGCAGAAACAGCAGAAGAAAAAGAAAACAAAGAGTTTGCGTTAAAATTATTTGACTTTGTTCAAGCAAAGTTGGAACAAAAAGATGATGCTAATGACACATTGGTTGTTCCTAAATCAATGACTAAAAAATAATGAGAGCAAAAGATTTTATAACAGAAGGCGCTTCAATGAGTGGCTATCTTAAACATCCAAAAGATGATAAACTGTGGACATTTCCTGATGCATATGCAGATGATGATTCAGTAGAGAGTCCATACATGAGCAACGCCAGTATGAGACAATTCTTAGATGGTCTTGGTTATGACCCAAACTTTGAAGAAGCATCACCAGTACCAGCAAAAGAATTTATTGCTAGAACAACTCAATGGCTACAAAAAAATTTAGACAAGCCTTCACAAGAAATACCTACCCAAGTAGATAAAAATCCAGACGGACCAACAATGATTTCTGGTGGCAAACCAGAAGGCTGGATGAACAGATCAGTTAAAGTGCATAATGAATTGGCACGCAAAGTCCTTGCAAAATATCCTGAAGTAACACATTTTGGTTTTAGTTAATCATGCGTTTTTTGGAAATTGGTAATACAGTTGACAAAAACAACACAAGGTTGTATAATACTGATATGACCAAAATAAATCCACGAACAGAAATCTATGTAGACATGGATGGTGTCCTTGTAGATTTCTTTAAAGCATGGGCAGATGTGATGGGAGTTAAAACTTTCAGAGACATTAAAAACATTGATGCAGGTTTAGAAAAAATTAAACAAACAAAAGACTTTTGGATTAATTTAGAAAAAACCCCTAATGCAGATAATTTGTTAAGACTTATTAAAGACGTAAAAGGTTCTTACAGCATATTAAGTTCTCCAATGCCTGGAGACCCTAGAGTAGCACCCAGCAAAAAAGAATGGATTAAAAAAAATCTTGTTGCGTTTGCACCCAAACAAGTGATTATAACATACGACAAAGCCAAGTATGCCACACAGGCAGATGGCACTCCTAACATTTTGATTGATGATTATGGCACAAACATTGACAAATGGCAGTCAGCAGGAGGAGTTGGATTCAAACACAAGGACCACAAGTTTGAAAGAACAGCACAAAATTTAAAACAAAACTTTTCGGCTTACAAAGAAGAAGCCGCAGGCGTAGGAATAATCACAAAACAAAATACCACTGTAGACGTCAAGCCAGGTGAAACAAAAAGACAAGCGGCTAAAATGGGTTTCAAGTTGGACAAAAAAGGTTATCCGCCTAAATTAAGAAAATGAAGATATACAACATTGTAAAAGAAAACTTTGCAGATGGTAAAGTCAAAGGTAAGTCTAAACCAGGCAGAGTAAAACGTGCAGGAGCCAGTTGCAAAGGCTCTGTGTCATCATTGCGTAAAAAAGCCAAAAACGCATCAGGAGAACGTGCTAAAATGTATCACTGGTGTGCCAATATGAAATCCGGACGCAATTCAAAGTAACACAATACAGATAAGTATCTGTATGCGATTCAAAGAGTTCAGCAAAATTAAAAAACGTTACGATCATCACTATGGCTATGATCCTGAATTATTAGTGTATAAACACACGATAGGCCCCGTATACGGGAAGAAAAACCTCAAAGTACCACACGCAAAATACACCATCAGCAAACGTGCAAGTAAACTAATGAAAAATAAATAGTAATATGAAAATATACGAAATTGTTACAATTAATTTAAAAGAGTATGCAACAGCAGGAGCCACAAGTGCTGGTAGTATTGCCACAGTGGTATCTCCACACGTTGCTATTGGGCCTGATAGATTTAAAAAATCATACACAGGAACTCCTGGTAAATCAGGAACTAAAGCACCAAGAGTGCCTAAAGCAGTGAAGCAAACACCCAAAGATAATGCGTTGGACATGAAAGGTACAAGCATCTTTGGAGAACCAATTAAAAGGTAAATACACATATGAAGCACAAAGAATTAAAAGAAGGTTTAGCAGATTTGGCTCACAGAGTAGAGCAAGACCATGAAGTTCAAATGGCAAAATCAGACCTATACAAAGCGGCAAAATATTCTATCAAACTGCACGAACTATTAAAGAACGTTTCGGAAGAAAAAGGTTTAGAAGGTTGGGTTGCGGCAAAGATCACAAAAGCAAGTGACTACTTGAGTTCAGTTTATCATTACATGGACTACGACACTATGGACGAAACAACACAAGAAGTTACTGAGTCTATGGCTTGTAATTGCGATAAAAACTGTGCTTGTGGAGGTAACTGTACTCCTAACTGCAACTGCCATCCAGATTGCAAAACACCTAAAACAGAAAACTACAAAGAAACACTTCAAAACAAACTTCACGAACAGTTAAAAAAAAAGACTAATCAAGAAACTGACGAATCTGGAATAATGTACAAAGCCGGTGTAAAAAAGTACGGCAAAGACGGAATGCAAAAGATTCAAAGTGCCGCGGGTAAAGGCGCAAGTGCAGAAGAGATTGGTGCAATCAAAGACAAACACAACAAAAAGAAAAAAGAATCATTCAACTCTCTAGAAGAGTCAGTGGGTAAACCAATCACAGAAGAAGAATTTGATGTGTTGGCTGAGAAGCAAGATGCCTGCTATCACAAAGTTAAAGCAAGATACAAAGTTTGGCCTTCGGCGTATGCCTCTGGTGCTCTAGTGCAGTGCCGTAAAAAAGGTGCCGCTAATTGGGGCAACAGCAAAAAGAAATAATGAAGTTATTTGATATCCTAGAAGGAACACGTTGTTGGAAGGGATACAAAAAGAAGGGCATGAAGACCATGTTCGGCAAAAGAGTTCCCAACTGTGTAAAAAGAGAACACATTGACTTCTGTGTAAACTGTCACGATATACTACTAGACGAATCTTTAGACGAAAATCTTAAAAAATGGTTTAAACAAAAATGGGTACGCATGGGGCCTGGTGGAAAAATCAGAGGTTCATGTGGTGGCAAATCCGATGGTGAAGGCAAACCTAAATGCTTACCAGCCAAGAAAGCATACGCACTAGG
>Ga0181392_1000680_pt1 | contig 13078 bp, 4 predicted proteins | sample 15SPOviralmetaG_FD_130083 | JGI IMG/M metagenome (GOLD analysis project Ga0181392, IMG submission 130083) | Marine viral communities from the oligotrophic San Pedro Time Series (SPOT) site, San Pedro Channel, CA, USA - 15 SPOT_SRF_2010-09-15 | ecosystem: Environmental > Aquatic > Marine > Strait... | reverse complement strand
CCCGCTTGCAGCTTACTGTATCCAAGGATGGCAAAGCGCGAGCATCCATAGTTTTTTACACCGTTTTCGATGGCCTTCTGTGTGTTCTGTGCCTGGAACACGCGGAATCCGGGAAAGTCGTCCAGACGTTCGTTTTCTGGTTCTTTCTTCGTAAAAGGCGTTTTGACATCGTTGGTTGTCCCCCCAGGCACGTAGAGCAACACCAGGCATTCCATGGCCTCGTTCTCTGGATAGCGTGCCAGCTTTTTCCCGTCCGTGGCCTCGTCCCACTCCTCGGACAAGACGGAGGATTTGAGCTTCCTGCTCCTGGTCGGACGAACATTCGCTTCGAGATCCAGCTTATTTGTAAGCAGGCGTATACCGCTACGCTGAGCTTCGTCAACGCTCGATATCACAGTGCTGTACACAATAAAAGCGACCGTGTGATCTTCCTTGAATCGAGCGTCGGCGTCGGAGCCTTTGTACGTCTCCTTGTTCTCGACTGCGACGTTGTGCGCCTCTCTCGCCAGCCATCGTGCCCATCGCACCATGCCAAGTCCGCGCACACGCCGGTTGAGTGCTCCAATGTAGGTAGGAACGAGTGTGTATTGTGAGCCCACCAGCACAAACTTGGATTTATACCACTGCAGGAAGTGCTTGACGACGTTGTTTACATTGTCGATCTCAGCTGCTTTGGTCTGTTCCGTTTCTTCTTCGCTCTTGTCGGTCAGCTCGACTCCTAGCGTCGTCGCCAGCTTATCGATGGCGTTTTGTGCGGCGTCGTCAAAGGCTGCCTTTTCCTTGACGTCCATACCCGCAATTTCGGCTGGCGCGTCGTCGTATTTGCCTTGATCCGCTTCCTCGGCCTCGAGTCTTGCACGTTCCTCAGCAGCTTGCCTGCGTGTCAAACGCCGACTCGCACCCTCACCGCCCTCACCGCCCTCCGCAACAAAATCCCGGTCCTTAACATCATCATCATCACCGACATCTTCCATTTCCTCGTCCTCGTCCGGCTCCGTGGCAGTCGGCACCAAGCGCATGCCTGCAAACCCGTCGGTATTGTAACCGTCGCTGTCCGAGACAGACGATGCGTCGTCATCGCCGGCATTGATCGCATCTCGCGCAACAATTCCTGACACGTTTTTGAGAAACAAGTCGTTGCCTTCGTCGTCTTTTGCGACGTGCACGTACTCGACCCCGACATACCCTTCGGATATCTCAGGCGCGAGGGTTTTTGTTACAAAGGGGAGAAGCTGTGCAGCCCCTTGATTTGTAAGCATGTCGTTTGCCGTGGAGTCGAGGGGTATCCCTGCGTCGTTGCGGTCTCGCAGCGACCCGACGAAACCGTGCAGTCCGCGCTGCGACAAGACGGGCGTCTGCGTCGCCGTTACCAATACGTTTAGACCGTACGAGTTTCCGAAGAACCGCTGCAGGTACGTCGCTTCTTGCTTCGGAGGAAGATCGTCTGCCAGGAAGCGGGAGTGGTTGCGCGCGGACGGGTTGCCAAACTCTTTTGACAGTGACTGCGCTTCGTCGCGCAGATGGAGCACCGGGACGTTGCGCTGCCGGAGCTCAGAGAGCATGTAACCAACTTGCTGGACGTCGCTGAGAACATCGGATGAATAGTAAAGAATGTCGAACAACTGTGGTCTGAGCTCGGGTTTGGTTTTATTTGGCCTAATCCTATCCTCAAAGTTGCGAACCGTTGTGTCATTGCAGGTGCACACGTGTAGGAAGAGCGTTTGCTTGATGTCCGGTTTCTTCGATGGTGGCCAGTCGCGGAACCAACCCAGTTTTTGTAGCTTTGCGTACTGTTCGGCGATGGGCGTCTTCTTTGCAGGCGACACCGAGTTGAAGACGACGTAGCCTAGCCGAATCGCGATGGTGGCAATCAGCAGCGCGCTCATACTCTTCCCCACTCGGGGCGGGGCGGTAACCAGAATCGGAGCAAAGAGGGGCTGCGGCGCAACAAACTGCGTCCCCGACCGACCGAGCTCGAGTTGTTTGAGCAGCGTCGCTTGTTCGAAAAAATCATATTTGCCAAACACGTGTTCGTATTCGTCGTTCAAATGCTTCAGAGTTGCCGAGACTTCATTGCTTCGACGCGCGGAGTCGACGTCGCCTTGGTCGATGCTCTGCCGCCGTGCCTTCAACTCCGCCATCTTCACGTGCTTAATCGTGATAAGGTACTCCAACAGCTTTACACACGTGGAGGTCAGCATGTCTGCAGCCTTTGCATGATCGCTGCCAAAGGCGTCGCTTGGTTTCGTGTACAAGAGCGCCATCTGCGCCTCCGCTGCAGTATTGTTGTGCAGCTCCCTCCAGTTGTTCTCGACGACGGCCAAGTGCTCTCTCAGAAAACTGACCACCACTTCGTGTAACACGATAGTTGCCGAGGATGTTGGCAGCTTCTTTTTCCTTGCGAGTTTCCCGGCTGTTGCTGCCTCTTGGATTTCCTCGTCTTCAGACTGTTCCTGGGGTGTTTGAGTGGTGTCTATTTCGCTTTGCGTCAAGAAGAACCCAGTAAGGCGCTTCAAGGCAAGTGGGCTTAGTCTGTTCTTTCGGTTTGTTTGTGCCCCACGCGTCCCCGCGCCTTCATCGTCCTCCTCTGCTGGAGGCCGCTTGCCAAGCTTGTCGAAAAGCCCTTTATCGAGTCCATCTTTCTCCTTGCGGAGCCCGTCTCGCAGACTTTTGAGAATCGCGGAGCTACGCGACGCCAGAAGCGCGGCAGTCGCCGACGACTCGAACTGCGTCTCGGAGTTCTCGAGTAACAGGAGCATGGCATCCAGCTTCTTCACCCGCGATTGGTTGGCAAGAAGTTGTGGCCTCCACGTGTTTATTTCCATCACCCTTTGGCCCTTGTCGATTGTGCCATTTTTCTCCTTTTCGTATGCGACGTCGATTTTAGTTTTCAGGTCTGTCATCGTCTGCTTGAGGGTGTCGATTGTGCTGCGTATATCGGCAATCGTCTGGGTAAGTCCGCGCATCTGCACGCGGTCCTGGATATCCTTCAACGTACCCGACACGAGGTTGAGCGCCGAGTCCCGTTGCTTTGTCGCGGCCACGACAGTTTCTTTTTTTAACTTGGACGCCTGATTGAGTACGTCAAGAAGGCCCGTATGCGTCATTTCAAACACAGCCTTTGCCACGCGTACTCTGGCAAGTGTCTTCGACATGCGCTTCTCTACGTCTGCCAAGATTAAGCTGTCTCGCGAGTAAATCTTCTCGTCGATGTCTAAATGTCTTTTGAACATCACGTAAGACGATTTCGCAAAATCAAATGGCAATTCGTCGCCTTCTTGGTAAGGTCGCGGCAGCACTCCTGCCAGGTAAGCCAGATAACACGAGTAGCCAACAAGAAACGTTTTTGGATCATTTGACACGAACCATTGTGGTGCATCTTGCAGGTCCCCTCGTGTGCTGCTTGGCGGTCTTTGTGGAAGCTCTACAAGAAAATTCCAGTCCTTGGACTCCACTTCTGGCGTGGAGGGGTAGCGCTCATTCAGGCTGCGTTTGATGACGCTGTCCAGATCGTCGCCATCTTGCACATCGAGTACGACGCCCTTGATCGGCCCCTTCGAGTCAGAGGAAGGTGCTTTGTCGGATGACTGCTTGAGCAAGGGCGCCAGGCGCTGATTACAAATCTGTAGCTCCGTCAACGCTCGGAATTTGAGCAGAAAGTCATCCTTGCTTTCAGGCGCGGTGTTGCGTTCAAATGCGGCCTTTAGCTGATTGCTGACGTAAGTGCCGTCACGGTACCAAGAGATGGACCCTTCCTCGCTGCTGTACGGGTCTTCCCGGTTCTTTTTAAGGGTGCCGTTTGCATAGGCTGTACGAAGTTGCGTCACAATGTTTTGCTTTACGACTGGGTCCTTCTTCAGCTCGGCCCATTGACGAGGGCTTGCAATATTGACGCCAATTTGAGAGATGAGCGAGTTCGGGTCTTTAATGTCATTGTCGTTTATGATCTGTGTCCACGCGTTGATCTCCACCTTTGGCTTCGTTTGCAAGAGTCGTCTGAACAATTCGTCCTGATCCGAGATGTGGGGCTTGAGGTAAAAGTAGAGTATTACGCGCTCATTGTTCAGCAGCTGCGACATGCTATCTTCGCTCAAATCGGCGTTTAGTGCCAACGCCAGATTGCGTTCTTCTTTCATCTCCTCGATGAGACGGTAAAGCTGCGGGTTGTTTTCCCTTAGTGGCGCAGGTGTCGCAACAACTTCTTCTTCTTCGTATGTATACGTAACCGACGCATTCTTTGGATCGACCTTCGCGTTGTTTTTAAACTGCTTGGCAAACTCGGCAAACTCTTCTTGCTGACCTTCAAAATATTTTACGACGTCGTCCATCAACGTCAAAGGCCATTGCTTTTGCGGAATTTTCTGATCCAGTGCTTTGAAAATATTCACGTATTTGTCGCGCTTTGCCTTCAAGTCATCCTGTTCCTTTCTTAGCTGGTTGAGGCGATTGGTTCGTGCCTGCTCAGCATCAGGGTTTTGTAATATATAGTTCTGAAGCTCCTGTTCCGCACCTTGGAATGCGGCGACAGCATTGTTTTTTTCTTCGGGGGTAAGGGTCGAGACGTTGGATGCGGCCTGTTTCTCTAGTAGTGCTTTCTGCAGCGCATACAATTGAAATTCGTACGCTGCCTGCTGACGCGTGGAGTCATCGAGATCGGGCTGTTCGAGAACTTTCGTGAGGCGTTCCAACTCACTGGTTATGAATTCTGCGTCCATTTTTGTCTCCTTTGCCGCTGCCGCCTGCTTTTCTGCCTTTGCAGCCGCCCTTGCAGCTTCCTTTTCCGCCTGCTTTTCCGCCTGCTTTTCCGCCTTTGCAGCTTCCTTTTCCGCCTGCTTTTCTGCCTTTGCAGCTTCCGCTGCCGCCTGCTTTTCCGCCTTTGCAGCTTCCCTTTCCGCCTGCGCAGCCGCCTTTGCAGCCGCCTTATCCGCCTCTGTAGATTCCAGTAGCGTTTGGTTTCGTGCTGTCTCGCGATTCGCATCTGCTTGTTTGACATGATCCTTCCAAGCTTTCTCTGCAAGTCTGAGATCGGCTCTCGCAGCGTCCAGGTCCGCTTCCGAGGAGTTGTTGGCTTTCTCCTTGGCCACAAGGACGTCTCGCTTTAGTTCATAAAACGTCTTTTCGTACTCGGCTTGGACTCTCTTGTCCGATTCAAGATTGTCCCCTTTTAGAAGCGTATCTAGGCGTTCAATCTGACGCATTGCAACCTCCATGCTGACTGCCGCAGCTTTTGGCTTTTTGGCTGCTGGACCGTCTTCGTCATCACGCTCGCGTTTGGTGTGATTGACGTTCGGGTTGGGGATGCCGGTGGGGTCGATTGCGCCCTCTGGCACTTCGTCCGTCACTATCATTGGTTCCATTGTCGCGCCTTTTCATTTTAAGAGTTTTTAAAAAGAAAATGAGACACTTCTTGCGGGGTGTCTGCCATGTCGGAGACTGGCACCAAAAAATCGTTCATCGGCTGGGCCATGAGCAAAGTGCCAGGTTACGTCGCAAAGAACATGCCGGATGCACTCCTGGTCCAGCTGTTGCTCATGGCAGCGCACGTCGCCCTCTGGATCGTGGCGCTCGTCCTGGACAGCAATGTGAAAGACCACGTTGACTTTAATACCGCCCCGGCAAAGTACGAGCTGCTCAACTATGCAATGATATTCACGATCGGTGGACTTTCGTCCGTTGTGCTAGGGTTGCTCATTGGTCTTGCTTTTGGCCAGGATCCAGGCACTGACGGCCCACTTACGCTTTCGTTGATCAAGGGTTTCCTGATCGCAAGTACCCTTTTGAGCGCGGTTGGTCTGCTGAGCACGAGTGGGACCGACGCCAGTGGCACTGGGTTTGCAGACACCAACCACTATGAACATGTCGGGCAAGCTGTCGCGTCCATCGGTCTCAAGGTCATCCTATACAATCTGGTGGCAAGCAACGTGTCAGACGCGCGTGCAATGCTCATTCGCAAGGCGGGGGGTGCTGTTAGCACTGGCCCTGCCCCACTGCATATTAACTCGTACATACCCGAAGTCGTGGCAGCGCGGTTTGTCCTGCGCATGAACTCAAAGAATGCCGGTCTGCTCGAATACATTTTCCCTGTTGTGGGGATGATACTACACGTCGTGTCGTGGGGGCTCTCCATTGTACTGTCATCCAACATCGCAGCTGACGCCCACAACTTTAACGCCACTTCCCCTCACGAGTCTCGCGAGGCTGCACACCACGCCTACAGTGCCGCATTTCTGTGGTCGCTCATTGCCTTTATCATCATTGCGATTGGCATTGTTTTTGGTGTTTTGCAAATGACAATGAACAATTCCATGTGGAAGATTACTGACCAGCCCTTTGTCCACTCCGTTGTGCGCGCTCTTGCGATTGGTGCACTTGTATCATCTTCCGTGGGTGCTGTCTTCCTCGGAACAGGCCACGGTGTAGGCGCCGTGACGGACACTAGCCTTGCCACTCCCAAAGAGCACCGCATGGGTGTTGCGTGGCTGATCTGGTCCCTTTCGATCGCAGCCGCGTGCGTGGAAGAGAACATTGCTTATGCCGAAACGTGGCTCACCGTGGCTAACGTAAACAACGCAGAAGCCGCAAACAAGGCTCTCCTTGGCACCGAAGATAACAAGGCATTCGGCGCGATTAGAAAAAACACCATCGCAGGAATCCAAGGCACTAGCTCGGCACTCCCCGAAGCGACGGTGCCACTTGTGTTTGGCAAGGTTTAAGAAGCACTCGATCACACACGCACGCACACCATGGCTTGGCTGGCCGCAGGGTGTTTTGTTTTGTTTTTTTCCAAAAACCGCGTGTGTTACAAAAACGTTTTCGTCCCCGTCCTCACAACTTTGTCATCTTTTTCTCCTTCCGCGCATTCGTCGACGCCACCACTTTCCACCCGCGTGTCTTATCGGGTCGCATGCCTACGCCTCTACACAAGAACGAAAATCCGCGTCGCAGCGTCGCGCTCAGCCAGTAGACGTCATTGTCCGCACAGCTGTGCAACATGCGCAGAAAAACCTTGCCAGTCACACAGAAGGCGGTCTGTTTGATCTTTGGCAGGCGCACACACACCCCCTGTTCAAGCAGCAAGTCGTACGAAAAGCCAATTCCCAAAACTGCCCCTCGCAAAACAGCATTCGCGTTCACGACGGTCGCGGTGTCACCGTCTTCGTGTTCCCATTTAGTGATGCAATAAAGCCGCACACGGATGTCTCCGTCGAGCATGCTCTTGACCTCGCCCAACAGCCTGGTTGGAAAATTGCTGTACGTGAGACACCCAGGCAAGAGGGTATGGCTCTGGAGCAGCATGCTCAGCGCTACCAGGCGCTGGGACAGAGCATGCTCGATGTGCGCGAGCGGACCGTAGAAGCAAATGTCATCGTACGAGTCGTCTTCCACCATTGCATGCAATAGAGGGTTGAGAGACAGGTCGTCTTGAGAGACAGGGATGTCGCAGACGCGCTCGGGAAGCCGCGTCTTTGCGTAACCAGCCGCCTGCAGCTCGGCATCGGCCGCATCAACAACCCGTTTTAGCGTCTGGTCCACGCGGGCGTGGTGCTCTTGGATGGCGTCTCCCGCGTACGTGTACAAATCGATGGAGCGCAGGAACGGCGAGACTGCCCGTGCCGATCCGGTGAGCGATCGCATAAATCCGTGCCTGCGGTCGGCGCAAGAACACCGGTTCCATTGCGCAAAATTGCTTGGCACCATTTGGAAGTTGCGCTCTTTGTTTGGAAAGATGGTGACCTTTTGCGTGCCGTGATTTACGTACGCGTCGCATCCGTACTGCTCCTCGCACGACATGCACATCGGGATGCGTTCCAAGTCGTGCGCCGTCAATGCCCTCTTCTTGCTCCTCCAGTCGGCGCGGTTCCCGCACGAGAAGCAACGCCCCTCGTAGAGCAAGAGTCTGTCCGTGAGGCTCGTCCCGTGTATGTCGTTTCCGGTAAGCAGCGCGTTTTGAACGGCAAGTCTCGCGGTCTTGGACACCATGCTCAGGGTCGTGAGCACGTCGGTAAACGGCGCGACGGAGGTGACTCGGGTGTTGCCTCGCATGACGCGCAACGAAATGAGTTCAAAGAGGACACACTGCGTCTCTTCGCCGTCAAAGTATCTCCGAGCTCCCAATTGGTAGGCAAGTCGCTGCTTGCGCGGGAACACGGTGTGGCGTCTCGACATTGTCCTTTGTCCTTTTTACTTTCCCCCCTTCCCCCCTTGCCTCCCTTTCCCCTTTCCTTCGCACGCGTGGAGAAAAAAAGTAGGAGTCCCTAACTTTGCTTCGCAAACTCAACGGCAATGTAGAGCCCGCCCGTCCCCTTGAGATTGAGGTTGTGACGGGCAACGACTGCATCGCAAAGAGACAGCGTGCCAGCGACACAATCGTCGAAGGCGCTGAGCAACTGGTTCAGGCCAATGGCGGTGTCCGGGTTGACGTGCAGCGCCACAAGTAGCTTGAATGTCTCTTTGTCCTCCACTTTTTTGACGGCGTAGGAGCTCACACTCACGGCAAGTGAATCCAGAAGCGAGTCCAAAGCAACGGCCGCCCTTCGACCAACCACAGCGTGTTTGTGCTCTTCCTCCGTCAGTTTTGGCGAGTCCCTGTCCTCCACGATGCTCACCACCCTATTCACTGCCTCCGTTCCGGCGCTGGACGCGCTTCGCTTCTGCTTCGGAGACGGCAGAAACGTCTTTTTGATCGTGTCCACGAGGGAAGATTGCGGTGCAGTGGGCCGTGCCAACGGCCTCTTAAACTTTTTCAGCTTCCGTTCCACGAGCGACACGGTTACAAAGCCGTCCCGCACTCCGATGTAGCCGCTGCGTCCCGTTCCGTCCACCACGCCCGCCAGAGAGCGCAGCAGGCTCACGCTGACCGTGTTGGCCTTCAGACTAAACGCACACACCCCATTGCTCGAAACTTCCTGATGGATTCCCAACCCCGACAACGCCGTCCGAACTGCTTGCATCTCGTTCCCCTGTCGGTCACCCGCTCTTTGCATTCTCAACCCGTATCAAAGGATTAGCGAGCGGAGTTTCCGTGCCACGCGCCCAGGTGCTCGGCCGGGGTCGGGTAAAACGTCGTGGGAGGAGAGGATGGAATTTGAGAGAGTGGACGAGGCACCGTCCCAAGTGTAAGAGGGGAGTCGTCCTGCTTCAACGCCTCGGCCACCTTTGAGAAACGCGCCGCCATGCGAGCCAGCGTGGCCGTGTCCGACAAAATGCGCTGGTGAAGAAACGAGACTGCGCTCGCTTGCGTCGTCGGCGCCTTGAGCGCCGGGTTCGAGTTCAATATCGCGGCGGGGAGCGACGCTGGCGGAACCTGGAGCGGCGCAGACGGGCGTGGGCCTAGCAGGGGAGGGGCAGGCGCGGCCTCGGTTTGCATGCCCTTGTCGTCCACTTGCTTATCCTCGGACGCCTTCTTCTTCTTCTTCATCGACTCAATGACATCGTGCAGCTTGGCAACCTCGAGACGCAGCTCGTCGAGCTCCAAATCCGCTTTGGATTGCGTTGGGACAGTGATGGTTGCCGCGTCGACACCCACCGGCTTGGACGTCTTGTCCTCCATCTCGCGCACTTGCTGCGCCAGCTCGACCGCGCTGGCAACGGCCGCGCCTTCGGCCGCCTTGGACGTGCCAAGGCGAGCCGTCTGCAAGGCAAGCAGCGCCTTGACAACACGAAAACTCTTCTTCAGGTCGCGTATCGTCGACTCCCGCTGCGCGTCGCGCACGCGCGACTTCTTGGCGGCGTCCTTTAGCCTCGTGCACTCGGACTGAAGCTTGTCCGATCGCTTCATTGCCTGCTCGACTGCCGCGTTGAGATCGCTCGTCGCATTCGCGGTCGACTCCTCCGCCTGAGCCACGCGCTTTGCAAAGGCCTCGCACTCCGTCTTCGACTGCATGCTCGCCTCCTCGGCGAGCTGAAGCCGCAGATTCAAGAGCTCAATCTCTTTGCGGTACGCGACAATCTCCTTGCTCTGCTTGGTTATCTTCGTGTTGGCAATCTTAAGGTCCTGCCTGGCGAGCTCCGTGTTGTGCGTGGTGCGCTCAATCTGTCCATCGGCGAGCAGGCTAGCAGCGCTGAGCTCGGACTTGAGGCGTTCAATCTCCTCGCGCATGGCCTTCATCGACGTCTCCTGCTTGGCGATGCGCTTTGCGCTCTCCATTGCCTGCTGGTCCGACTTGGCCTTGGCGCTGGCCAGCGCCTCTTCCAGACGCTTCTCGGCTGCCTTCAAGCTCGCCTGCATTTCGGCGCGCTCGGTTCGCAGCTTAGTGCAGATGCCCTGAAGAAGGCGGACGCGTTTGTCGGCATCCGAGTTGCCGGAAGGCGAGTCCGGCTGCTCTTCCGCGACGCTGTTGCCCGTCTCGTCGCCGTCGTTTGCGTCCAGCGTGCTAAGCGCAACGTGCTGCAGCCACTGCTCCACCGCCGATGTGAGCTCGCACCAAGGCGACGCCTTTTCGAGCGCCATCGTGCTCGGCACCCGAGTGGCGGCAAGTCCTCCGTGTCGATAAAAGAGCAGCCCGTCGTCCAACACGCCGTCTTGCATCTTTGCGCACCTGACTTCAAAGTGTGCCGCGCGCGCGTCGATGCCAAACGGCGCGCTGACAAAGGCGATCAACGTCGTCTTGTTCTCCTTTGCAAACTCGATCATCTTGGACACTTGCCCGTCCGGAGGCACGTGGAACGCGCGCGGCATGCGCAGCAAAAACGCGTCCAGCAACGCCGTCACAACGGAGAAGCCCTTGTTCTGCTTGAAGATCAGCCGCTGTCCAAACAGGTTGGCGACGAGGACGCAGTCGGGGCCGCCGGACATGATGTAGTCGTCCTTTCTGGCTTGCACGCACCCGTTCAGGATGCGCGTCATCTGCTGGATGTCGGATACGGGGCGATTGTTGTTGTAGTCCAGCTCCAGACCCGAAAACGCCCGCACGAGCGTCGACCACGGGTAGACCCGGTGTCCCTCATCATTGAAGCGCTTCTGCAGCGCCTCAAAATCTGCCTTGCCGGCAAGCTTGCACGAGTCCGGTCCTCCGAACGAGACCTTGTTCAGCAAAGCGTACGGCTTGGCGTCGGTCGTTGCGGGCGTCTTGGTCGAGGCTGCAGTGGACATGTTGCAACGCGAGGGTCTCTTGATACTAAGCACAGGACTGTCGGCCCGCGCGTGGTCAGCGGCACGGCACGGCGTGCCGAAAAAGTAGGATTTGTACGTTTTGGGAGGGGGGAAAGAAAAATGAGCGGACTGTCCATCGGAGGTGCAATCACGGTAGGCATTATGTTTGTCATTCTCGTCTTGTGGGAATGCAACCGTCTCGAGTGCTGGAAATATGACGAAGAGGACACAGATCCAGAAACCGGCAGACCGTCGACGCGGACGCCGGCAGTAGGGATGTCTGCAAACTTCGCGCTTCCACCCGAAGGTGATTGACCGCCTAGTGAACCGCAATCCATGCTACCTAGGGGGTAAACCACCCGAAGGTGATGGACCGCCTAGTGCAATGTATGCTACCTAGGGGATAAATGAATTACAAATTACTCAGCCACTGCCGCGTCCAGCTTGTCCATCGCCTCCTCCTTCTTGCCTCGCTTGTAAAGTGGCGACATGCCAAGCATCAAGCGCTTGAGCTGGACTGCCATCTGAGGAGCGGAGTTGGCGTCTCGGTTGAGGCACCTCTTGCAGTTGGTGCAGAAGCGGAGCCCTCGGATCTCACACGGCTTGGCCATTGCACGGTTGTACTGTTTCAGAGCTACTGCACGCTGCTCGTCCGTCTCCGCACGCTCCATCTGCATTGCTAGGCGGTGTTCAAGGCGCTCGTCCGTCTGCATTCGGCGATCGCGGTCGGGAATGTAGGAGTGGTTGATGCACTCACCGCCGCAGTGCATGCACCTCTTAGACGTGTAGTGCTCCGGGACGACCACGATAAGGAACTCACGTGACAGCTTGGTCAGCAGACCTTTGCCCATGCAGGGAGGGAGACCCTTGATGCCCATGCCACTGGACGTACCAAAGGCGCCGTAGGCGATCACGATCTGCGTGTCCTCTCCCTGCCGTTTGATTGCGAGCGCGCGAATCCGGTTGCAGAATGCGGAAAAGGAGCGTTGCTTCTCGATGAACGCTTTCCAGTGCGTCTGGCGACGCTGAGGGTCGGTGTACCATGGCTTAACAACGGATTGCAAGGAGGATCTCTCCCGCAAATACTTCAAGAGCGCGGCCGCGGTAGGCCCTTTGGAGTTGTTGGTCGACAATGCGCGGTCTGCCTCGATCACCTGCTTAGGAGGGTAGAGGTGCTGACGGCGGTAGGACTTTGCGTTGTCGTACCTGCGACACCGCTCTTCGTCGTCGCGTTGCCTCTTCTTGAGGTAGTATTTGGCGGGAGCGGTCTCGGCGCGTCGTTGTCCCACCGTGTACCTTGTCGTCCCACTGGGCAAAACCATATCTGGGTTGGCCTCCTTGAAAGCGAGTCGCTCCTTGCGAGACGGGTGGATGAGGTCAGGGTTGGAGAGGACGAGCAGCTCCCACATTCCTGGATCTCCACCGAGAATGGTTATCGGAAGTGGACCTCCGTACTGCCGCTCCAATTCTGCCTTGAGCTCGGTGTTCTGAGCCAATGCCCCCTTCATGGTCAGGTTCTTCTCGTCGAGATAGTGCGTTGGTTTGGCGGCCACCTCCGACCCCGGTTGCTGCAGTCCTTCGCGAAGTCTGTCGATGGTGACCACGCCGCGGCGCGGGAGTGGACGTGCCCACTTGGGTTGCTTGGACTGCTTGGGCTGCTTGGCAGACGGAGCATCCACGTCGGCGTCTGCAGTGGCGTCCGACTCACTAGATGCATCGGAACTGTCCGTCGTCTTCCGCACAGCCGGTTTCTTGTTCTTCGACTCCAGCAACAGCCGCGCCGACACGCCGTCCGTCTTCATCGAGAACATCCAATTCTGCGTCTCTGCCTTGGAGAGGACATTTGACACGTCAAACACCGCCTCAAAGGTGTCACGCTTCTCGCCGTTCGCGTCGGACAGAAGCTTGACGTAGTCAGGATCCTCCTTGATCGCGTCGATCTGGTCCTGCACCTCTTTGTTTCTTGCCGCACGTTGTTCCAACTCT
>Ga0181392_1000678_pt1 | contig 13090 bp, 9 predicted proteins | sample 15SPOviralmetaG_FD_130083 | JGI IMG/M metagenome (GOLD analysis project Ga0181392, IMG submission 130083) | Marine viral communities from the oligotrophic San Pedro Time Series (SPOT) site, San Pedro Channel, CA, USA - 15 SPOT_SRF_2010-09-15 | ecosystem: Environmental > Aquatic > Marine > Strait... | reverse complement strand
TTATTCCCAGTATTAATAGAATTGATAGGAATTTATCACCCGAAGATTTTAAAGAACAATTTGAGAAAATCATTAAGATGGCGTATTCATTACATCCTGAAATAGATACTGTGAATGGGATAACTATGACACCTGTTCATGCTACTACATCAGTATTAAATCCTTTTCAGGGTTATCGCTATAATATTAATCAAGTGGGAGCATCTGCTACATCTGCGGTTCCTCCTTCGGGTTATGAAAAAGTAATATTTGGAGATCTTCAATGGGATGGAACTACTGCTACTGCTGATTCAGATGATACATATTTTCAATTACAACCTACCGATGATGCTGGTGGTCCCATATCATTATTCGGTGGTAATATTACTTTTGATACTTTTACTGGTTCTCAATGGACAGTAGGTTTAGCGAGACCCATATATAATTCAGATGTAAATTTTGTAGAAAATAATCCGACATTAGAACATACTTTTACTTTTTCTGATGATGGACTCGGCCCCGATGATGATCAGTTATATGATTATGCAGCTCAGATTGGTTTAGATGATGTCCTTAGATTATATCATTTAGTTCCTGAAAGTCGTGGTAATGGTGGAATGGAGATGAGGGAGATTATTTATTATCAGAAAAATAATACGGCAACAGCAGCGAATAATGCCCCGAATAGTTCATTCGCCACAGGTTCCCCTATTCCATCGGCATCTATTACAGATATTACATTTAGAATTGAGAATGAAAAGGTTATTATAAGTGCTTCGGGTAAGGTTGTATGTGCCCCTAATACTATTACATCTGCTTCATTTAAAGATCAAGTTCCTAAACCTGTGAATCAAAACTGCTGGAAAATGTATCCTACTGTTGGTCTCTGGGAAGATACAGATGATTTAAATATATCTAAATATGAATGTCGCACTGGAACAACGATTCATAGAAATATTCTACCGAATAACTGGGCGTTTAAATCTATTATTCATGCTGATATGGATGATGTATTTAATGAAACTGTTGATACTGGAACAGGGTTTTATGTTCCTAATACTCCTTGGGTTGGTGCTGATTATTGGGTGATGAATGTAGATGAAAGGGATATTATGAGAAGATTCCTTAATCAAAGTGGTGCTCAGGATACACCTTTTACAAGTCCTTATGTGCGACCTTACAAGGGTCTTAGTGCCTCAGCGATGGGAGATTATGAACCGATATTTATAACTGGTAAATCTGAAAAATATACACAGAATATAGTTCAGGAATGGACACCGAATAGTATGAATGTATTAGGTTTCGCTCCTTTTGCTGTTGCTCCCTTAGAAGATTCGGTGACGGATTCCACAGGTCAAGCATCATTCACATCTACTACTCGCCCTGCTATGACTTCTGAACATTCTACATTTATAAGAGTCCCTACTCTTAATCATAAAACCTTAAATTTTGGAACTGGTAATCCATCAAAGATATTATTTCAGGTGCCGAGATTCGATAATTCTGGTGCTGAAACTGGTGCTTTATTCTTTCAAAATCCAGATAAAACCTATATTGATTTAAATAATCCTACAGATTTTACAATTACAGATTTAGATGTTCATTTTGTAAGGAAGGATGAAACATTCGCAAAAGATTTAACTGGTAGTTCAGAAGTATTATTTCACATTCGTCAAAAATCTAAATTATAATTAATTTAATTCTATCTTTTCTCTATCTTTTATTTTGTTGTTCATATTATAAATGGATAAACTTTTACCTGTAATTGAAGTTGAAAAACCTACTGAACCCATACAAGAACCTGATAATAAATTACCTGAATCTGGTAATATGGATTTGATGGATGATATTATTGAACAGAGTGATAATAAAGAAGATAAAGATGATATTATAAATATTGATGAGCGTGAAATACCTGATGAAGATGAAGTATTCAGTGAAAGAACACCTCAAAAAATAGCACCTGTCATAGAAGATGAACCTCCCACAGAATTTAATCCAGAAAAAAGAACTAAAAGGAAATATGTAAGAAAAGCACCTATGAGTGATAAGCAGAAGAATCATTTGGCGAAGATGAGGGAAATCGCATCTGAAAAACGTAGAGTAGAGCGTGAGCGTAAGGCAAAGGAAAAGGAAGAAGCATTGGTCGCAAAGGCAGAAAAAAAGATCTTAGATAAGAAGAAAAAAGATGAAGAGGATTCATTAAAAAATCAAATGGCAAAGGAACGAGCAGAACAAGATAAAATAAATAATCAAATTATATCAAAGACACCTGAAAAAGTAAATGGATTTACAAAGGACGATTTAGATAGTGCTGTATTATCAGCTATTTCACAATATGATACACTCAGGAAACAACAGAAAAAGGAAAAACGTGAAGCAGAAAAGAAACGTTTAGAAGAAGATAAGATGAGGGCGACACTCGCAAGAGCGATTAATCCTACACCTGCTCCTACAAATGATCCGTGGCGTGGATTTTTCACTTAAACACGATTCATTTAAATTTTATAATGACTAAACAATTACAACGATTAAATTTTAAACGACCTTACTCTGCTACACCTGTGGCATCTTCGGGACATCGGCATGTTCATATTATATTAAGAAGCGGAAAAATTTCTTATTATGTATATGTTAAGAAAAAACATTCACGCACATTCAGAGAAAAAAAACTCGCTCTTTGTTATAAATTCATAATGTTATTAAAAATTAAATCTAATATTATTTAAAAGATGGAAAGAAGCGTTCCTCAAATATTCCCTGTTAAAGATCCTCCTAAAGAAAAACCCAGAAAAATTACTCATCCTAATTTACCTGAATTACCCTGTATTATGTGTTTAGTAATGCCCACGAAATCTGGTAAATCTACAATATTAAGTAATATGATACTCAGGGATGATTTTTATAAAGGTGCTATGGATAATATTACTATTATGAGTAATACAATAGATCAGGATGTCACAAGTAGATTTTTAAGAAAAGCGTGTGATTGTTATACTGGTTATGATGATAATATTTTAGCAGGTATCATAGAGCAACAGAAAACCTTTGAAGATGATGAAAGACCTTTCATAGGAATGATTTTTGATGATATTTTAGGAAGTGTAAAAAGGAATAGTTATTTAAATCATCTAGTCACAAGGAGTCGCCATTATGGTGTAGGATTACTCGCTATAAGTGTTCAGAGTTTTAAAGCAGTCGGCCCGACGATAAGGAATAATACTAATGCCTTCATATGCGGTAATTTACAGAATATGAGTGAATTAGATAAAATATCTCAAGAGTTTTCAGGTATGTTCGGTGGAGATGATAAATTTAGAAAAATATATGCGAAAGCAACAGAAGTAAGATATGATTTCTTATATTTAGATTTACAGAGTAATCCTGCTCGTGCTTTCAGAAATTTTGAGACTCAATTAGCTGAGGGTGATAAATTACTCTTTGAAGGTGATGCATCACTGGTGATGCCAGAATGAAATATTATTATCATAAAAATATGGATTAGGTGAAGTTGTATATATATTCTTCTTTTCATTGTATATGAGCATTAAATCATATATATTTTCTTTAGGTACATGTCGCTTTAACATATGATGACCTGTTGTCTGAAATACTAATCTACCGACCCAAATATCATATATTTTTTTACTCTGTTTTTGTATGACTCTGTTTTGGATATCATCCATTATATCTAAAAATAATGGATTGCGTTTTACTGAACCCATTACAGCATTATAAGGTTTCTTATCTTTATCATCATTCCAAGATGTAAATACCTGTCTCCCTGAATCTAAAAGTGAATCTAAATTTTGTATAGGATATACATCACAATCTACATAAAATCCACCGTGAATAAATAAAATACAATATCTAATGAAATCACATCTTTGAATATCAAATCTAAACTCATTCCAAAGACATATATATTGAGGAAAATATTCACATATTAATTCTTCACAATCTTTAAGATTCCACATCTTATATTCATATTTGTATTCCTCACAAAATCTTTTAGTTTCATCCACACTTTCCCTGAATACATCTATTTCATTTAATTCTTTTCCTTTAAAATTCCAAAATATTTGATGAATCGTTTTAGGTATCATATTTTATTTATCTCATAAAAAAATTAAAATCAATATAACTTATATAAATGTCTCATTACGGTTATGCTGATGCTTTATCACAGGGAACATCCTTTAATGCTCGTGTAAAAAATTTTAATGATGGTGTAATACTTCATAATCAACAGGCAAAGGAAAAATTTAAAAATGATACACAACAGAAAAAAAATGATCTTTCAACAGATAAAAGGGAAGAAGAAGAAGATGTAGGTATTCACGGGTTTAAAGATGGTACTGGTGGTCTCAGTGCTGGTATAGGTTTAGTGAAAGGTGGTGCTGGAATAAGGGAACATGGTTTCGCTGGTTATGCTTCAAAAGAACTCAGTGAAAGAACGAATAATATTAAAAATACAGCACACGCCATAGTATATGGAGAACCTAAACCTAAACCTCAGGTTTTAGAACTAGGTGAAGTAGGTGGAGATGGTAAAATTACAACTAGTTTAGTAGATGCTCAGAAAGCAGGTCAAGAAGCTATTGATGCTGGTAAAGTCGCTGGTGATACTACAAAAGATCTTACTCAGGCGACCGAAAGGGAAAGTTCAGGTCTCGTTTCTAATGTTATTAAGAAAACTTTAAAGGCAGGATTAGCTGGTAAAGTGGGTGATGCTGGATTATCGGCATTATCCGAAGTAGGTGGGAAAGCAATAGGAGATTATTCTGGTGCTATTGATATCGGTAAAAATGTGAAAAATTTAATAGATGGAAAAAATATATTTAGTGGTGAATCTACTGCGGATAAATTCCAAGAAGCGGGAGCTGTCGCTGATGTAGCAGGTATCGCTTTTCCACCTTTAGAGGTGGTCGGTGCTGGATTAAATTTAGTCGGTGGTATTATGGATACAGTAAAAGATATCAGTGCTGATATGGATAAAAAAGATGATGATACTAAAAGACACATTCCACCTCCTAAAATTACATCAGTTAAAGTTTCACCTGCTTTTCAGAGCATGGGATTAGTAGCATCTCAATTACCTTCGGCGAAAACACAAATCGTGGGTTCAGGTAGTTTTTAACGAAGTTTAACCCTTTCAGGTTTTTAATTATTAATCTTTTAAATTTTTTTGATGGTTCATATTATAAACAAATGAGTTCCTTTTTCGTATCCTCTGATAAAATCCAAGTCGGGCAAACTGATGTATCTGTTCCAAGCGAGAATGGACTTAATTATAAATCAGGGGGTAAGATTGATTTATATATCCCGCCCACATCTAAATTTGTAGATTTATCGCAGTCTCGTTTAAAGATGAATGTATCCTTCGCTTTACCTGCTGGTGTAGCACCTATGCGGACTCAGCTGGACGCACAGACGGGATTACACTCATTAATCAGATCTGTGAGGCTATTTTCTGGGCGAAAAACCGCATTATTAGAGGAGATAGAAGGTTATGATGTTTTAACTGCTCTACGCTTTGATTATGAAACAAATGATAATCTTAAAAAGAAACGTGCTTTAACTGAATGCTCTACTGATTATGATCCTGCGTGTCGTGGAACCCTCGGCACTACTAAGACTATTCAGGGTAATTGTTTCTCAAATCCATATTTTTCTACTATTACAGGTGATTCTCCTACATTAACAGATGATTTCAATGATTTTGATGATAATGAACTTAAAACTGTGAAGGGTGAATTACATTTAAATACTGGATTATTCAGAAATGAAGCAGTATTCCCTGCTCTTTTAACTGATGGTTTATTTATTGAAATTTTACTTCAAGAAAAGAAGAAGGTTTTCAGAAAATTAGATTCGGTAGCAAAGGATAGAACTTTAAGATTAAATCCTATGTTTCATTCTCGCACGGGTTCTGATACTGCTTCGGCTACAAGTGGTAGTATAGTGAATGCTGGAACATTTACATCGTTTTACACTACACGCGATAATAATATGACTTCTACGAATGTATTCCCATTTGTAGTCGGTCAAAAATTTTCTCTGGTAGATTATGATAATAAGGTTATTAATGGTTCAGTGGGAACTATTACACGGATAGAACAAGATACTAGTGCTTCTACTGCTCCTGCTAAAATTAAGATTACTCATAGTGAAATGACATCTAATTTAGGTTTTGATATCGGTGGAGCAAATGCTTCACGTGTATTTATGGTTGATAGGAGTGTAGATGAAGCATCTTCATATGATGTAGATTATACTGTTTCAGATGTAGAATTAATAGTAAAACAGATTCAGGTTCCAGATGGATATGAAAATAGTATGATGAGCATGATGAAGGAAGGTGGAACTATTAATTATGATTATAGAACCTTCACTAATTACAGATATTCACAACTATTAGGTGATAATGTGGCGAATATTAGATTACCGCTTATTGAGAGTCGTGCTACGAGTATTTTATGTATCCCTACTGACGCAAGTAATTATTCAGGTAAGCAATTACTATCTGGAAGCACTACATATGTAGAACACGAAGATCCTGATGATGTTATCGTAAGGTCGTGTCGTAGTGGTTTAGTAGGTTTAAGTGATAATCTACAAGAATATCAGTTTATCTATGATGGTAAAATTAATCCTTCAAGGAAGGTTGATGTATCTAAGATTTCCGCAAAGAATAGTATTTCACAGCAGTGGTGTATTGAGGCCGAAAAAAGTTTAGCAATGGCGGATATTGAACCTCTTTCATTCAGGCAGTTTCAGAGTAATTTCTTTATCGGCAGGGCATTAGCACTCGGTAAAAACTCGGTATATGATGCTCGTGGTAAAGATTTTAATTTACAGGTAGAATATACGGGTGCCGATCAAACAAAGAATAAGCTCTGGAATAACTATGTATCTCATATTCGTCGCCTCGTAATCAAAAATGGTGGATTAGATGTTCAGGTTTAAGTTAAGCCGAAAGATAGATTAATCTAAATTTTAAATTATTATTAAATTTTTTTTAAGTTTATTATTCATATAAATAACATGTCGCAAATGAATGTAGAAATCGTCCCAAGCAACGTCACTGCCAACGGAACTATCAGTTTTAAGGATGGTAATCCTGTAATTCAGTTTATTATCGGAGAACAAGATAGAATGCTTTTAGGTCAATCTGTAAGATTTACTGGTAAATTTAGAACTCTTTTAACGAATGCTTCTTCCAGCACTTCGGGAACTTCAAACCTCGCTATGAGTGAAAAATTAGGTGTATATTCTACAATTGATACACTCACTATAAAATCGCAGAGAACTGGTCAAACTATTGAATCTATTAGGCATTATAATCGTTTCCTATCATCGTATCTCCCAGCGGTTAATTCATTAGATGATAATATGACTCATTTATATGAATCTGCTTTAATCCTTCCATCGTATGAAGCACAGACTCAATCGGTTGTAAATATTCCATCTAGTTCATCTACTCAAAATCATTTCTGTATGAATCTTCCCTGTGGTCTCCTATCGGGTGGTAATCCTATCCCCCTTATGGCTGAGGCGGTAGGTGGTCTTCTTATTGAACTTCATTTATCGCCAGACTCGCAGGTATTCCACACTACTGCTGATGCTGATTCCGCAAGTTATAGTGAATCCCTTTATGAATTCAGTGATGTATCCCTTGTCGCAGAACTCGCTGACCCTGAACCTCAAATGCTTCAACAGATGAAATCTCAACCTTCTGGAACCTATGAATATAATTCATTATCTTCGTATTATCAAACTATTAACTCTGCGAATGGTATTATAAATTTCCAATTAGGATTAAGTAGAGTCCTCGGTGTTTTCGCGAATATTATCCCTGCTGCTCATATTAATAATCTCTTGTATGATGGTCTCGCTACTCTGTATCCAACTAATAATGATGGTTCATCTGCCGATATTAAAGAACTATTTTTTACTCGTAATGGTTCTAAGTTCCCAATTGATTATAATATCAATACTTTACAGCAGATTGATGCTAAAAATAAGGTTGTAGATTCTCAAATCATATATAATTATATGAATGCGATTTCTAAATTTTCTGATATTACAAGAACTACAGTCGGTCCTGTAAATTCCAGATTATCGGATGCTGGTCGCTTTGATAAAGATTTCGCAAATGGAGGATGTGCTTTCGGTGTAGGAGTCGCATATGATAATATTTCGGATCAAGGTGTAGATTTTCGCAACGTTAATTTCGGTATAAACATGTCGTTAGATTTAACTACTGATAGTCCTCAGGCATTCTTCGTCTTTGTTCATAGTAAAAATACCCTCGTTTTCGGCCCACAGGGGATGCAGGTGATGCAATAATTCATCCGTTAAGCAAAGCTAATCTAAGATTAAATAATTTTTTTTAATTTAAATTTTTTTAACATTCATAATATAAATATGAATAAATCAATGCCAACTCCTAATACCGAAGACCCCGATAATTTTGATGGTGAAGTTCAGGAATCTATGGTGGAACGCCAAGCAGTTTCCCCTAATGTTCCCAATCTCCTACGTGTTTCCCCTATGGATACTACTACTTCTACTGATGTAGAAACGAGTATTTTAGATCCTGTGGTTAAAAGTGATACATTCTGTAGATTTGTATTTTTAAACAAGGGTATCCTTCATAGTCATTCAAAGATTACATTAGGTTTAAATGCTCCTGATGCTAATACTCGTTTTTACTCTCCCAATGTAGGTATTCATCAATTAATCTCTCGCTGTGCTTTAAAGATCGGCACGAAAACTATTCAGGAGATTGATGGATATAATTTCTTATCTGCTTACAAGTCTATGTTTATCTCAAATGAACATCAAAAGGAAAGGGAACAGGTTCAATCTGGTAGATGTATCGCACACGAGTTTAGATATGATGATAGCACCTCTATTGCTGGTGGCACTGGGAATAATACTCAATCGTTTTTCTATGGTCTCTCAAACGGTAGGGAATACAATTCTGCTACTGGTGCTTCATTCACATCTGCTACACCTGATTTAAAAGTACATCAGTGGGCAGATATTAAAAATGAACCTGTATTCCAAATCGCTTTATCTGAACTATTCCCCATGCTGAAACAGACTCAGCTTCCCCTCTATATGATGCAAGAGCAGGTATCTGTTGAATTACATTTTGATCGTGTTAATGTTAATCGTGCTCAGGCTCCGAGTGGAACTGCTACTAATACATACACTATTAATCAGGATGAAGTAAAATTAATCGCAGATTACATATATTATCCTCAGGAAATGATGACTGCTTATGCGAATGCTAATTCTACACTCACACTAAATCATTTTGATTATCGCCATAGTAAAGTATCTGTATCATCTACTACTGATGATGGGCAGACTCGTATTAGAAATCTCGGTGGAGCAGGTCGTATCGTCACTAAGGTTATTACAGGTCTTCAACCTGACCTCGCTACAAGTGATTTACAGACTACTAATAAATTTTGTAGTATTTCACCTGAAGGTAAATATGATTTCGGTGAAGCTCCTGCCGCAGGAAAAGAAAATGGTTCATTAACTGTGAATCTTAAATATAATGATCGTTTCTTATATCCTATTGACGTCACAAATCCATCTCGCCAGTTTCATAATACCGCTCAGGCAGAAGGGATGGTTCCATTCGTCACTCGTGAAGAATTCTGTGCCGAAGGTGTAGCACTCACTACCGATGAATTTATGGGATATTCACAGCAGTCGGGTGATGATGCGGATGAAGTAGGTGTTCTCGGTAGATTTAACTGGTTAGCATATCGTCTCAATCGCAATGAAAGAGTAAATACTCGTGGTATTGAATATTATTACAAGTATGATGGTCTCGGTAATGGCGGTAATTATACTCAGAGGTCGTGGTTAGAACTCGCTAAACTTACAACGATTAGTAATGGATTCGCCACAACTACGCTCCTTTAAGCATAGCACACTTCGTTAAATTTCATTATTTTAAATCAAAAAAAATAAATTTACTCTTTATATAATATGTCTCAGGGTGGATATAATCAAACTATTTTACTTGATGCTAATAGGTTATCAAGTGAAGAATATTCAGCGAGTAATCTCGCTCAAACTGATAATGCTATTTTTACAAATAAAGTATCTAGTGGTATTACAATTGATATCGGTGATCAGGTAAGTATTCAATCTGCTCATATCGCTCAAAGAGGGGCAGGTGGTTCAGTTATTCAAATGGATGGTGAAGTATTAGGTGAAAAAGAAATCACTACAACCGAAACTATTAATTCATCATATATAGGATATCATAAATCAACCGATGAACAGGGATATTCTCCTACTGGTTATGCTTATGAAACATCATCAAATGAATCACAAAAAGTTAAAATGAAAGATAATGAAGCATCAATAGTAATATCATATTACAAAACCGCTAATGGTGAAAATAATATAACTCTTCCTCGTAATTTCGGTTCAGCTTCTATGGGTAATGCGGACGCTGGTGGCGACCCTTCTGGGGTAGAGACAACGAATGCATCTTTTTGGAGTGCTTCAGATTCATATGCGAAAGGATGTAATACATATTATTTTACTGCTTCACATGTATTTACACCTGATTTTTTAGATCAAGTGGCGATAAGTTCAACGAATTCTTCTGGTAATATCAGAAAATTAAAACAAGATAATAGTAAATATACAATATTCAAAAGGTCTGAAATAGTTTATAGACAGAGTGAATTATCATCAGCCAGTAATGCTTCATATATACAACCTGTTCCCACTAAACCTGACCCTGCTATCGGTAATTACAATAGGGTTTTACAGAAAGTTAAACTGAATGTCCCCGCTGGTTATAATTCACCCTCTTCAATTTCAGGAGACATAACAAATCAATTAACAAAAACAGAACCTACAATTAATATTATTGAAAATGACCTTACAAGTGTCGTGAATTCTACACTTTATAGAGCATTCCCTTGTGCTAATTATTATATGTTTAGTGCTTCGGGAAATCAAGATTTTTTTAATGCGAGTAGCACTATTGGAATTCCTGTGGGTGTAGGGACTAATGCTTGTAATACAGCATCTGCTGTAAATTATTTAACAAATTATTCTCATATAGGTTTTAAACGACCTGAGTTTGTTGAGAGCGGTAGAGAATGTAATGCTTATCACGGTAATAAAATAACTACTACAATAACTTTGGCGAATGCTTCTTCTGCGATAATTTATACAAATTTTTCATACAATGAAACAAATTTATTAGAGTTTAAGAAATTTTTTGATTCACAAAGATTATATCCTGAATTATTAGATCACGCTACAACATCAGGTAATAGTAGTTATTCATCTGTTTATCCTAATGCGACATCAGCTTCCCTGAATGCATCATTTAGAAAAGAAGCACGATTTCTTCATATAGGTATATCTGGTAGCGGTAATGATGCTACTGGTTCAGATGCTTTGGGTTCAGACATGTATAATGTTCCTTTTGTCACAAAAACACAGGATCCTCCGAGAACTTCGGCTTCGGATTCTACATCTATGCCGATATTCTTTTATTTTAATGAAAATTGTAGTAATTTAACATCTGAACAAACTATAGGCGATAGAGATGATAATTTAGCATATGGATTCGCGAGAAAAAATAATGGTCTTATCGCATTAATTACAAAACCTATAGGTGGAATACCTATTTCATATTTCGGGGAACAGGATGATGCGATACGTGCGGATACAAAAATAGGTTATGATTATCATTTTACTGGTTATGGGAATTCGGCTATAATGTTGAGTAGTGGATTCGCCCCTTTACAATACTACGGGCAAATTGAATACGCACAGAGTGAAGATATTCGTCAAGTTTATTTAGGGGCAGATAATCCTCTTTTAAATTTTGATAATGTTCAGAGTAGATTTGAATTAAGTAATCTTCATGCTCCCGAAAAGGTAGGTAATTTTTATACAGCAGGTGATCCTAATCCTGCTCCCGATGTATTTGCCCCTCCTGCTTCGGCACAGGCAGGGGAAGATTGTTTCAAGATAAATAAGCAGTTAAAATATGATACTTGGTCGCCATCCATGCATCCCTATTCTAATATTGCTCTTTCGGGGACGGCTTCTGATGGAAATCAAAAAACCTTCATCCCTATGAATATAAATATGGTAAAAGGTCAAATATACGATGCTCACGGTGGTATATCAATTCAAGACATGGGAATAGATGAAAGATTTTGGAAAAGATCTATTTGGGGTATTTTAGGTTTTGAATACGGTCAGTTTAATGCTTCGGGTGGTATTGAAAATATCAAAAATATAAATAATAGATTTACAGATGATAATCCTAATTCATCTGGAATTACAACGAATGCGAATGTCACTAGTTTAGATTCACAACAGTTTCACAGTAATCCATATGGAACAAATATGTTTAATTTAATGCTGAGTTCAAATGTAAATTTTTATAACACGAAACAGATTATTAATGGTAGCACTGACGGGTGGAAGGATGATTCTCCCGATCACAGGGTTTCACCTGCGATAACAATTAACTCTGAAAGCACTAAAATTATAGCGAGTGAATTACCTCGTAAAATTTTAAAAGGATATTTTTTGATTAATTCAGATATATTAGATACAGCTAATTATTATCAGTTATCTAATCCATTACAGACGATGGCGGTGGTAGGTAAATATAATGCGAATAATGATTTTATTTCATATGATGGTGGAGGAGCTGTATTTACAGCGACTCGTAAAAAAACTATTACAGAAATTAAAACACAGATATTAGATCCTGAAGGTGGAACGGCGAATGTAGGGGATAATTCAGGGGTAATATATCGTGTTGATAAAACTATTAACACAGATCTTAAATTTGCTGAGACCCTTATGTCTCAAATGAATTCTAAAAAGTAAATTAACGTTTTTAATAAAAACGATATTGAAAACGTTTCATAAAATCTCTTAAATTTTTTTGATATCTTATAATCACTTAATTATAAATCTTAAATGTTTCTTAAAATGTTTCTAATAAAAACAAGGTTTTATATTTCATCAAGGTTTTGATGAGTCCTCTTTAAATACGCGATTTTATTTTTATGTAAAATCCGTCTCTTAA
>Ga0181392_1000676_pt1 | contig 13116 bp, 32 predicted proteins | sample 15SPOviralmetaG_FD_130083 | JGI IMG/M metagenome (GOLD analysis project Ga0181392, IMG submission 130083) | Marine viral communities from the oligotrophic San Pedro Time Series (SPOT) site, San Pedro Channel, CA, USA - 15 SPOT_SRF_2010-09-15 | ecosystem: Environmental > Aquatic > Marine > Strait... | reverse complement strand
CATCTACTTTATTAGATGATTATGAAGAGGGAGGTTGGACACCAGTAGCAAGTGATTTTTCAGGAAACAATGCAACTATTGATGCGACTAATAGTGTTGGAGTTTATACTAAAATTGGAGATTTAGTTTATTGGAGATGCACAATTCAAATGTCATCAAAAGGAAGTATGGTAGCAACTGACACATTTAGAATTCAAGGGTTTCCCTTTACAAGTATTTCTATTGCAGGAAATTGGTATCGTCCAAGTTCTGCTATAATAAAACAAGTTGATTTTGATGGGTTTGTTAATTTTAGTTGGGTTTCAAATTCTACTTATGGTTATCTTTTTGATAGTAGAACAGGAGCTGCAGGAACTACAATTCCTGTGAGTGATATATCAGACAATTCTGCAATGAGTTTTAGTGGAGTAAGTAAAGTGCAATAATAATTTAAAATAAATAAAATGAGTTTAATTAAAAAAAGAATACAAGACAAAATTGAAATAGTTGGAGAGTTTAAAACTATTCAAATTAGGTATGCAGACCAAATTATAGAAGATGATAAAATTTTATCACAATCTTATCACAGACATAGCGTTGAATGTGGGGACGAAACCTCAGCTATTGAACACAATGTAAAAGGCATAGCTGATTTATATTGGACTGATGATTTAAAAAAAGCATATAAGGATTCATTTAAAATGTAAATGTAAAAATTAGTATATTTATATCTTAATCATAAAATTAATAAAATGTCAAAAATTACAAAAGAAGAATTAAAAGGTTTACAAGAAATCCACAACAAATTAAGTGCTATTAGACACGATATTGGAATGTTAAGTGGTCAAATTCACAGTTTAAATCATATGCAAGCTGATGAATTAGCTAAACAAGAAGAAGCTAAAAAGAAATTAGTGGAAAATTATGGTAATATCAACGTTGATTTAAAAGACGGATCATATACCGAAATGGAAAAAGAAACAAAATAATAATAATGAGCTTACAGGATATGAAATTGTATGTTATGAATTTATCAGCGTTTACGCTAAGTTTTACTAATATTGATATGATATTAAAAATTATATTATTAACAATAACTATCCTGTACACAGCTCACAAATGGTATTTAATGTATGAAAAAAATAAGCGATAATATAAGCTATAAAGAAGCGACACGATCTGAAACAGCACAACGTTTAGGTATATCAAACAAACCTAAAAAAGAACATATTGAAAATATGGAATTAATAGCTGAGAAAATATTTCAACCATTAAGAGAATGGGTAGATCACCCAATTAGAATAAACAGTTTCTTTCGATCAGAGGAGCTTAATTCTAAAATAGGAGGAGCGTTATCTTCAGCGCATAAAGACGGTTTAGCAATGGATCTTGATTCGTTAGGAGGTAAAACAAACCTTGAGATGTTTCATTACATAAAAGACAATTTAGAATTTGATCAATTAATTTGGGAATTTGGAGCTGAGCCTAAATGGATTCACGTTAGTTGGAACAAAAAGAAAAACAAAAAACAAGTATTAGTTACTAAACGTAAAGGTAAATATTATCTTTATACAGATTGTAAAGGCTGTAAATGAAACGAGTTGAGTTTTCTATAATTGAACGTTTTGCATTAGGAATTTTAATAGGTTTTAGTTATTTACCTGAAGATTTTGAAACAAATTATAGTGAATTAAATATTTATTTATTTTTTATAGTGTTACATTTTAAATTTTATACAAATGCCAATACCTAAAAAAAAACAAGGAGAAAAACAAAGTGATTATATGATTCGTTGTGTACCACAATTAATGGATTATCACGATGAAAAACAAGCAATAGCTATTTGTTATGATGCATTTCGTGGGTCAATTGAATTAGAATCATATAATGATTACCCACAAGGAGCAACTAATAATGCGAAACGAGCTATAAAATTTAAAGAAAAAAATGGTTCAAAATGTGGAACACAAGTAGGTTGGACAAGAGCTAATCAATTAGCAAATAAAAAAAACATAACTCGTGATACTATTTCACGTATGGCATCGTTTAAACGACATCAACAACATAAAGATGTTCCATATACAGAAGGTTGTGGAGGTTTAATGTGGGACGCTTGGGGTGGTTCAGCAGGTGTTAATTGGGCAATAAATAAATTAAAACAAATAGACAAAAAATGAGAATATTACTATTGTTATTATTCATTGTTAGTTGTGGAACACACAACACAAAACCTAAAATACAAATTACACACGTATTAGCTGTAACAGAACAAGGCGATACATTAAGGCTTCCTATAAATATGATAAGACCTAATATTTATTATAATGTCATTTCATATCCAAATTATACAAGATATTATGATAATTGGTATAACAATAATTGGAATAGAAATTATAGAAATAATCAACCAATTTATGTAGAAAAAAACAATGACAAAATTATTAATAAACCTAAAGCAGAAAATAAAGATATATCAAGACTTGAGGTAAATGATAATAAAATAAAAATGAAAAAATAAATTATGGATATTATAAAACATATATTAGGAATTTGTGGTGATCATTGGCATCTAAACATTTATACTATTACAATAGTATTAATCGTAATTAAATTAATTTATGAAAAAAATTCTAGCAAAACTTTTTGGAGCAACTGGTGGTAGTATAGCAGAAAAAATATCTAACATAATAGATAAACACACATTCAGTAAAGTTGAAAAAGCACAATTTGAAAAAGAAATGGCACAAATTTGGATAAACGCTGAAGCTGATATTCAAAAAAATGTTAGTGATCGTTGGAAAAACGATATGAACAGTGACAGCTGGTTAAGCAAAAACGTTAGGCCAATTGTTTTATTATTTTTAGTTTTATCAACTGTATTAATTGTTTTTATTGATGCAGGTGTTATTGCGTTCAATGTTAAAGAAAAATGGGTCGATTTATTGCAATTAGTTTTAATAACTGTAATTGGTGCTTATTTTGGTGGTCGTAGTTACGAGAAAACAAAAAGGTAATGGCAAAACATATAACAAACAATTATCGTTCAAATAAACGCACTAAACGTCCAGGAGTTCATTCTAAAAATGCTAGCAAAAACCAAGTGAAATTTAAAAAAAAATATAGAGGTCAAGGAAAATAAAATTTTTTTATATATTTACGTAAACTTGCACAACCTAATAAAGTTGGACGGTGCTTGGATCAGGTATTAATTTTTTTTTCTTTTTTTTAGTTTTTTCTTTTTTTTTTAAAATTAAAAAATAGTATATAATTTAATAATAAATAATTATAACTAAAATATAACTTAAAAATAAAGCATATAATTACATACTAAAATGAAAAAATTATCAAGAAGTAAATTAATTAAAAAACTTGATAAAATATTTAGCATATATATACGAACACGTTATGCAAAAAACAATATAGCACAATGTTTTACTTGTGGAAAAAAAGATAATTACAAACGTTTGCAATGTGGTCATTTTCAATCACGTAGATTTTATTCAACTCGATGGAACGAATTAAATTGCCAAGTGCAGTGTGCCGGTTGTAATGTATTTAAATATGGTGAACAATTTATTTTTTCAAAAAATTTAGATATAAAATACGGAATTGGTACAGCAGAAAATTTATATATCGAAGCACATAAAATTGTTAAATATTCTACATCTGATATACAAGATTTAATAACTAATTATGAAATGTTAATAAAACAACAAATTTAATTAATATATTTATGATGTTCTGTACCTTTGTCTTTGTCAAAAAGGGAGTTAATTTTTATTAGCTCCTTTTTTTTATCAAATATTTTGTTTATATTTATATTTCATTTAAAAAACATATTATGACAAAAGAAAGAACAATTTCATACCACGAACATTATGTTCAAGTTGGTTTTTATCAAAATTTTATTAAATCAAAAGAAAAAGAAATTCAAGATTTAAAAAATCAATTACAATTTACTTTGCAAACTAAAGATGTTTTGGAAGCTAAATTAGAAGTACAATTACAAAACCAATTGGAACAATGAAAAAAGAAAAATTAACAGAATTGTATCATAAATACAAATTAGAAAAAGACGATTTTTTTAAACATCAACATTATACAATTATCACTCGTCAAGGTATAGATAAAATACAATCTATAGAACAAATAAAAATTACATATAATGTAATAAAATGTGAACCAAATTTTGCAGTATTTAAAGCAATTGCAATTAAAGATAATAATCAAATTGAAACATTTGGAAGTGCGTTAAAAGGATCATCATACAGCGAAGGTAATTGTCAAAGTTGGTACATAGCTGAAATGGCTGAAAAACGTGCGATGAGTCGAGCAGTTTTAAAATTAACAGGATTTTATGAATTAGGAGTATTTGGTGAAGATGAATCAGATAGTTTTAAAAATAAAACAACTAAACAAGAAATAATCAATAAAATTAAAAAACAATAATATGGCATCAATAATCACAGCAAGCATAGACGTAGCAAAATTACCCAAAGAAAAATTTGTTAAAGGTAAAAAAGGAGCGGTATGGTATAATTTTGTAATAAGATTACAAAACGAAACAACATATAATAACAATGTATGGATAACAGATTCACAAACAATCGAAGAAAAAGAAGCTGGTAAACAATCACTTAGTTTAGGAAATGGTCGTGTAGTGTGGATCGAAAACGTAAAAGATGGTAAAGGCGAAATTCAATTAGCAGAAAAAGAACAACAAGAAGTTGCGCCAAATTCAACAAATGACAAAGACGATTTACCATTTTAACAAAATAAATAATTTTAAATTAAAAGGGGTTTTTAAATATTCCCCTTTTTTTTTACATTTAAATAATGACAAACAGACTAACAGAAAAACAAACAGAACAATATATGATAATGCAATTGATCGAAGAAGATTGTATTATTGACGCCACAAAAAAAATAGATTATCCACCAGTTGCATTGTCATTTGGTGAAAAATTAATTAAAACACAATCAGGAGATTTATTATTACCAATTCCAATTGGAACATATGGTAATTTTAGTTTTATTCAAGCTCCTCCGAAAACCAAAAAAACATTTTTAATATCATTATTTGCTTCTATATATTTAGGCAATAAAAATACTTTTGGTGGTGATATTACAGGACATAGAAATAATAAATCATTATTACACATTGATACTGAACAAGGCAAATGGCACGCACAAAAAGTATTCAAACGTGTGTTAGATATGAATGATTTTGATTATTCAAAAGATTATCATACATTTGGTTTAAGAACAATTAGTTATAAAGACAGAATAAATTTTATAGATTATTGTTTACAGCACAAAGATTTTAACACAGGATTTATTATAATTGATGGCATAGCTGATTTAGTTTCAGATGTTAATAATTTAGAAGAATCAAATGCTTGTGTACAAAAAATTATGGAATGGAGTGCTAGATATAATTGTCATATAATGTGTGTAATACATTCTAATTATGGATCAGAAAAACCGACTGGCCATTTAGGATCATTTTTAGAAAAAAAAGCGGAAACACAAATACAATTAGAAGCAAACACAGTAAACAAAGAATGGGTAACAGTTAAATGTAAACGTAGCAGAGGATTTTCTTTTGAAACGTTTAGTTTTGAAATTAACAATATTGGATTGCCAATTATAGTTGGAGATTTATACGACCCATTAAATTAATGAATTACACAATTAATGATATTTTCAAAAAACATAAAGTTTGGGTAGATATCGTTTGTTCGTTCGGTTGTAATCCTCAAACAGCCGAAGATATTGTACAAGAAATGTACATAAAAATTCATAAAAAAAAACAATCAGGTTTAAACATCGATTACGGAGATAATGATTTTAATTATTATTATGTTTTCAGAACATTAAAAAATTTGTTTTATGATTTAAAACGTAAACAAAACAAAGTCAAAATTATAGATATCGAATATTGTAACAATATGATCAGTAATGATAATTTTATTGATTATCAAGTTGCATATAATGAAATAAAAAAAACATTAAATAAAATGTATTGGTACGATAAAAAAGTTTATGAATTAATAGAACAAGGACAAAGCGTAGCACAATTATCTAGAAAAACAGGAATACCATATTATTCGTTATATAATACATATAAAAAAGTTGTCAAATTATTAAAAAACAAAATATGAAATTAGGAGATTTAATTTTTTACATAACAAAATACACTGGAATAAAATATATTGTTGATTGGTATTCTAAAAAAATGGGTGTTGATTGTGGTTGTGATAAACGTAGAAAAAAATTTAATGAAATAAAAATTAAAAGATGGTAAAATTTAACAACGATGATTTCAAAAAATGGGAAAAATTTAGGCTTTCAAAAAAATCAACTATTAGTCGTACCGAATATAAAATGGTTTGCGACTTGCACAGCGAATATTACAAACATAAATTTTATGAACCCTGCACCTGCTCGCCAAAAACGATCAACAAATGGATAAAAGATTTAAACGTCATTTGGGACAATGGACATTAATAAATTACAAAAATTAGAAAAAGCTGTTGTTAATATTTTAAACATCGACGGTTGGAATTTAAAATGGTCTGGTAAAGGTGGTAAACATTACGATGCTATTGGCACAACTCCTAAAAACAAACAATGTGTAATTGAAATGAAATTTAGAAATAAATATTATTCAGAAAAAATGTTGGAGAAATTTAAATACGATGCGTTAATGAAAATGGATAAAAACATAATTAAATTATATTTTGTAAATGATCCAAAAGGAAATTTTTTGTTTTGGTTAAATAAAATAAAATTACCTGATCCTGTTGAAATGTATTGCCCAGATACTACGATATGGACAAAAAAAAGGTTATTAAAACCAGTTTACCTCTTGAAAGAAGAACAAGCTTCACGAATTAATTTAAATTAGCTTTATTAAATTTTTTGTTAATTAACCAATTAATTGTATATTTAATTAATAGTTAAATAGACAAAATGGTTTTATTAATAGACGCAGACAGTTTAATTTTTGCCAGCTGTTACAGGGCAAAAGACGATTCATTCGAAAATCCTTTTTATACCGACATCGAAGATTCAATTGTAAAATTCGATGAACAATTAATGAAAATTATAAACGATTTAGAAGATCAATTTGAAATTGACAAATACATTGTTTTTAATGGAAGCAAAGGTAATTTTAGAAAATTAATATCTAAAAAATATAAAGCTAACAGAAAAAAACAAACACTTCCTCCTTTATTACACGATATGCACCAATACGTGAAAGACACATATCATAGTATATATGGTTTTGGTATTGAAACAGATGATTTAGTTGCTCGTTATTGGTATAACATAGCAAAAGACATTGGTCGTGATAATGTTATTATAGTTTCAATCGATAAAGATTATAAACAATTTCCAGCTTTAATTTATAATTATCATTTTAAACATCAAACAATTTTAGATATAACACCACAACAAGCATTATACAATTTTTACGAACAATGCATAGTTGGTGACACAGCTGACAATGTTAATTATTTTAAAGGTAAAGGTAAAAAATTTGCAGAAAAATATTTTAAAGATTGTAAAACAAAATATCAATACACTAAAAAATTATATGAATTATTTAAAGAACAATACAAAGGTAAAGCAAAACAAAATTATATCGAATGTTATAATTTGTTAAAATTAAGAACACAATAAATATAAAATTATGAAGGATCAAAAAATAAATTTTAAAAAAGAAAAACCACACGCATTTGAAAACCAAATATTTCATCATTACAGACAACAAGCAAAACAAATTAACGATGCAATTGAATTATTAAAAGAATTTAATTATACGATAGTTGATCTTGAAGGTAATATTATAAGAAAATAATGAAAATTAATTTAACACATAATATTATAAATGACGAATATACAGAATACGTTTATGAAGCATTTGATATACAAAACACACAACAAAGCAATGTAATCATTGATGCAAATTTAGAGCAGCTCCCAGATGATTGGAAAATTGGTGTTATATACGGAGGATCAGGAACAGGCAAAACAACTATTTTAAAAAATTATTTTAAAAAAGAAATGAACACTTATAATTTTGATTATCAAAAGTCTTTGATTTCTAATTTTAATTGGTTGGATCCTAAACAAGCTACATTTTTATTATCAGCTATGGGATTGAGTTCTGTACCAACTTGGTTACGACCATTTCATACGTTGTCAAACGGAGAACAATATCGTGCTTCGTTAGCATATATGGTAGGTAAAGCAAAAAACGATGAAGTTATATTAATTGACGAATACACATCAGTTGTTGATCGTGATGTAGCTAAAGCAATGAGTAATGCATTGCAAAAATATATTAGACGTAACAATAAAAAAATTGTATTGGCATCTTGTCATTTCGATATTATGGAATGGTTACAACCAGATTGGACATATTCACCATTAAAAGGGCGTCTTGAAATAGCGTCAAGTCTTCGGCAACGACCAGAAATTAAATTACAGATATTTCGATCAAGATATGATACTTGGAAAATCTTCAAACATCATCATTATTTAACGCAAGATTTAAACAAAGCTGCTAAATGTTATGTTATATTATTTAATGACAAACCAGTAAGTTTTATGGCTATATTACCATTTCCACACGGAAACATAATAAATGGTTATCGTATTTCACGAATAGTTGTTTTACCTGATTTTCAAGGATTAGGTATTGGTTTTCAAGTTATAAATTATTTTGGTGGTATTTATAAAAAAGACAATAAAACATTATATATAAAAACATCAAATCCAGCATTATTTGGAGCAATGAAAAAAAATAATCATTTATGGAAATTAACAAATCAAATTACAAAAGATCAATTAAATAGTGAATTTATGGAAAGACAACAAACATCAGACAAAGGCGGAATGTTAAAATTACGTAACGCAATTACAAAATCATATAAATACATTGGTGAACCAATAAACGATAATACAGATGTTATTACGTTTAACGCTGATGCGTGGAAAGATGTAGCACAAAATCAATTAAATATTTTTGATTGTGGAGCATAATTTAGATATACAACACAATTATTTTTTAGATGTTAAATCAGGAATTAAAACATTTGAAATAAGACGAACAAATCGAGATTACAATATTGGAGATAAATTAATATTGAAATCATTAAAAACAAATAAGACAATAATAAAACAAATAAAATACATATGTGATTTATCAATTTACGATATAGAACATATAATAATACTTGGCATATGAAACAATACAATTTATTTTTTAACGGTACAATTTCAAATCATTTTAACGGACATTTAAATTTATATTTAGGAGATCAAGATTTTGTGTTTGCAAATGAATCAACACACATAATAGCAGAAATAAAAACAATTTCAAAAGATTATACATTTACAGGTAAAAAAGTTTCTTTTAATCAAGCGAAACAATATGCTTCGTTAAACAATGTAAAAGACAATTATGGAAGAATAATAAAAACATTTTTGTTTGAATATCATAAATACGTGGATAAACCTTATATTGTAATCGTACCATTTAAAACACCAACGTTAAAAGAAATTGATCAAAAGGAATTTTTAAATTACAAAGAAGCTAAAATGTTGTATATTGGTAAACAATTTAACGAATGGTTTGATGGAACATTAACACGATATGTAAAACCAAAAAAACAATTATTGTGCATTTAAAAAAACAATTCGATAGTTTAAAAAATCGACAAGAACGAAGATTGTTTGCATTAAAACATATAACAAATACAAATCATAAAGAATTATTGTGTTATGAAAAAATATCAGATTTCACAATTAAATTATTATTTTACAAATCAATAGGAGAAAAATATAAATATAAACGAACATATAAAGCGAAACATAATAAAGAAAGAGAATTTTAAAAAAAAAAATATGAATTTAAAACCAATAGAAATAGCAAATAAAATAATTGAATTATCAGGAATCAATATATTTGAAAACACACGTAAACGTGAATACGTAGAAATGAGAGCATTACTATGTTATTTATTACGTGAAAAATTAGCAATGAGATGGACAAACATTAGTTTGTTTTTTAGAGCTCAAGGAAAACGTATGGATCACGCAACTGCTATATATGCTGTAGAATTATATGATGTATATAAAACAACAAATAAAAAATTAGAACAAATAGAAAAAATGTTTACGTTTAAAACAGATTTAAATATAGACGAAATAAATCAAATACAATATTTACAAAACAAATGTAAAAAATTAGAAACACAATTATTTGAATTAAAAGGATCCTCTGATTTAATTACATTAATAAGTAAAATACCAAAAGAACACGAAGACGAAGCAATACAAAAATTAGATTTATTAATAAAAGGTTGGAAATGGAAAAACAAAACATATGTACAATAAAAAATTAAAAAAACGTGCTTTATTAATAATACAACATTTAATATGGAAACAAGAACGTAAATTAAATGTAATAGAAAATCAATTAGATAACCGTAAAGCAATTGAATCGAAATTAGTTGAAAAAACAATTAAAAAACATATACATAAATTAAACACATTAGAATTAATAAAACATTGTGTTGATGTGTATGAATTTCCAAAAAAAGATATAATATCAGGAACTGAATAAATTAAATAAATAATTTCGTTATATAATAAAGATTGAATAAACAATAAAAAATCAATTAATGGTAAACAAAAATGGCAATGATCAATTAAATGAAATACGTAATACATTTAATTATAAAGTATCAAAGCTCAATATTTTAGGAGAAAGTAAAAAAATCAAATGGAATAAATCCAGACGATTTAGAACAATATAATTATTATGGATAAACGTAAAAGTAATGGTGGTGTTAGACAAGGAGCTGGCAGACCTAAAAAAGCAGATGAATTAAAATTAATAGAAAAATTAGATGCGTTAATTGATAATGACGAAGTAATTAAAACATTAGGCAAACAAGTTTTAAATGGTGATAGTCGTGCAATGAGTTTATATTTTGGTTATCGTTATGGCAAACCAAAAGAATCGGTTGATATTTCTTCATCCGATGGATTTAATATTAATTTTAAAGACTTAATTAAATTTAAGTGATTGAAATAAATAAAAAGTATTCGCCAATAGCAGAATCAAATGGCAGATATTTTATTGTTACAGGAGGTCGAGGATCAGGTAAATCATTTTCAGTCAATTTATTATTAGTATTATTAACGTATGAATCTGGACATACTATATTATTTACTCGTTACACTTTATCTAGTACTTATATTTCTATTATACCTGAATTCATTGAAAAATTAGAATTATTAAACATATTTAATGATTTTTACATAACAAAAGATGAAATAAGAAATAAACGATCAGGCAGTAAAATAATATTTAAAGGAATTAAAACCTCGTCAGGAGATCAAACAGCTAATTTAAAATCATTACAGGGTGTTACTACATTCGTTTTAGACGAAGCAGAAGAATTAACTAATGAAGATACATTTGACAAAATAGATCTATCGGTTAGACAACAATTCAAACACAATCGAGTTATATTAATTTTAAATCCAACAACAAAAGAACATTGGATATATAAACGATTTTACGAAGACAAAGGAATACAAGAAGGAACAAACGACACAAAAGACAACATCACATATATACACACAACGTATTTAGATAATATAAAAAATTTATCGAAAAGTTATATTAATCAAATAAATACAATTAAACAACGTAGACCAGAAAAATACAAACATCAAATACTTGGTGGCTGGTTAAACAAAGCAGAAGGAGTTATTTTTACACGATGGAAAATAGGTAAATTTAAAAAAACAAGTGTTAGTGTTTTTGGACAAGATTATGGTTTCGCTTCAGACGAGAATACATTGTGTGAAACAAACATAGATGTTACAAACAAAACAATATATTTAAAAGAATGTTTTTACATCAAAGGTTTAACAACAACCGAAATAGCACGTTTAAATTTACAACACGCAAAAGAAAATTTAATTATTGGTGATAGTGCTGAAAAACGTTTGATATATGAATTAAAACAAAAAGGTTGTAACATAGTCGAATCAATCAAAGGTCAAGGATCAATTACATATGGCATTGCATTATTACAAGACTATGATTTAATAGTTGACGAACAAAGTATTAATTTGATCAAAGAATTAAATAATTACAGCTGGTTAGAAAAAAAATCAAACACACCAATCGACAAACACAACCATTTATTAGATGCAATACGCTATGCTGTATCGTATCAATTACAAAATCCTAATCGAGGAAAGTACTACATCAATTAAAAAGTTATTAAATATTTTGTTAATTAAATAAATTGTTTTATATTTGTAATGTAATTGCAATAAAGCAGTTATGTAAACAAAACAAAATGAACAAATTAAAATTTACTGAATTAGAAAAAGAAGTAATTAGAGGTTGGGTTGCTCTTATAACCACAAACAGTTTTCAAAAACCTTTTGATCCAAAAACTTGGGAGAATGAAATGCATTCTGCTATGAGTTATTGGGCTGTAGAAGCTTATGAATTAGCTGAAGCAACAGAAATTCCAATAAAAAAATTAAGAGGTGTTTTAAGTAGTTTAGTTAAAAAGAAAGTTTTTTATGAAGATGAAATTCAAGGAGATACTTGGACATCACCAAACAAACCTGCTTTTTTTGCTAATAGTTATTTTTGTGCTGATAATTATTTAGGAGATCAACAAACAGATGCTAACATAGATAAAATTAAAGATGCAATTAAATAATAACAATGGGAGTTTAACAGCTCCCATTTTAAAACAAACAAAATGAAAAATATTTACGAAAAAATTACTAAAGAAACTAAAGAAAAATTATCAGTTAATTTTGAAATTAAAGGGGAAAAATTTCAAACATTTATTGATTGGGAAGATGATTTTTGTTTAACACATTATGGAAAAGATGGGGAAAATGCTTGGTGTGTAGGTGGAGCTAAAGGATTAGAGAAAACAATAAATAATTTAATTAAATAAAATGAAACAATTATTTCAAACACAAAACAGACAAGGTACATTAGTACAAATTAATATTTTTGAACCGGGTATTAAAGACAAATTATGGAAGTGGTTAGAAAACGAACACAATGAAATTTTT
>Ga0181392_1000664_pt1 | contig 13183 bp, 10 predicted proteins | sample 15SPOviralmetaG_FD_130083 | JGI IMG/M metagenome (GOLD analysis project Ga0181392, IMG submission 130083) | Marine viral communities from the oligotrophic San Pedro Time Series (SPOT) site, San Pedro Channel, CA, USA - 15 SPOT_SRF_2010-09-15 | ecosystem: Environmental > Aquatic > Marine > Strait... | reverse complement strand
AACGTACGGCGTCACCAAGCAGATCAAAACAACGACGCTCAGCGCTCTCGAGGACCTCATCTCGAAAGAACGCAGGCACGACGCAAAGAACAAGCCAAGTAAGGACAAGAGTTTGGCTTCCGACAAGCCGACCGACAAGCCCGCTGCGGCGATCAGCGAGGACAACATCGGCGACGGCGTGGAGCTCGACATGACACAACTCGACTCTGCTGCGCTTTGGCATGCGTTTGAGCTGGTACAGAGAATGCAGTCGGAGACAAGTGAAAAATTGCCTAGACACAAGACGATCGTTGCGTCGATGCAGGTGGCGCCTCTCCGAATCACGCAGGCGTACTTCCGGCACAAGGGTTACGACGGGGCCACTCTGTTGCTCTGCGGTGGCATGTCTCGCGTCTCTCGCGAACGGACGATTCAAAAGTTTCTCGACAGCGACGCATGCACTGTCCTATTCCTTTCCATTCTCTGCGCCGGCGACGGCCTCCACCTCGTGCCACCAGTCGGATCTGCATCGCGCTTCTACTGCACGGACGTCGTGTTTTTTGGACCCATTCCTTTCACACCGGCCGCCGTTGTGCAGACATCGAGCAGGATCTTGCGCATCGGCCAGATCTTCCCAGTAAAGGCCACGCATCTCTACGCCAAACATTCAATCGACGAGAGCATCCGGATGCTCCACGAAGACAAAGAGCGCCTTTCCAATGAGTTTTTGACGGAGCATGACGAGACGGATGAGAAGAGCGAGCTCGGCTTTCATTGGAAGACCACGAGCCGCCTCGTGGACCAGTGCGGGTTTGCGCTCGAAGACGGACGACTGGCCCCGCCCAAGAAGGCGCACGGCGTCTCAACGGTCGCTCACAAGCCCGCAAAGAGGGCAAAGGCCACGAAGTCAACGCCAGCGTCCGCGCCGGCCAAGCGCCCGAGAATCAAGGCAGTGTCTGTTACGTTCTAATTTTTTTTCTGCACGCGATTGGCCGCTCAGGAAAATGGGCAAAGAGGGGGGATATGCATAGAAATTTGTATGGTTATAAAAACTAAACATCTACTCCGTGCCCACCAGCGCTTCCAAAAATAGAAAAAAGCTTGATACGGAGAGCAGTGTGACGATACGAATCGATTGGCTCATATCCGCAACCCGGCTTTGCGACGCCAGCACATTAACCAATACGCTTCCGGCAATACGTGTCACGATTGTCAGCAACCTCGACAAAAAGGACACCAATCCGACGAACTGGCCGTTTAGCGCCGAGCCGGCCTCAGACGTGTCTGTTAGCTTCGAGACCGCAAAGGGAAGGCCACTCAGTAGCACCGACGACAGGATGAGCGCAAACGTGAGCTGGTCCTCGGGCACGGACAAGGCGTTTCCGATGGCAAGCAATTCCGACCCCGCGAAAAACGAGACTGTGAAAGACAATTCCGAAGATAACGACCCCAGAGAGCTGGTCATGCCTCGATTTGGACGCGGCCAGGCACCGTACTCGTCTTCTTTTTCTTCTTCGAAACGTAAGCGTATTAAATGCATCCCATCTGCCGTGAAAGCGTCGTGCTTCGAAACCCCGTGCAACAGCGATCTCTGCCACGTGTTCATGTCGAGCTCGAGGAGCCGCCGGCCTGCCTTTGGAACGCTCTTTGTCGAGACGCATGATCGAAGCTGTAGCTTGGTCGCGAAGACGGAGAACGTTGTCAGCGACCTGGACTCTACCGAGTTTGCGACGCGCAGAAATCCGTATGCATTGTCAAAGGACCGGAAGTACGTGCTGGTGGACGGCATCGAGTACGGAACGACAATGGAGCTGCAGATGAAGGCCATTCGAAAGGTCCGGAGGGCGAGCAAGAGACAGATCGCGTCGCTGATGGCGCGCACGCAGTTGCGCGTCCAAGGAGCGGCGCGCAAGAGGCCACGCATTAGCATGTGGCAGCACCGGCAACTCCAGGCCGCACGACGCGAGACGAAGGTGTGCTCTGACACCATGCTGTTGGACGGGATCGAGTGTGTCAGCACGAGATGCATTGTCACGCCCAATGTGCGCAAAGCAAGGTCAAAGCGCGGTATCCATCCGTTGCTTCTCGAGGCAGTTCCAGTCGGAGAGAGCATGTTGGCGTGCGCGGAATGGGACGCTCAGCCCAGCTCGACGTCGAACGCCTCGACGAGTGCGGTGGACTTTGTCGAGGGACGGAGCTTTGAGCACATTCCGCGAATGGACGTATTGGACGAGACGCGAAAAGCGTGCGGCGACTTGAGCAGCGCGAAAGAACATCTTTCGTTTTTGGAAAAGAGTCTGTTCAACAACGGCAAGCCGGAGCATGTGCGCGACGACGCCGATCGGGACATTGACCCTGCACAGCCAGTGCATGCGCACCTCGACGACACGCTAAAGTATGCGAGAAACGATTTGGACGCCATCCAAAATCGTTTCATGTCATTTGACGACATGCAGTTTGAGTACGGTTGCATGGATGGAATTGTGTGTGTTATTGCAAGCTCGTCCGAGCTGCACCGCGCCGATCGATCTCTCGAGACGCCATTGGATGACGCGCCGAGGCCCTTGCTGAGGGAACACGACGATGGGTCGCGTGAAGTGATTCACCCAGGGACAGTGGATTGGATGCTGGCCGACAGAGACCTGAATTGGACCGGGGAGCGCGAGGATCCGGCGGACAATGCGGTTCGGATGGCTCCAGACCGCGTCTCTCCGCCAACCTATGCGCCTCTTCCGCGTCCATCCATGTCGTGGAGCGTTTCCGCGGCCACGTCGGATCTTGTTGCAAACGATAACGAAGCGTCGCAATCCGATTTGAAACGGCGCAAACGCGCGACGCCCTGGTGGAAACAGTGCTTGGTCGACATCGGGTCGCCAATCTATCGGTCCGACCCGGCGCTTGGGTTGCCGCTTGCGCAGGACGTGCGGGACGGAGAGGAAGAAGCGAGCCCGCCGCGCCTCGTGCCCACTCCGTCGCCGGACCCGGTGGACTGCGCGGACGACTGCGCGGACGACGCTGCATCCGAAGCGTCGACGCAGCTAAATCTAGAGTGCATGAGTGTGCATGAGTACTGTAAATAAAACGTCAATGTTTCATCCGCGCGACGCAGACTTTCCACACATCAGATGTCTTCACCAGGGTTGCGTACACCGATTCGTGTGTACCAATTCGCATCCGTTCGTTGGTAATGGAGTAGGTGCCGTCGTCGTCGACAATGTACGCGATTGGTTCTTTCTCTTGCTCTTCTACCCCCGATACGCCTTCAATTGCAAACAGTCGGTGTGTCATGCCCGTCGGGTCGCGTGCCTGTGTCGCAACGACAACTCCGTCCACGGAGCATCCGAGCGCCGTCGGGACGCCGGCAAGCAAGTCGTGCACTGTCTTTAGGACAAACTGGGTGTGGGAGTGGGCGTAAATCTGCAGGAAGCCAATGTTGGGCGTGCGCAGGGCTGTATACCCTATGGCCACAACGGTCTTGCTGACGCCCACCACGCGAGCCACAAAATCTGCGGCGGACGGGCGAACGAGAGCGTGTTCACAGAGCTCGTAAGGCTGCTGGCGTGCGCGCTTGGTCAACTGCGCCACTTCTTCGTCGTAATCGGAAGGGTCGTCCTGTGTAAGCCCCGATTCACCCATCTTGGAATCCACGACAATGATGCGAACTCGGTATGACGCAAGAACATAGGCGGCCGCTCCGGCGCTTGCTCCTAATGCAACGACGTTGTCCATCGGCTTTGACAACGCGACAAACGACTGGTTGTTTGCCTCGCTGAGAAGGCCTCGGAACCCATAAACGGCGCGGCTGACGCCGTCCACTTCCATGCCGACAATCGTGCTCAACGTTCGCGTATCCGTCGGCGACGACACGAAGCGGACAAACGACGCCTTGACGGCCGACGACGTCTTCGTGCTCAGGTTGACTGTGCGAATCTTGCTGAAGCTGATCTTGACGCTGCGCTCCCTGCTGTACACTTGGTGGATCTTGAAGAGCTTTATTCGGTGTCCAAACGCGACGGCGAGCACTTTGTCGCGCATGTCCATGCTAAGGGGGATGTTGACGTCGCCTTCTAACGCGGTGCCGCTGCACATGTCAATCATCTGCTTGCTCCGAGTATTTGAGATCACCACGCGCCACATGACACGGCGCCGGCCATCATCACCTGGCGGCGCACGAGTCGTCAGTACACACGCAATGTTGTTCTCCTCCGCGGCACAGGCCGTAACGGCAGTCTTGATAGTCGCGTCGCTCGAGGTCAGCACGACCAAGTTCTCTTCGATTGCGACCTCGTTCATTGCGCGCGCGTGGGTGATGCTTTTCTGATGCACGCGGTGGGTTCCCGTCGCGTGTCCTCGTTCGCGTGTGGAAAAAATGTACAAATTTTACTTTTTCATCACGCGTTGCGTCTGACTGTATGTGGAATGTTTCTGCTAACCAACGGGTACACTATATCTACATAAGGGGAAATGGGACTTGCCAGTGATCCTAAACATGGGTTTAAGTCGACCCTGAAGCAGCACTTCTCGCACTGCGTTCTGAAGATGAACCACCTCGGCGGTTTGCGGGTGCAGAATGAGCTCGAGCGGACGGAGATGAGCTGCGGCATTGACGGCAACGTCGCGATGATGGCGATCCCTCAAACGTGCTGTACGCTCGACGACTACGTATCTTTTTTGACAAACGAATTCAAAACGGTGATGGCGACGTGCGCCTTCCTCGTCGTCGTGTTTGACGAGCCGAAGCGCATCCCGCGAGCCAAGGCGGCCGAACAGCAACGGCGCGACGACGCGCGAAAGACGGCGTCCAGCAACCGACCCGAGAAGGCAATTCCTGATGACGTGCAGCAATTGCTGGACGCTGGCGACTTTTCCGAGCAGGACTTGGCGTACTGCAGCGACCTGCACCATTTGGTGCTTGAGAGGAGCACGCGGTCGCGCGTCTTTGACGTCGTGATGCACCGGGTGTTTTACCAGCTTCGGGAGACGGCGGCGCGGTGGGAAGCAGACGGGTTTGGGCCTAGTTTTCTTCTCTTTGACGGCATACCGTCGACGTGCGATTACGCGCGCGACGAGCGTGTTCCGTCGCAGTTAACGAACGAGATCTTCTTGGCAACCGCGCTGATGCCGAGGGAGAGTGTGTTTGGAGAGGGTGACCTCAAGCTCGCCGCGCTGGAGACGACCGTGCTTTACACGACGGAGTTTGCCGACCCGACAACGCGGCAAATCGTCGAGTCGATACGCTGCCACTGCACGCACACGATCGACACGGACAGCCTCCTGATTGGGTTCTTGACGTTTGCCCGCCTTGGAGCGTCGCTGCGCAAAGGGGCGTGCTCTTACGTCGTACTGCCCGAACGAGCAAGCGTCAAGCAAGACCGGCATTTCTTGTGTGTGCACACGCAAGACCTGTACGCTTCGATCATCGACCGCGTTTGCGTGGGCGCCGACGCTCGCATCCTCGACTGGCACGACTCGGCCGACAGCCGCTTTGCGGCGGCGTGCGTGTTCAGCGCGCTCGTGGTCCTCGGCGGATGCGACTTTGTCGCCATGAAAGGGATGAAGGCATCGTTTGCGTTCGAAATGTTTGAAAAACAGCACAGGGAAGAGGACGACAGCGATGACGAGGAGGACAATGCGTGCGCCTTGAGCACCGCATGCCAGCACTTGGGCGACACATACGGCACTTCCAGAGTTGCATGCACTGCGTACATTGAGGACATGGCGGCTGCGGTGGTGCTGGCGCTGCAGAATTGCGCCTCCGCTTACAACAACAAACCGAGGTCACTGGCGCGCATCGTGGACACGCTGTCCAATACTCGAGCAGACGACGTTGAAGTTCTGCGTGCAGTGTGGGTCGTCCTGTACTGGCTCCAATTTGAGCTGTGTGTCGAAGCGGTTGAGTTTGGATGTGCCTCGCGCAGCGAGGTCGAACGAGTCCATCAAGTACACATCGACGAGAACGGCGCCATTTCCAGCATGTAGATTCGATCACATCTCGTCCTCGGACGATTCCGTTGCAGGGGCTTGTTTGGGAGCGTCCGGGCGGCGGAAGGCGCGCAGTTTCCGCGACGAGGAGGACGAGCCGGTCGGCTTTTTGCCAAGGGTAAGCGTGTCCAGAGTCGACCCTCGCTTGAACCGCTTTGGCTCTGCAGATGCCGCCGACGATATCGTACCACTTTGGCTTGGTGGACGATAGACTGCGTCTTTCTGAGATGACGCTGAAAGCAATGTCCGTGCCGTTTCGCTGCCTGCTGAGTCACCCTGAGACCGCGCAGAAGGCGGCGCAGAAGGCGGCGCAGAAGATGAGCCCGGGAATCTTGGGGAGGTGTCCGGGAATCTTGGGGAGGGTTCAGGGCTCGGTGCCGCTCCTCCGCCATCGGAAGATCCAACCCCAAGTGGTCTTACGAACTCCATCGCATCCTGCATCATCCTCTGAACGTCGTCCACTTCGTAGTACCGGAAAGCATACTTTGACTCAGCAAACTGTTGTTTCAGTTGCGTCTGCGTGTAGAATTTGTGGCATGTTTTGGAAACGTTGATCTCGACGGCGGATCCCTTTGTGTCATAGGATGTCTTGACGGCAGCCGCATCGGTGACTTTTCCAACCTTGAATGCGCCGCAGCAACAGTGCAAGTCGAAACAACGCTGGTGAAAAGCCATGTCCTCGCACAGATCGTAGTTGAATTCTTTCAAAACGGGCATAGTATTGTTCTTTGCCGTGTCGTATGCCCAGAATGCACGCTTGCTCTGCGCTGCTTGCTTGCTTTCCATAAACATGACGTCCGACGTGCAAAACATAAAGGTCTGGAACACGGTTATCTGCTCCCCTTCGCGCTCTTGAATCGCCTTAATGTTGCCAAGCGTTAATGTAAGCTTCGCAAGGTGAGCCAGAAAAGGCAGGGGTTTAGCGCCATCATCGTCAGAAAAAGCTGGCGATTTCAATGCGGTGTTGATCGTCCTAAGAACGTCTTCGACTTCCTCTTTTTGATCAAGGGCAGGTATCATGATGGTCCTGGCAGTGATGCCCACATAGACGTCGTCGCCCATGCAGCACGACCCAAACCGGTGCACGTGTTCCATGCGAGTGTTCCCATCGAAGAAGAGTTCGGGCGACGGCAAGTTGACACCGTCGCGAATCATATTGTCGTGCGTGCGCTTTGAGGCAATAAAGGTGGGTGGGGGACGATCCGGATACTTGTCAAGGTCGTTGGCGAGCATGGTGACACCGGAGAGGGCAATGTTCAGCGCGTCCGCGTTGTTCTGGTACATGTGGCTGCGTTCATTCTGCTCGGTCGTTGCAACCACGCCCTCGACCATCATCCTTTTCAAAAACGGCACATCGTTCTTGATGGTGTCCCAGTCAACATCTCCTTCTAGCGTCGCCTGATTGAGCGTGTCCTTCAAATACAGTGGCGACATGAATTGGTTGATCGCTTCCAGGCCCAACATCCTGACATGGGTCCGCCTCGACGAGACGTTTGCGAGGCGCATTTCGCTGTCTTCCATTCTCATCAGCACCCCGACGCGTCCGACGCTCAGGTTGCCGATGAATGCACTCGGATACACTTCGAGTACCCTGGCGTACACAATCCGCTGCCGGCCATCCTTTTGCGGGTGCTTGTTTGTGCCACTGATTTTGCCAACCGGCGTGGGAATGAGCGCGCCTGGGGTGACGCTAGTTCCTGGGTGGGTGTAAGAGAAGGTGGACGGGAGTCCTGACTTTAAAACCAAATCTTCCCTGCCAAGCGTCGTCGCCGACGAGTTGACAAAGGCCATGGCCACTGACCTCACTCACACTCTTCTTCTTTCATTTTTCTCTGAAACAAATGAGCGGCAAGCCAAACCCTCTACTCGAGCCCTGCCAAAAGCAAAACTGCCTCGAATCGGTCGGACGCGCCCGCGGCTTGGCAAAGGGTCATGCCGGTTGCGTCCCGGAAGACGGACTCTATCTTGTTGACCGCAAAGTCAACCGTGCAATCCACCATGGATTTGATGATTGGCGACTTGCAATACGCATAAGGGTTGCCCTCGCGGCGCATTGGCTCGCTGTGATTCTCGCACAGCCATGCCTCGTAGTGGCCCTTTTCGTAGACTCCACCGCATATCGTCTGGATTGGCTCGCGAAGCACGAGGCAAGACAACGGGCATGTGAGGTTGGAGAGGTCTGGCACCAAGTCGGCCATCTCGAATTCCATGTCGTACTTTTCAAAGCAGATCTTGTCCTGGTCCAAAAGGTTGGCTCTCTGCTCGGTTTGCTTGCTGTGCGCGTGGTGGACGTAGATCCCGCGTACCGGTTGCACGTCGGCGTATGCTCCCGTCGTCGCGTCGTCGTCAGCGATATGGAAGGCGGGGAAGGTGTCTTCGAGTGACCGTACCGCACGCGACGCGGGGCGGTTCGGGGCCGGCGGCGGCGGCGGGCTTCCGCGGTACAGATTGACGTTGGGTGGAGGGCTATCGTACGTGATCGCGTCCTCGTCCAAGAGCGAGTCGTGCGACGAGGAACGGGATGGGGTTCGCGACACCACAATGGTGTTGTCTGGTGAAGGGCGTCCCATGTGCTCATGGAGCAGTTCTTCAACCGCGTTGCGGTCAAAGCGGGGAGGGGTTAAGGGCGGCGCCGAGGAAATGCGCCGGATGCCACGAGGTGGCTCACGCGACGACTGGCGAACCGGAGAAAACGGAGAGATGCGGGAAAGAGGCACGCGCGGAGGCGAATCGGGTATGTAGGTGCTGCGACGGGGCACGGGTTCCTGGACTTGGAACTGCGCCGCCAGCTGCGCCGCCGCCGCCGCCGCTGCTGCTGCAACTTCTGGCGGCATGCTGTCACTCCCCGTAGACGAAACGGGGACGCGAATCGTGACGCGATCGCCGTCGTATTCGACTGCAAACTGGCGTGTGTCGACGTGCGTGTCCATGGGAAGAGGGGGTCGCGAGTGGAGTGGGGTGGAGCTTGTGGTGTGCAGGAACACACGGTCTTCCTTGTGCTGCGTGCCCGCCGTGAAAATCGCGTGAAGAAAAAACGCGGGAACTTCTCGCTAAATTCTCTGGGGGAATTTCCAAAAAGGACAAGGGAAAGGGGGGAACGTCATGGGGAAGCGGCCAGTGATTCCGCCCGCCAAGAAACGAAAGGCTGCAATCGACGAAGAGGAACCAGAAGAGGAAAAACTTTTAGGCAAAGACCACCGAACTTGGAGGCAGAGCACCATCTTCAACTGCACAAAACTGCTACGCGAGCAGCGACGCAAGCAGCGACGCAAACGACGAAAGCAGCAAGACTTGCAGACGGACCGCAAGGCAAAAGTTCTATTCTCAACGACTCCTAAGAAACGCTAGCTCACGCTTTTGCACCTCGAATGCGTATGCACGGCATTTCCAGTAGTACCGTTGACGACGCAACGGCAGGACTGACACGAGTTCGACAAACTGACAAAAGTCGAAGCGCCAACAGTAGCACAACCCGAACAGTGTGTCGTACAGTGGAATGTCCATCTTGCGCGTCACCTTTTTTGTCCGCAGAGGGTCCTTTGTCAGGCCATAGCCCTCGAGCAGCAATTTCTGCAGAGTTTTAATTTTTTGCGGGTCGACCATGAGTAAAGTCTTCCCCATCTTACTTTTTTCCTCACCTAATTTGTTTTCAGCCCGCCGGGAAAAGTCCGCAGTCACAGCGGCACGCGCACGCGCAACCACATCATGCCCGTACAAACGCGATCTTCCAAGCGGCAACGCAACGCGAGTAGGGAACCCATCGACGACGACGACGACACGTGTCCTGTGTGTTTTGGCACACTCGAGTACAATCCAAGGTCCGGGGAGGTGTCAAACGCGCTGTCTTGCAGGAACGGTCATAAGATATGCGCCGAGTGCGTTTGTAAGCTCATCAAAGGAAGATCGCGTATGCACGACTTGCCCTTTGGATTCTACTACAAATGTCCGATCTGTCGAGGTGCGGTCGTCTCTTTGCAACAACCCACCCGTTCACTCTGTGCTCCCACGAGTTGCCGTTGTCACTCACCCCTCTCCTTGTCTGCCACCCCTTTCTCCTCCATGATCTGTCAGGCCTGTGCGCTCTAGCTCCCATCCAGATCATGTTCCTGGTCAAAAAGTCCTGGCCCTCGGTAAAAGGGGCATTTTCCGATGAGAGACCAAACAGCCAGTGGTACAGCAGCCAGCGCATGCGCGTCAGCGAAACTCCGCGGCCAGGCGAGAGGTGAGCTCTTTGGCGCCGTCGCTTGCGACGCTTTCGGCCAACCCGCCTTCGATGCCGCAAGCGTGCAGAAAGGCCTCGTACTCGTGAAGCATGGTCTCGACGCTGTTCTTGGTTCGGGCGAGGTCCACAAACGACGTCATAAACGCGTGCTCGTGTCGAGAAAAGAACATGCCTCGGAAGGCGTTTGCGACCGCGGGTTCGAGGTGCGAGGTGTCCGCCTCGATGCCTTCTGCAAGCAAGAGACGCGCGGATAGGGGCTCGTCCGGAAGGGGGTACTGTAGCGTCAATGGCTCGAGACCTGAGTCCACTGGGAAGGATTGCAACGACGATAGCTGTTCGACGCGCATGCGTGGCCTGTAGTCGAACACCAAGGCGCGCCACCGCTTGTCCAGCTCATAGGCAAATTTGTAACGCGCCGTCAATCGTTTCAGCGAGTGCTTCACCGCAACCTCGTGCTGCTGGGCTTTGGACAAGTACACTGCTCCGTTTGGGTCGCTCGTCTGCGAGAAGATGAGCTTCTGAGCCGACAAAACTTCCAGCTTGCACAATGCCAATCGTATCATCGGTTCGAGCGATCCCTCCGGCACCGCCTCCTTGTCTTCCGCCGTCAGCCGCGACAGGTTGTCCAGCATGTCTTCGAGCCCTGGCGCCACCTCCTGAATGTCCGATTGGTTGCGTACCTCGTGGAGGTTTTGGACGTGGCAGCTCACCGTCTTGTTCCCGGCATCCAGTATCTCGACGACCATTCGGTTGGTCGCGTTGGCATCCTGCTTGACAAGCCGCACCCGTTTGCCGTTGAGCTCCTGGTTTGTCCGAAGCCCTGCAACGACGTACACCTCTCCTGTCTTAAACGCGCGGTGTGCGCGTGATAAATCGATGTCGGCAAGTGGCGAAGGGGTAGGCGCGGGCATTTTTCTCTGCTTGAGCTTCTTGTTGGTAGGCATCACTGTCCCCTTCAAAATACGCGTCTGCCAACCGCGTGGTGAAAAAAAGTAGGATTTTATTACGCCTTGCGTCGCTTCCGGCCGCTAACGGACGCGGGGCGGGACTCGCTCTCATCCTCACTCTCACTATCGCTGTCTTTCGTTTCAGCGGCAGGCTTTGTCTTTTCCTGTTCATCTTTGGGCTGCTGAGAAGAACCCTCTCCCTTGGCGTCGGCGTTGTCAACCTGTTCATGCGACCCACTGAGCGAGGCGTTGGCAGACTCAAGCTCCTTCTTCTTCTCCACCAGGAACGCGTCGAGCTCTTCCTGCGAAAGGCCCATGATCGACGCCACAACTCTCGAAGCGCTGTCAATGGAGCAAAGTCCGGATTGGTACAGCGTGACGACCTCGTTCGTGTCGTGAAGAAGCTTGGTCGAGAGTGACACGGTGGTCAGGCTCTTGGTGGTCGGCTCAAAGATCTCATTGTACACCTTTGTGAGCACGTTTCCAATGAATGTGGCAATGGTGGAAATCGTGGAATTGAGCAGACGCAGCTGCTGCGCGGCCCTGCTCGCAAAGCCGCTGGAAAACACCAGTTCAGACGGGCAGCTGAATGCAGAGCATGTCCTCTCGATGACCAGGCGCAGCTGACGTTCCAAGTCGCTGCGCGGCGTTGGCATGGCGCCGGATGCATTCGAGTACTGGAGCGACGACGGCAACATGAAAAGAGAGGGCGTGTCGGGCAGCGGTACTGTGCTTGAGTGTGCAGCGGTGACTTGTGGACGAAGGCCGGAGTTTACGGCGCTGCGCGAGGCATTGTTCAGCGCCGAAGTCAGGTTCGAGAGCGCCCGCAGCTCGTCGAGTCTTGCTTGATTGTCGTCGCTCGCTTGCGCTCTAGCGCTGTCGCGGGCGCTGTCGTCGAAGAGCAGATTGCTTCCGTCCAGGCCATTGTCGCCTTTTCCTTGCGGGACGGATTGCGCAAAGACCCGTGTCCTCGTCAGCTGCAGCTCGGCCGACAGCGCAAGCGATTGCAGCTCGTTGCCAAACGCAACGTGATCGAAACAGCACGCCACTGGCGACGACACGTTTCCAGAGCTGTCTGGGGCGTCCTTCACAAAGACAAAAAGGCACTCCCTGTCACCCAATAACCGACGCGTCTCCGCGTAGGCAGTGGCGTCGGTTGGGACGGCTCTGTAGCGGCGCTGGTAGTGTTTGGTGCTAACGGCGAGAGTCGCATGATCGTGCGTGACCACCGACGGGACAACCTCTTTGACCTTGTGTATTCCATCGCCGTCTTCGACAACGGGACAAATGGCCATGATCACAAACCCTTTGACGAGAATGCTGTCCAAAATAGAAGGTACCAACGGCTTGAACGTGCTTTGAATAAACCTCGAGAAGGTGCTAGTCAGCTTCACGGACCTGTCATCGCGATGCAGGAGCAGATCGCCACCTTCGAGCCCGCTCAGGATGATCTCTCGACATGCCCGTATCGTTGCATCTGCGTGGAAGACGTGGTGGTAGGACTCCACCTGTGCGCCATTCACATGAACTTCGCCTCCGACCACTCCATCGGCAGCCTGAACAAATCCTTGGAGAAAATCGACTGGCCCGGGTGTCGTTGTCTTGGGATTGCGCTTTGGTTTGGCGGCTTTGAACTCGCGCTTGCCGGCCGTCCGCAAATTGCTGTAGCTACTCATAACCCCGCAATGCGCCGGATGTTGTCACAATTTTGAATGATTTCCTTTTTTCAGCGGCAGCAGCCTACAAATTTGTTTCACCCTCCTCCTCACCGCCCACGCGCTGCGCCAGCGGACGCGACTGTCTGTCACGTCACAGTCCTCGTCGAGCGTGCGCGAAACTTTGACCTCCTCAAATTCTTGATCGCTGTCGCTGTACATGAACGTTTCACAGTCGCTTCCCCCTCCTCTGCTCTCACAACGTTGACACAGATACTCACGCTCACAGACTCACAGTCACAAAGGGCGTGCGGAAAAATTCGGTTACAAATCTACACCTCAATCGACTCGCACTGGGCTTTCCGGGGCGCGAGAGGCGTAGAAGCACGCTTGCGTTT
>Ga0181392_1000659_pt1 | contig 13208 bp, 14 predicted proteins | sample 15SPOviralmetaG_FD_130083 | JGI IMG/M metagenome (GOLD analysis project Ga0181392, IMG submission 130083) | Marine viral communities from the oligotrophic San Pedro Time Series (SPOT) site, San Pedro Channel, CA, USA - 15 SPOT_SRF_2010-09-15 | ecosystem: Environmental > Aquatic > Marine > Strait... | reverse complement strand
GCGCCTTCAAACTGCTTCATAATGTCGTCATAGATCTTGTCGCCGCCGCCCCACATTTGATTAATTTGGATGCGGTCAAGAACCACAACATCGTTGCGTCCAGACACTAGCAAAGCAAATGACAGGATCTTGTTACCAATACCAGTGCCTTCTGCTAGTGAGTAATATTCGCGTCTTATTTCTTTACTGTTTTTGCTTTGGTCTGCAATTAAGTTATGCAGGCGCGTCAATGCAGACACGCCGCCTTCATCAACAGCAGCCATCTTTTTTAAGAAAACCTCACCAAAGTCGTTTGCATTTGATGTGGCACTTTTGCCGGGCGCACCTTCTGGCTGTATGCTCATTGACATCTTGCGCCAAGCGGCGCTGTCAGCATCAGACCATTCACCACGCGCCGCCTTTTGGATAAATGGCATTGCAGCTTCAGCCAACTCAAGATAACCAGCCTCATGCGGGAATGCTGACATGCGTCTTGACAAGATAGCCCAGAGCATAAGTTGACCTGTCAACTCAGGCCCAGACCCAGCGGTGTATGCATCAACAAACTTTTGTTGTACTGCCAAACCCTCATCAGCCGCTTTGATTTGATCCGGCGTAATTTGCCCAAACCAATCAGCCCACTTTTCCGGGTTGTTTGCGTGTTCGATCATCCACGATGGCGGCATCGACACTTCTTTTTTGTTTTGCATTTTGGCAACCATAGTCGCATATGATTGCGGTGACGCCAGCGGATCGGGAAACTCTTGCTCAAGTTGCGTCATCACCGGCTTAACTTTTTCTGAGTTCTTTGGTGTCAACTTAATCGGCACCAAAGATTGCTTGCCAGTACCCTCTGGCTCAAACGCATCAACATTGACGCGATACTCTGGCGCTAAACCGCTGACTGTCGCCTCATCTGATGCTTGTGACAATCCTGTTGTTGGTTGTTCAGATCTGGCTATGCGGCCAATCCCAGCCAACACCGGATCAATCACATCCATAGGATCAGCGCCAGACATTACACGATTAGTAATAGGCCCACGTTCAGCCATACGCGCTTCGGCGGCTTGCCCGGCAACGTTTGCACCCTGACGCAAAGCCTGCCCGGCGGCTGGCACACCTTTAGCCACGCCCTTGCCAGTAGCCACCGCGCCTTGACCAAGGCCAAAGAAACTGCCAACCTCTGCGCCTTGCATAAAGCCCTGCTTAACATCCTCTGGAATACCGGCCTTAGTAGCCATATCATCTAGGAAACCCAGCGTTGCGCCGGAGCCAAACTTGTTCGACACCTCTTCAACTTGCTGAATAAACGCATCAAGCCTGCCCTGATCTGCGCCAGGGAATGCGGCCTTATACAGACCAGTCGCCAATGCGGCAATGTCACCCGGCGCACCAACGACACCGGCAACCTTGCCCGGCCCAAAGCCAGCCATAGTGCCGCCAATCTCTGCCTCAGTTACCGGCGCACCAGCCGCCTCAGACATAGCGTAAATATCACGATAACCAGCCGGGCCTACATCGGCGCTGTCTTCCATAAATTCTTGCAGTCTGGAATAGCGCATTCCCGTTTCGTCTTCGGCCACCTCAATGGGTGCGCCTGACTGATGAAAACCAATGGATGTGCCTATTTCTTTGCTTATATCCATTACTGGCCTCGCAATTCTTGTAGTTCTTTTGCGTCACTTAGCAACTCAGCAAGCGCTTCCATATCTGTGCCGGGTGAGAAAAAGCCACCCTTTTCAGGATTGGCTTGCAGTTTTTGCGCCTCTGCAATTAATTCATCCAAATCAACAATGTTTTTACCAAAGAATGATTTTGATGCCTTGCCAACAGTTCTAGTCAAAGTTGTAATTAGCGTTTGCTTTTCTGCGTTTACTGTCGGGTCTATCTTTTCTTTTGCTATGATATCATTTGCAAATTGTATTGGATCAAATTCTGGGTCTTTGTCCATTTTTAAAATCATATCACTGCGGTGCTTGGCAAACTGCCTTAAATTTTCTGGTGCCTTTCCATACTTACCACGCGCCAACAATTCTGGCCTGCCGTAAAAATCACTCAACACATCAACAGCAGAATTAAAGCGCTTGTCTTTTTGCGCTCGTAAATCACCCAGCAGACTGTCCATTGTCCCAGCAGTAATTTCACGATCTGTAAATGCGTCAAGAATGTCTGTGTCGGTAAGTTCGCGGCGCATAGCCAGTGTGTTTAGTTCAGCCACGCGGTCAGCATTATCGACGCCGCCATCTGTTTCCATTACCTTAAAAAACTTGGCCGCTTTTTCCGGCTCAAATTTTTGCAATTGCTCAACTAGTGGCGTTGCTGTTTCAAAGTCTCTGTTTCTAATTGCCTCGTGAATATCAGGTAGCAAGCCGTCGACCTTGTTTTTCACTAGGCGGTCATCGGCGCTGTCTTGTGCGCTCTCCAGCGACAGTAATTCTTTTGCGCCATCAATATATGTTTTGCGGAAAAGTGCCTTCTCCTCATCACTTAATGTTGAATATAAAACATTATAGCGATTGCCAAAGTTGCCTGCCAAAGCCTGACGCCCATTGCCGGGCGTGTTTGCAAAATCCAGCAACACGCCAATCTTAGCCTTGGATAGTTCCCCTTGGATTTCTTCTGACTTGTTTACGGCGTATGTTTTGTCGCCAGTGTTAATTGCAAAATCAACATACTTGGCACCCTCTTGAGCGAGGCGCAGCAGTATGTCTTCTGTGTCAGCGTCACTCTCTATGTCTTGCAAAATGCCCTTAAATTTGTTTGGCATCTCAGCAAATGCCATATCGGCTCTTGCAATTTTTTGCGTTTGAATAATTTTCAATTTATTTTGCAGCGCTGACTTGTAAACAGCGGACGCGCTTGTATTGGCACTGGCGTTGTATTTTAAAGCCTGCCCCGGATCAATGCCAGCAATCAGATCAGTGTGACCATCAATCATAGCCCTCATGTCTTGTTGCATTTTCGGTATGTCTATATCCATACCAGCGTCAATCATAGCTGAATAACTTGACGCCGCCTTGTCGGCTTCCATCTGCAATTCAGTCGTCAACTGCTGTGCCGCAGTCGCAGTCGTTACCGCGCCGAATACTGTGTCTGGATCGCCGACAATCTCATCTAAGTCGCGGCCTTGTGATATGGCGTCTTGTATTTGTTCAGCCGTCACCGGGTTTTCAAATGCGTACTTGGCCGCCTCGCGCTCAGTTTGCTTGACCGCTTTTTTGTAGGCGTAGTCGCTCATCGCATTAAGAGCATTGCCTATAGCGTCATAACTACGCGCTCTGGCGTTGGCCGCAGTCGTAAAGTTAACCCCCGGCACTGACGGTATGGCTGCCCCTAGTGGGCGATATCTTAAATCTTTTGCCATCTAACAACTCTATCTAAATGTAGGGCCATATCCAAATGTACTTCCCGGTGCGCCGCCGCCCATTGTGGCGTAAGTTGGCAATGCAGCCGTACCACCGCCAGCAGGCGCACCGCCGCCAGCAGGCGCACCACCTAATGTCGCGTAACCAACGGCAAACTGTGTCAGGGTGCCAAGCGCCTGCATTCTGCCAGCGGCCATCGTCGCCTTGGCGGCAGACGCATACTGATGCGCTTGAACGTCGCCCATAGCCAGTTGGATCGTGCCGCCATCAGCGGTGTTGTAAAACTCTAACGCGCCTTTTCTCTCAGCCAGTATAGATAATGTACGCGCACTGCCGCTGGATGGGTCAATGTTGCCAGCGCCAGCCCGGCTGTTAATAGCCGCCTGATGCGCGTTAATATTTTCTAATACGGCCACGCCCTGCTGTTTAAATTTTAAAGCCTCAGAACGCGCCTGCACTTGTGCCATAGCGCCCTGCATCATCAGCCCCTTGGCAGACGCCTGTGCAGACTTTAGCTGTGAATACATTGTTAAAGCAGTTAACCCTGCCGCTATTGGTAGTGCCGCTGCGCCCATCTTACTGTCCTATGCTCACTTTGTAATCAATGCCAAGCAGTGTCATTTTAAGTGGCACCTCTTGGCCGATTGTAACTTGTCCATCATATGTATAGCCCAACATGCTAGGCAATGTTTTAATGCCGGTATACTCAGGCACCGCACCGCCAAATACGCCAGTGCCAAATTTCCTAAACGGTACTAGCTTGCCGTCGATGGTCAGTGACTGTGTCTCAAATAATTCCGCATTAACTTCCAATATACGCTTTTTAAAACCTTTTAGCGACCCACTTGGTAAGTTTGGCTCAAATGGCAGTGTCTTGATCTCCGGTGTAAAACTCAGCCCCACTTGATAACTTGATGTAGCTGGCCGAGCAAATGTTACAGTGTAAGGGGATGCTGGCACAACTTGTGTTGGCTCATGCACACCATCGCGGATAACGTCAACCGTCCTGGCCTCAAGGTGATCCATTGTAACACTTGATGCCGCGCCGCCTGTTTTTGCACAATCAAGTAACACATCGGCGTCAAATATCTCAACATAATAAACAGTCGCGCCATTTACTGTGCGCTTTACTATTGTGTAAATGTCGTCAACATCAACACCAATATTTATGAACTCACCATCTGTTGTCCACTCTGATGGCGCAATAACATTTTGACTGCGCAATAATGTATAACACGCAATACTTCCATCATCGCCATTGACGATCATCAGCCGGTCACCCTCATCTGTTGATGTGGCGACACGCACCGCCATTTCTTCTGGCGATCTTAGAAGATGGGATGACAGCAAAGAAATTTTGGCAGATGTATAAGCCTGCACCGTGTCACTAAATAAAAACTCTTGCAGCGCCTTGCCCTGCCTTTGCACAAACAAGGTTGACCCGTCTACGTTCTGCAAGCGGATGCCAGCTTTCATACCAAAAGCAGTTTGCTGTTTAACGATTAGATTACTTGGTGTGATGGGCGTATCTAATGATTGCGGCACATAGAACTCAGCGCCTGTTGTAAATATTTGTAAATGCCTACCAGAATAAATATCAACAATTGCGTTAAATGTGCCGGTGTCTAATGTGGCACTAACAGCCGCATCGTCTAAAGCCTCGCCGGGGTTAAAGTTAAAAAAGTCAGAGACGCGAGAGCCAAACAATGTTGATGGCCTGCTCTTAGTGCCGCCGAAATACAAGCGACCCTCGTGGAAAGTCACCGAGCGCGGGTAGCCTCTAGTCGCCGACCACACGTTCTCGTAGCCGTTTTCTATTTCCCAATCGCCGGAAACAATATCATCAGTGTCAAAAAAAGGAATTTCAACGTAAGCCTTGACGACTGTATTGCTGACATATTCTGTAATCCTAGCGCGACCAAAGCCATTAACAGCGTTTACGTATTCATCAACGCTGTTTTCGCCCCACGCTTTAATTTCGTAGGAACTGGTTGCATCTGGCGCAGTGTCAAACGCCTTGGATACTGTGGCTGTTTTTGTTGACGCCACATAATCAGACACAAGCCTATGCTGACCAGCGCCTGTGCCAGCCGTAATGTGCAGCGAAAAACCATTACACGCATCGTCAGTGGTGTAACTGGTTGCCGCCTTTAATGTAATTGTCGTTGATGAACCGGCCTGCGCAGTGCCGTTGTCTGTCGTAACAGCTGACGCAGTAAGTGTGACGTTGCCGGTTGTGCCGTCTGGCGTAATTGTAAAGTCGGGGTTTGCAGTGGTTATCGTGTATGCGTATTTAGGCACAAAAACAAAACTGATCGTGCTGACCGTCCAATCACTGTCGCCAGCACCCCGCACAATCTTTAGTGGCGCTAAGTCTTCATGCACGACAATGACTGTGTCCGCAGACTGCACCCAGTTCATTGTCGGTATGATGGCGCTAGTCAGTGCCGAAACAGTCAGGAAATCATTGCCGCTGCCATTTATGTCGGTAATTTGTGTGCCGTTTTTAAACACATACATTTTGCCGGGCGTGAATACCAGCATGTAACTGTCGTCAATGCTAAACTCAAATGACACCATACGCACAGCCGTTCCAGCGCCGCTGTCTAACTCAGCAACAAACTTGGTGCCGTCCCGGCGTTTAGCGCCGCCTTGGGGCTGGATGCTGACGTTCCGCGCTGTGGTCAGGCCAGACTTGTATTGTGCAATGTCTGTCCGGGCGCGTAGCTTTGGATCTAACTCGCCAGCCGTAAAGTCATTCTGGATAGAAACAATCCGGCTCATGCTAGAACCTTATGTCAGAAATGGGGAACTCTTGAATAGTCTGTGCCGGTCTGTCGGCACCGTCAATGTTGATGGCAACGCGCATCAGGCCGCCGCGCATATTCTCTGACGGCGCACCGTATGCCTTCTGGTGGTAATAGTCGCCCTTGGTTATCTGATCTGTGACCGGCTCTGCAAAGTCAGCGGCCAGCGCCATTTTTAACAACCGCACAAAATATGGCGGGAAGATGGCCTCAGTTGGCCGGAACTGGTAATCAATCCAAACGTCTTCGTAATTTGTAAAAAGACCCAGATTGTAAATCTCAAAATCACGCACTGGCTGTGCGGCAACAGCGCCAACATTGAATACTGCTTTTGGGTTGCCTAAAATATCGCCGGGCAGCGCGTAGGTGTATTTCCATTCATTAATGGGTGTTCTTGCTAGCTGTGCCAACTTTACCTTTTTGACAGACCAACTGAATGGATACTGCATTAAGATAGTGTCGCGGATGTCATCATACAGCCTGTCGGCGACTTGCGCCTCATCTGTACCAGTCGCAAATGACGAAAGGGGCGCAGCCCCCAGCATAATCAATGCCTCAGAACATATAGATAGTTTAGTATCGCCCTGCGCCATTAGCTACTCCAATAAGGATAAGAGGGGCGGGTTTCCCCGCCCCACTAGGATTAGTCAGCGTCAGCGACAGATACTGCCGTGCCGTCTGATACGTCAACAACACCAGATGTGTTTGACAGAACAACAACGATGCTCATTGTTGGTGTCGCGCTGTCGTGAACAAAGATGATGTCGCCGACCGCCAGAGTGTCTGACAGATCATTGAAATATCCCTCTGTGTTCACGTCAGCAATCGCGTCTGCTGATGTGTAGGTGTACATGCTAGGTGCATTGCCTGATTTGGCTGCACCGATAACATTAAAGCCTGCTGATGAATAAGCCATTAGTCAGTCTCCTTTCTATTCGGTGCAAGAGATCTTGACGATACCTTCATCGTCAATGGCAACCGCGCCAGCGGAGAACATTGAAGACACAAGGAACGACGTTTTCTCAGGAACGTAGTTGATCTCAGACTTTTGGTTCATGCCAATGCCCATACCCATTGCATCTTTGTGGAATGCAAAACAGGTGCGGGTTGATGGGATGGGCAAGCCACCTTCATCACGGTCACCAAGAGTTACGAACTTGAAGCCCATAAAGGTGTCAACCTCACCAGAAACCAGAGCCTTTACGGTTGCAAAGTCACTGCTGGTGATTTCGGTTTCGCCCAACATGCCAGCCAAGTTGTTGGCGTGGATGATCATGCAACGGCCTTCAGATGGAACATTGTTGGCGTCAAGCAGCTTTTTAGCTTCAATCAGCTTTTCAATGTTCATGTTTGTGCCAGCGCCACCAATGGTAGTCGCAACGGTCAGTGATGTTGATGATGCGTTTAGGGCATCAATAACAAGCTGATCCATACGGCGGCCAATGGCGTTACCAACTACTTGTACCAACTCACGGCGCTCGTCAAAATTGACTTTTTGCTGTGAGAAGATATCGCTGTATTCAGCAGCGATGTAGTCAGACATTGTGGCTGTGACTTGTGAGTAAGTCACGTTTAGTGGTGTTACGTCAGTTTGTGGAACACGAACTGTTGCGGTGCCTTTTCCGATTTTCGGAAACTTCACCTGATTACCTTCGACATTTGTACGCTCGCGAGTTAAGCCAGCCAGTGCGCGTGACGACTGATATGCCTGCTTAACTTCGGCATCGAACAACTGAACGAAAGCATTGGAAATGCCTACTGCCATTTTCCTAGTCCTTTCATTACAAAGTTAAAACACGATTACGCCAAGCAGGTATCCTTACGGGCTGCGGCTTGGGCATATACGCTACGCCCCCAAGCGTTTGCGACAGGTCAAAGGCTTGATTGTCTGTCAAGGGTGATTTTATAGAAAAACACGGCAATTGTAAACAACTGCCGTGCTTAGATTAAATGGCTGAGTATTCTTGGGTGCCATACACCTGTTCAAACATTTTCTCAACCTTGGCACGGTATGCCGGGTCATTGTTGTACTCAGGCTTGCCAACCATCGCCATCAGTTCTTCTTTCGATGGTGCGCCGTCAATTGGCCCGACCTCAACCGGGATGGGCTTGTCGCCGTAATAGCTGCGAACTTTTTGCAAGGCGCGCAAACCTTGAGCCGTACCGCCCATTATCTTGAACTCTTCAAAGTCAGCGTCTGACCATACGCCCTTGCGTACTAGGCTCGACGCCCAGTCAGTCATCGACTTAATAGTTTGGTCAGCGTTGTTGCCCAGCTTCTCATATTCTTCTTTAAATGAGACCTCGCCTGCGTCAGCCTCTTCGCCAGCCATTTGTATAAATGTGCTAGCCAATTGCTCATACGCTGCCTGACTGATGCCATTTTCTTTTGCCCACTCTGAGTAAGCATTATACAGAGGATCATCGTTACCAATCCCGGCCTCTTCAAAAAGGCTCGTGTCATAATTATCAGGGACTTTATGTTTTCCCTGACTAAACTTTTTTTGCAGTTCGTTATATGACTTAACAAGGTTTTCAAGATCTGGCCCATCGTCCTCATTCCAAAACTTTTCGGGATACCATTCTGGCCGCGCCAGTTCTATTTCCTCATCTTCTTTGGCAACAGTCACGTCATCGAGTGACGGCTCATTGTCAGGCAATTGATGTGAAATAGTTGCCTCTTCAGCTTGCTGCTGGTTGTCGTCGCCCTCGACTTGGGCTTCGGCCAACAGACCATCTGTATCGTTCATAGGTTTCTCGCTCTCTTGATGCGCCGCTCAATTTCCCTGACCAGACTATTCTGGCCTTCTCTAGCGTAGCCGTGGCTGGCATCCTCGCCGGGATACCAACTAGGCTGCTCTATCGTTAGTGATCGCAAATGGGTGAGCAGCTTTGCCCCATCATCACTAGCGAACACACGCAGATACAGACGATCAATGTCGTCTTTATCAACTTGCTGTTTTTCTGCAATCTCAGGATCTACAGTTTGTAGACCATCCCACCCGGACGGGTTCATTACATCATCCCTTCTGGGGGTGCCTCACCTTCTACTGGTGCGCCACCCTCTGCTTGCGCTTGAGCCTGCATCATCTGTGCGGCCTGTTCCATCATTTGCTGACGCTCTTGTGGTGTGGTGCGTAAATCCGCAGGCACACCCAGTTTGTCAGCCACATAATCTGCAATGCTTCCCATCTTCACCGCCATCTGGCCTTCCGGGCCAAGCGCTGATGACATCTGCACCCACTGCATAATCTTTTCTATGTCGCCCATATTCTGTGCCTGTGCAATTGGGCTGACCGGCGTGACCTTTACCTCAAGGCCATTGACGCGCAACGGCATCTCAATCAGGCCGCGCTCATCCATCACATACAAGATACGCGATACCAGCGGCACCATAGTCTCAGTAATCAACCGGCCAAACGCTGAACCAAGGTTCTGTGCCAGTTCTTTCATCCGCTCTGCAATTTCTGTGGCAGACCGCGCTGACATGTTGTCAGGCGGCAGTGTGTCGTCCAGCAAGATCTTTTTGACGTTCATGCGTAGGTCATTGATCACGATCTGCGACACATTGAAATCACCAGAGCGCGGCATCTGACGCAGGCTCTCGCCTTGTGGGCCACCGTTACGCGCAACCGGGATAATGGCACCCGGCTGGATGCGGATGTTTTGCGGGTTCAACACGCCGTCGTCAGCCGCCGTGTAAACGCCAGCAATAGACAGGCTGGCATTCTTCAGCAGCAATTCCAGCGTCTTATTCAGCGTCTTAATGTCTGGGATGGCTGTGACTAGTGGCCCCCGGCCATACACCTCACCCGCCACTTTCATGTAACGCGCAACGATCCAAGGCGATGACTTCATGCGGCGCATAAGCAGACCGGCTTTGCCCTCTGCCCAAATTACATGATAGCAATAGTCGCCCTTCTCTGGGTCATACAGTGTGGCCTCAACCAGATCTATTTCCTGAGTTGGCTTGTCGTCGATCATGCGCTGCAAGCGATCAGGTATATCGGCGTCAGTCCAATGCTGCTTGATGGCCTCGCCCTTCAGACGCATACGGCGATAGACGTTATCAACCTTGCCGTGTGCGCCCTCTTCGATACTGACCAGATACTGCGGCACAGCGGTAAAGCGAATAGGCGTCATGTCATCGCCGGGCTGCACCAGCATGACGGCTGTGCCAACGGCAAGGTCAAGCAAGAACTCGCCCATAGCCAAATCAAAATTAGACTGCCGCAACAGGCTGAACATTGTGTCGGCATACATGTCCAATGCCATTTGCGCTTCCAACTTGCGATCCTCTGGGATTTCCGGCCCCGGCTCTAATCGGCACCACGGCGCGTATGGCGGAAACAAGCCAGACTGAATACGGTTAGCGAAGCGCTGTGTCGCATTGATGGCGGTGCTGTCGAACACACGCGCCATTTTATTCTGACCCGGTGAACCGCCGCCCTCGTAATAGCCGTCATACAGATTGCGCTGCGGCAGGCCAAACTCGTAGCAGTCTTCATAGATCTGACGCCAGTTGTCTTTGCGGCGCTGCGCCACGTCGTGACGCTTTAGGATGTCCTCAACACTATGCACTGGCTTTATTCCTCTTGCTTATCGCCGCCGCTTTCGACTTGGCGTCTGCTTTTGAACTCGCGCCCCAAGCGCGAAGTGATAAAAGCAGGCGCGTTGGCTTGCCCTTTTCGTCACGCTCCGGCCCCGGCATGTTGCCCATACGCGCCAAAAAAGAAGCGCGGCGCGGATTGTCGCCGGATTTCACTGGGCGCTTTAGGTTCATGCCTTGCGCCTTGGCAGAGCGCCGACCGGCCTCGTTTAGACCGCCCTTCGGGTTTTTACCCGCCTTGCGTGTCCAAGCGGGGGAAGCCATTAACGACCAATCCGAATTGACGCGGTGCCGCTGGTGTAATCGCCGGTCTTGATGCCAGCGCGGTAAACAACGATAGGCTCGCCGTCGTAACCGGCTGTCTCAATCGGCGCGGTAAATGTGTCAACGTCACGCCAAGTAGCGCCAGCGTCAAAGCTGCGTTGCACTGTTACAGTACCAACAAATGTGCCGCTGATCGAAAAGCTGAAATTGCCCTCAACATATAAACCATCTGTAAAAGTGTTTTCCGCAGAAATGTCGGCCTCAACCAGACCTACGTTTTTATCTAATACTGCCATTTTATCCTCTTGCCGCTCTCATGTTATCAATCAAGTTAGGATATGGGCGGCCAGCTTTTTTGGCTGCTCGCATAGCGCTGCGTTTTTTAGCCGGGCTAAGACCTTTTGGTTTAGGCAATCCCTTCGGACGTTTTTTGTCCCAAACTTCTTTAGCCATTACTTACCGTAACCCTTCCCTTTTTTCTTAGGCATAATCTTTCCTCTTCGCCATTTTGGTTTTCATGTTGGCCTCAGTTACCCGGCCACCAGTCTGCCGTGCATATTCTTTAGCCGCCTTCATACCAGCCTTGCTGTAAGCAAAGTGGCGGGTCTTACCGTCTTTGGATACTACCTTTGGCATTTACGCCCCCAATGTTGTTTGTGTGCCTTCATCTTCAGCAGCAGAGCCAAGCCTGCCGCCACTTAGCAGTGACCGGCGTCCAGAGCGGCGAGCGCGGCGTCTGGCTGCCGCTGCTTTTTCGGCTGTGGTTGCCATAGCAACTTTTTCGACACTCTCAGGTGCTGTAGCTGGCTCTGCTAATTGTCTTGACTGCGGCACCTCTTTAACGACGCCAACAGACTTAGCCAAATTTGTCACAGCTTTCCCAGCAGATCCCATAACTATACTCCTAATGTGGTTTGATCGTCGGCGGTGCCACCGCGAACACTAGACAACAATTGACGTGAACCGCCTCTGCGACGGGCGCGTTGCCGCGCCGCCATCTGGCGCTGCTGCAAATCCTCTTGCGCCGCCAGACGCTCTTCCTGACGCTCTTGCGCCTCAGTCACCTTTGGTGCCACTTGTTGCGGCGTCGGCATCTTTGGCGTCTTAAATAAAGCGGTCATTCATAAATCCTCGCAAACATAATATGATCAGCGCCAGTGGGGCCGTAATTACGCAACAGCCCCTCGCGAGTGAATTGTAACGCATCTGCCCACCTGACAGCAAGTTCATTTTCCGCATTTACCGTCAACTGCAACCGCTTCAATCCCTTTGTGGTAGCAATGTGATTAAAATAACGTCTGGCGCACCGCGTGACTGATACAGCCAAGGTATCAACTTGCTTGCCTGTCAACAGCCAAGCCTCGCCCATACCCGGCCACAAAATGTTGGTGCCAAAGCAAGCGACTATTTTACCGCGATACAGCGCCGTGCAGGCGTCCCCCGCCGCTTGAAACGATCTGAGCATGTCGTCGTAGTCAGGCACGGCGTCGTAGTATTCGCGGTCAAATGGCCGCAGATCCATCACACGCGGGTGCGCCCAGTGAAATGGCACAATCTGCACATAGCGGTTTGTCGATATCTCGTTAAAAAATTTCAAAGTCTGCATTGGCCGTTAGCTGTTTAAACTGTTTGCTGAACTGGCTGTTGCGCGTAATACTCCGCACCTCACCGGCACCCAGCATCAAATAACCAAACGCATCGCCGACGTGTGAGTGTTCATTCTTATTCGGCGCATCCCGGAACCTCTCATACCCGGCACCAACGGCGACGCGCTTAAAGTGATAGCCGCCAGCCAGTGACTTGCGGGTGCGGGTGCATTTGCTGTTGACGATCAGCCCGGCCTTACCGTCAACCATCCTATTCATCGGCATAGCACCTGCCTCGCGCCGCACCTTAAAGTCGTTGGTGCTAGTTGGCCGGGCATGTAAACCCATCGTCTTCAAATGCTCAAACGCCGTCACCTCAAATATCTCATCGCGCTTGACGCCTGCCGGATCACCCCAGACCAACACGTCAGATTTAGGAAACATTGTTTGTATGTCAGCCAATAAATGATGACAGAACCGCTCAAGCCCCATATCAAACGCCACCAACTCATGCACGACATTCCATCGCCCGTTCTGCATTTTCTGCCCAAACACCGCCGCCGGGGTCAAACCAAAGTCAAGCCCGATATGAACAGGC
>Ga0181392_1000658_pt1 | contig 13211 bp, 25 predicted proteins | sample 15SPOviralmetaG_FD_130083 | JGI IMG/M metagenome (GOLD analysis project Ga0181392, IMG submission 130083) | Marine viral communities from the oligotrophic San Pedro Time Series (SPOT) site, San Pedro Channel, CA, USA - 15 SPOT_SRF_2010-09-15 | ecosystem: Environmental > Aquatic > Marine > Strait... | reverse complement strand
GGCACAGTTGATTTTACAATAGAAAGCGACACAGCGTTAACAGTTATTCCTGAGCCAGTTGCGGTTGGGTTAATTTTAGTTGGCGGTGCTACACTAATCTTAGCCAGGAAGAGACAATGAAACAAGACGGAGATTTTAGCGTACGAGAAAAGGAGTGGGTAGAAACTGCATCTAAGTATATAGATAGTAAGCACCTCCCGGTATTAGGCCAGATACTTCGGATTGTAGATGCAACCTCTTTGATGATTGGTCGTGCGTTGTTTGTAGGAATAGTTCTAGCTAGTGTAGCTTTATTAAGCGGAAGGTTGTTAAAATGAGTGTAGAGTTGTTAGCAATGTTAGGCGGTTCTCTTTCTGGATTTATTATGAAGTTGATAGCTTCCCAGGCCCAACAACAGGCTTCCATGCTAGAAGGTATGATTAAAAAACAAGAGGTAGCCGATGCCTCTGCTGATCGTGCAGCTAAACGTGATGGTGTAGCGGGACAAGTTGTTCGTAGAACTATCGCTCTTTGCACATTGTTTGCTGTGATCTTTGCACCATTTATATTAGCTTTCTTTAACGAACCAGTCACAATCGAAGCAGGTAAACCTGGAGGTCTATTTGGGTTTCTGTTTGGCGGTTTGTTTAGTAGAGGAAATGGTTGGATAGAGCTGCAGGGTTATGTATTATTACCTGAAGTTCGACAAACCATGTTAGCCCTAGTAGGATTTTACTTTGGCTCATCGCAAGTCAAGTAAGTCAAACGTGTGAGGGGTTTAATTTAGACCCCTAGCTACGTCATTTAATTATTAATCATTAACGGAGGACGCATGTCTATGTATAAAGTTGTTGACTCGAAAGGCAACGAAACAGTAGTTGAATTATCAGAATATAATAGAGGAAAAGTTTTAGACAAGGCATGCAAGCAGATGTACGGAAGTTCTACGATAGAGTTAATGATTGGTCATTTTAGAATAACACCGCTAAGTTCTTGACAATGAAATTAATTTTTATATATTGGTATTAAGATCGTTCAAGCTCTTGCTCGGAAGTAGTGCATAGTGTACGAAGGAACGCACTAACATTGGAGGTATTACAATGGAAGTGACTCTCAACTATCGAGGCTCGACTTACGTTAAAGTAATCAAGCTAGACAAATAAAAAAGGGGCGATTAAGCCCCTCTTTACATACCCTCATGTTGTATATTATCACGAGGCACATTGGTTTCTATATAAATATTATCATCGTCATCTTCAGGGAAATAAGCTAAAACCTCTTCACCTTCGTGCCAACTTAATACAGTCAGAAATAACGCTAGAGCATCATCTCTACTTTCTCCATCTGTTTTTACAGTTATAGATACGTTTTTTATTGTTAGTGTCATTTCCATGCTCATAATTCCATCATCCTGTTAATTGCTATTTCACCATTAATAACTACACCACATCCGATAGCAGGTTTCTTACCTGACTTAGCATACGCCATAGCATAACTGCTAAAGTCAATGCCGCATCCTACTTGCATACCGAAAACTTTAAACTTACGACCTACTTGCCAATCAGTATATGCTTGAGTATGCAGATGACCTTGGACTGTACTCATCATATCCATTTTGCATTTAGTCCTGGCTGTTCCTGCTTCTCCGTGTATGTACTGTACACCATCAATGTCTACTCGATCAGTAAAGTACCATCCGGGTGTGCCTAATACTTCAGCATAAGATTTAATCCAACGCTTAGGTATGTGACTAGTCTGACTCTTGCGCATAACCATACGATCATGATTGCCAATCGTAACATAAGCATCTGGAAACTTATCATGCCATCTAGCTAAACGATCTATAGCCAGGTCTAACTCGTCCCTGCCACCCATTCCATCGGGGTCTGTTTCGTGGTAGCTTGCGTAGTGGTTGTCGATAACATCACCGATGAACACGATTTGAGTAGGTGCATACTCTCTATCAATTTGGCATACAAAGTCGAAGTATTCGTCAAGATCGAAGGGTGCGTGTAAGTCTCCGATACAAAGGACTCGATGGCCTCCGTTAATTCTACAATCTCTTCTTTCAACAAACCCATCTGTTTTTTCCTCTTGTCCTTTAACATAGCGTAATGCTCTTTTAACACTATCTATAGCTATACCATATTCAACAGCAGTTTCGTAGATTCCTATTTCATCTACCCGGTTTCTAATCTCTTTACATTTTTCAACGCTGTAAGCCACTAACTGCCTCCATTATTCCTAAATATAAAAAACCAAACAATAAACCTACTAAGACACACATCAACACATCCTGAAATAAATTATCTTTCATTACTCTCCCAAACTCATTAATGCCATTACTATTGAAACTGGCACTAGTATAAAAAACAATGCCACACCACCTATCGACTCTAACATTCTATTATCTCCTGTATTAGTTTGTAATATTTTTCTCCATAATCTGAGCCATCTGTTTTTGTATCTGCATGAAGCTCTGCCATCTGTACTGTTGTTATTTTAAAATTAAGTTTAGACATACGCATAAGGTAGTCATATCGTTCTGGGAACTTAGCTTTAAACCACTTAGTTGCATGCAGCACATCTTTGTGCCACCAATGTAAGTGTGAGTAAGAAGACAACACTTTCATGTTAGTAGGGTCTAACTCCATGTTTTTGTGAGTACCTACGTTAAGAACATGACTTGCGTGGCAGTTGCTGCCCTGAACCTCTTGGCCTGTATACTGACAAACATATTTATCACGTTTCTTTACACAAGCTTTAGCTTTGGCTACTAGCTTCTTTGTGTACCAGGTTCTGTTATGCGGGAGCTTAGGCATAATAATTGCTCACTTAGATAGTAGGTGGTGAGCGCACCCATGAAAAACGCCTATCTATACGCAGTTGCCTCTGAGAGACGAGTAGAGGAGACATGCAAATTAAAACGGAACATCGTCTTCATATTGAGGTGATACTTCAGCACAAAATTTAACAGCAAGGTCATACAGAAAATTATTCTGATTAGTGCTGTCCCATTGTTTTTTACCTTGAACCATTTTTTCTTCCCAAGGTGGCATACCATTAGGGCTATCTTTGGTAAATGCCATTTTAACTGATTGATCATCTTGTTGTAGCCATAAGAAACTTCTGTTCTTAGCTTTGTCTTTACCCATAATAAAGGAAAGAGTTTTTTCTCTATCAATATTTGGGATGCGTTTTACAAACTCACCGAATAAGTTGTTACCTACAGGTATTTGTAGTAAGAACGAATCGTCACTTTCATCAATTAAAGTAAGCTGTAGGTTTTGATTTTTAAAACCATCAACTAACTCTGCTTTAGATATGATGTTATGGGGTAATGCGTCTGCACACGCTTCGCAAACTTCTTTACCTTCATTAGGCCCTGCTTGCAATTTGCGTTTACGGAACTTAGTCCCGGCAGGTGCATCTTCAGGTGTTGAGTTATCTGGTAGTCGGAGAGTAAACATACCCTCAGTTACTGTTATGATCTTGCTGTTACTTGTAATAGTAGTTAGTGCCATTTTAGTTACCTTCTGTTAGTTATTATTAAGTTTAAAAACTCAGTATTATTTTCTTTACGCCAATTATAATAAGGTTGCAGTTGCTTGTAGTCAATACCTTTACCGCTATATTTATATGGAAATTCTTTTATCTTACGAACACCATTTTGTCTATATATATATTTAATCAATGAGTCTCCCTATAAGAGTTTTGAAAGCTACTGCTGCTGTGTCTGGCACGACTCCGTTCCCCAAGAGCCTAAGTCTGTCCACCCTACTGGTAGTCCCATTAGCTGCTCTACCCAACTTGGGTTTAGTGCGTGGTTCTTCCCATTCGTACTGTGGTTCGTTGGGTCTTGCAGGGAATCTGCTACTTGAGGCAAGTTGTCCATTCGGCTCTTCCCATCCTTGCGTGTGACTGTCTTGTATGTTCCCTTCCAATCCCTGGCTGTCGGTGTTGGGTAACCCTTTATTCCTTTCTCTCTCGTAGGTTCGCCCACTATCTCTGGGTGATTGCTCAGTCCTACTTGTCCGTAGTTCGGTTGATTGCCTATCTTCGTACCCTCGGCTGTTGTCGGTGTCGGCCAACTCTCTACTGCATCCCTCAGCTTCGCCCCGAATGTTTGGTTGCTTTTGTGACGCTTGCTCTTGAATGTTCCGTCCTCCACGAAGGTCTCTATTCGACCGCCCTCCGCATCCGATGTTCTCGGTGTTGGGTAGTTCATTACTTCTTCCCTCAAGTTCTTGCATCCGCCCTTTTTCTTGGCTTCCGCTAACTTCTCTGGACTCCGTGCAGGTAGTGTGTCCATTGTGTTCGGAGTCGCCCAACTCTTTGCTTGTTGTGCTAGTGGTATTCCTCCCTTCCCATTCGGTCTTGTTGAGTCCGTTGCACTCGCTCTCGGAGTAGCCCAATTTGCCTCGGCTCTCCCTACTGACCTCGTCAATCCTGCTTGATTGCTGTTTATTTCGCAATGTGGCGTTTTGTTTGCATCGTTTGTCGCAGGAGTACCCCATGATGAAGACTCTTTTTCTTTGGTGAGGTGCGCCAACTTCAGACGCTGAGAATATTCCTGCCGTTGCTCGGTAACCCATGCTTTCCAAGTCTCCGAGGACATACTTGAGAACTGACTCTTCGTCTGCTGTTTTGCTTGAGATGATTCCTTCAACGTTTTCGAGGAAAACAATTCTAGGTTTGCATTTACTGATTCCTCTGCTGATGTAGGGATAGAGGTGACGAGGGTCTTCAACACCTTGTCTATTTCCTGCGGAGCTAAACGGTTGACATGGGAATCCACCACTAATGATGTCCACGCATCCACAAAATACTTGGTATGGGAAGGTCTTAACATCCGTGTAGATAGGTGCTTCATCCAGTTGTTTGCTTTCCATCTTCGCAACCAGGTTCGCAACAGCGAAGGCTTCGATCTCCACATGAGCGATGTCTCGCACTCTTGGCAAAACTCGTTTAAGTCCTTCTCCGATTCCTCCGTATCCAGAACAGAGGCTAAGGTGTGTAATTGTTTTGGTAGTATCCACATTATGTCTCCCATTGTATGTGTTTAAATGTTTGTGTAACTCCATCAAACTCAAGACTAGCCACCGGGCTTAGTCCTTGTCTATTCTTTTGAAACTTAGCAATAACATGAGTGCCGCTCAAGGGTAATTGATAAACAGTTTCTCCATTTACATCCATACCCTCAGACGGAACATTAGCTAACAATATAATCTGATCAGCAAAGTTCTCTACATCCTTAGACCATGCTATCTGCATATTAGCATTAGGGTGAGCCAGGATTATGATTGGTATTTGTAGATCATCACGCAAGTCTCTGAACTTACGAATGAAATCATCATACATAATAGTTTTACTATCATAGTTCTTACCACCATCAGATATACTTAACAGGTTGTCAATGAATACAGCTTGTGCGCCCTTGCGCCATTCAGCTACAGCCCAACCACGAATATCTTCAATGGTCATGCCTTTATCACGAACGCATAAGTCAAGTGAGGCTACAGTCTTCAGAGCCTTTCTTGCCCGATCTGCTTCATCTTCTGTAGCACCGACTGGCCTTACCTTCATGCGGTAGGTATCCATCTGCCCGACATGAGCCAGGTATCTAGGAAGTAACTCACCCTTCAGCATTTCGATAGATGCAAGTGGCGTTCTGTCCCCACGCATATGTGCCGCTATCTGCCATTGTAGCATCATCGCAGTCTTACCAGTTGATCGAGGAGCGTGTAGTAAAACCAACTCACTCTTCTGCTTGCCTAGCTTCTCTGTCCACTCATTGCACCACCATCCAAAGTGGCCACATTGTGCATCGATGCAGTCCTGAATAAACTTCTCTCCATGCTCTTCTATGGTGAGGTCTTTCTGAACGCTGACATTTGCCCTAATTAATGCGCTTATAACGCTCTCTGATGCACTTTCTCCGTCATAGGCAATAGCCAGTCCATCTTCTAACGCCTTGATCTCCTGTCGCAATTTGGAGGCTTTTAGAACACCCTCTGTATAATGCTCAGAGTGAGCAGAAACGACTGCCGCATCTTGCAAATCAATGAGTCTGTCGTAACCACCTACACCTTCTAGCTCGTTATGTTCGTTTAACCATGCACCAATCGTGATCGCATCCATAGCTTTGCCTTGAGCATACTGTTCTTTCAGTGATACCCATAGCTTCTGATTGCGAGGATCATAGAAGTCCTCTTCGTGCAGATCAATTTTACCTATAATGCTTGGGTCTAATAAACATGAACCCAACACTCCCTTCTCTGACTCGTCTGACACAGGTAAAGTTTTCATATGCTCATCCTTTTTATTGATGGTTTTACAAACACCTCGTCTTCCCATCTGCGGTTGCGAGGATTGATATAACCTTCAAAGTTTAAACAATACTGCATACTATCTCTACTAGTAATATAAGGTATTATTGATGCTTGTATAGCTAACTTATCTTCTTCTGACAACTTAACCCAATACCTAATAGACTTCTGCTTACTACCTTTACGATGATACATAGCCCAACACTCTTCAAATAAGGTATCTGTTTTAGTATCTGTCTTAGTATCTGGTATAGGTTGCTCTCCTTTTGACATTCGATTGTTCACAGTTGAACATTGGAGATTGTCAGCTAGAGCATACCACTTGGTCTGATCATAGCCTATAGAATTATAGTTAGCTGATACAATTAATCCATCAGACTCCATATCCCGGAGTAGCCTACTTATCTTCTGCCTGGACCAGTAAGGATAGTGATGACACATATCAGAAGCAGACTGGTACATCCAAGTCTTACCCTCATGTGTATGAGATTCTTTGCCCTCGTTTTGATTGCACCAGAATCTGATGTGCTGCATTAACAATGCCTTATCGATTCCATGATCAACAGCTTCCTGAACTATAAATGCATGGGCCTCATTTGACATCAGTGCTTCTCCGTACATGACACACTGGTATAATCTCTCCGTCTGCCTCAATGGTATCCTCGTAGACAAAACAGTTCTTCATACGTTCTGCCTCTATCACACACCACTCATAATAATTCTCTGCATCATATGAATTAGGGAATGTGTCTGAACAAGCATACTCATCTGTGACCTGTATACTTCCTGGTAATTTAATTGTTTGATTTGATACTCTCATAATACTCCTTTTCACATGTAGTCAAATGCTACACCAATACTTTTAATTTCATCTGTCTCATTATCTGCTTTGATGAACGATACCATCCCGTTTACTATTGTGTGATTACGAAATAGATCATTGATTATATTATCTCGTATAATTTTAGTATAAATATATCGATCACGATTGTATTTGTAACTCTCTAGATCATTATTCTCTTTTGCTTTTTCGCCCCACTTCTGTATAGTGCTAAGTAAAGGAATGTAACCAATCTTAACACCTGTTGATAAGTGAACTGACAAAGCAATCTCCTGATCACTAAAGTCCTCGTCTTGTTTAACATATATTTCATCCTGTAGTGTTATATCTATTTCATTCCAATTAATAAATGTAACACCTGCTAACGTACACTGTATCATTTATCTACCTCCACTCATTATGCCTACGCTTATAATCATTACGCATAAAGATATTAATATAAAGTCCCAACTAATCATCGGTGACTCCCATACTTCTCGTCTTGACCTAGCATCTCAAAGTTAGCTTCTGACTGTGTCATATGCTCGTCTTGTAGTTTAGTAACAACCCAGTCAGCAATATACATTGCCTCTTCGATTGTGTATTCCAAGCCTGATATGTTGAAGCCTCGTTCTGTTCTCTCTATTTCTAGTGGCATATGCCCTCCTTTACTGTTAGATATAGATAGTAGCTGTCAAACTATTGTGTGTAAATAGCAAATGTGATCTAAATTTTGCCTTTCTTGGCCACTTTTAAAACCATATTTTGATACGCATAAAACCAAAACAACTCGCTAACCGGGTGCGAAAAAATTTCTTAATTTATAATTAAATATATTATAAGACTTTAATCCTGGGCCAACCGGGCGACTGCCGTGATCTGTTTCCAGGAGAAATCCTGAACCAAAAAAAATCCCCACCCTCCGAAGAGGGCAGAGATCGTATGCTCTGGATGGTCTGCTAATCCTTCCTGTAGTCCGTCCGCATATAGCGAGCGTGTAAGAGCGGATATTTGGACGATAGCATCTCCACCATCCTCCAATCTGATTCGCTTACCTTGCGTATCGTCCTACGCACAAATCCGCACTGCTCAAGATTATCTCTGTAGATGTTGTAGGTCATACTCTCGCTTCCTCTGCTTGTTGTAGATCACGATAACCTGTTCGGCAGAATAGCACCTTCTCAAGATTCTCTAGCGTGTCGCCAAATATCTTCACGACCAACTTCAACTCTTCTGTCGTGGCGATCTCATGGTTGACCATGTAATCCCAGAGCTGTTCCATCTCATACTCCTCATCATACACTTCGCACCACTCTTTGCATTCACCGCAGATATACATACTGCCCCTATCATGCGCTACAGCTCCGCAGCATTGACTAACAACGTCATTCGTCCACTTCATAATTCCACCTCCATGTATTCAAAGAGCAGTTCATTCAACCGCTCCTTCATATGATTAATAATCCCAACGGACTGATCTGGATATTTGCTGATCATCTCCATTGATCTGCTTATCACATCCATCACTGCGATGGTGTAATTCTTTTTTTGTTTGCTGTCCATACTCATCTCCTTAATGCCACATTCTATCATACATCTCTTGAGTCTCACTGCGGTCATGCAATGGTATCGCACCATAGAATCGATGACCGAGTATATGCTCAACGGCTTCACTGAACCGACTGTCGTGAGTGGATATGTAGCACCCACCACTCATCCATCCGATATGACCCTCTGGTGGTTTTTCAATCGGTCTGGCGATGCATGAGCCGAGATTGCCCTTCACAAGCTCAATATCCTTACCGATCTCTAGTCTCTGACAATATGACGATAGACCGCCATTACTTGAATTGCCTAGACTGCAATCGTACACCCAAACGAGCATACCTTGTACCGCTTCTAACGGTGATTTATCCTTATAGTATTTCATTTCACCTCCTCAAACTTGATGCTGTTTAACTCCTCACCAAGATCATCATCGGTGAGCTTCTCTTTGATCAACGATTCAACGTATGTCTCAACGTCATACTCAAGCGTGTTAAGTGTCACATCGATTGTGATCGTGTATCGTGTGAAATCGTCCTCAGAATATGAACCATACTCTGGTGGATCGATTGGTGGCTGCGGATTGTTATTATACATGGAATGCTCCTTCATAATCCTCGTTGAGGTATTCTTTGATCTCACCGATGTCCGACCATTCAAAGAACCAGGTATGCTCTACACGATTACCATTCTCATCGTGGTCTACTTTGCCAAGATAGTCTGCTGTTACCATCTTTGGATTGCCATCTACTATCTGAGCGTATGCTCGTGGCAATGCTCCATCTGCAATCGCTTGTTTTACATCATCTAACGTGCAGCCGTAGTATGTTTTCTCTGATAATATTCTTTCCATTTTGTGCTCCTTGTTTGTGTTTATTTTTCTATTAATAAAAATCATGTGGTTAACCTAAAGCACCACTAGGTTTGTATCGCACAGGTAGGTTTATTTTTCTAATTCTGAAATCAGTCTCTCTAAATAACCTAAATCTCTAACGGCGTTATGTAATAGCTTTGGTTCATTTACAGGATTAGCGATAGTGGCAGTAGAATAGGCTTCATATAATTTTCTGATCTCTACCCGAATTTCTTCTTGGCAAATTTTGATCTCTGCCTGCTTCTCTTCATCACTCATTAGGCAAATTGAGATTCCGTTTATCATGTTGTGTCTCTCTTTCATTTAGCAGTAAACACCATGTCTACTGAACAACCTAAATAGTACCAGAATACATAGAGCGATACAAAGCACCAAATGAACAAAAAAAATATAGGGGAGTTATGACTTTCCGCAGAGGATTGAGAGAGACTCTATGCGTGAGCGCGCGTAGTAGAAGTGTGCCAAGCCCTGAATCTTTATGCGAAATATACTTGACGGACTGCTGCGAATACTATCTTGATCATGCGTACATTATTGTTCCAGGCAGAAATTATGTTCTTGCAAAAACTAACAAAGGCCCAGGGCTTCTTTTAAAGGGTAGGGTCGGTTTTTAAAAAATCCATTAAAAAATCGTTTAGACCCTATCAAAACTTTTTAAAAATTTGCACTTGACAATAGCCCTATTAACAATATTGTAAGAAATTATGATACCTAACCTTACTAATTTATCCTATTTTGAGTGTTATAACTGTCAAAATTTTTTTTATGTATATGAGTTACCAAATGATATTAATGATCCTAAATATTGTGCCTATTGTGGCATAGAATTCAATGAAACGATTGATATAAGCGATGAAGCAGAAGACTTGTGATAGATGTTGCTGTGTAGACAGCGTAGATAACCCAATATTAGAGTTGCTCGATGAGAGTGATAATGTTGAGGAGTGGGTATGCATGATGTGTTATGCGGAGGAGATTGACGATGCCGATGGGTAATGTGCCACATAGATATACGCAGGAGGCTCAGGACGAGCGTGACTGGAAGAAGGGTAAGACCAGAGATGGTGAGAACTTTAACTACACTAAATACGACAAGAAGGCTTACCAGGCCAACTATGACGAGATAGATTGGGGTAAAAAAGGCTAAATGACAGCTCAACAGATATTTGACGACATGAAAGCCTCTGATAATAAAAAATTGTGGGCTTACGCCCAAGAGTTAGCAGAGTTTAAGCGCAAAGAGGAGAAGTCGTCTAAGATTAAGAGTTCTTTAGATGGCGTTGATTTTACCGATACCGAGAGTATGCGGCAGATTGTTTTCGAGCATTTGTTAGCAGAAAGTGGCAGGGGTAACGCACAGGCTTCTGACAAGCTAGGTAAGTATCTAGGCTTGGAGCAGGAGAAACAGAAGATAATTATACAGGTGATTGACTTTGCAAACGCATACATCGAAGAAAATATTGCTCCCGCAACTGAAGCCAAGGTTCTATCAGACTAACTGTTGGAAGGCTTTAGACCAAGGGGCTAGAAACTTGCTTATTAGCTGGCCTAGACGGCATGGTAAGGATGTAACAACAGCTAGTATCTTGTCTAAACGAGCTATACAGCGTGTTGGTTCTTACTATTATTTGTTCCCTACACGGAAGTGGGCAGAACGTGCAATCTGGAATAACATCGTAACCATAGGAGACAAGTCCGGGCATCTACTAGACTTGATATTCCCACCTGAAATTGTTGCATATAAGAACAACACTGACATGAAACTAGGTCTAATTAACGGCTCGGTGATTAACTTTAGCGGTACAGACAACCTGGATTTCGTAGGGCAGGGGGGTTATGGGTATGCATTATCTGAGTTCTCGTTGCACAAAGAAGAGGTAACTGGCTTTCTTGCTCCTATCTTGGACGAAGGTAACTCGTTTATTCTTATGAATGGAACGATGCGTGGTAAAAGCAATCAGCTTTACAAGATGTATGAAGCTAACAAGAACGACCCTGATTGGTTTACAGAGTGGCTTACACCGCAAGAAACCAAGAGATACTGTTGGGTTGGGGACGAAATGAACCTAAACCCAGAGCTACAAAATAAAATTGATCCCTTGACAGGGATAACATACATGAATGTGCAGCACCGAGTTGACTCTAAGATGATTTCGTACTCACTAGCTAGGCAGGAGTATCTAAACGAGGCTGTAGCAGATGTAGCTAACTCTGTGTATGGGTATGAGATGGTCAAGCTAGAGGCTAATAGTAGAGTAGGTGACATCGACCCTGCTAATATGCCTGTATACACTTTTTGGGACTTAGGTATGGACGACCCTACGGCTATTGTTTTTGCAAAGATAGAACACAACCAGGCTACTATCATTGATTATTACGAAAACACTGGACATGACATAAAACATTACATAGATGTAATAAACGAGAAAGGATATACCTATGCCGGACACTACATGCCCCATGACGCTAAAAAAAGAAACAACACTACCGGCCACAACATTCTGGACTTTTGCCGTACTGAGTTTGGCTTTGAGGTACGTCCGATTCCCAAAACGAATTCAGTCCGTGATGACATCGAAATTGTCAGACGTAACCTACCTGATATACGAATCAATGGACGATGTGTTAGATTACTTGAATGCCTCAAGAACTACCAATGGAATCCCAATACTGGAAAAATCTTGCACAACGAATACTCACACGGAGCAGACGCAGCCAGAATGATGTTTATGGCTATGCATAACGGAATGGTGCAAGAATATTTAATTAAAAGCAATCGCCCACCTAGACAAGAATACTACGAAGATTTGGATTTTATTGTATGAGACCATATGATCGAGCTAAGTTGTTATACGATGACCCTAAAGACTTTTATACAGTAGTAGATTATTGTGGAACTTATGGGGTAATTATTTCAAATGAAGATGTGTTTGCTTGTGTATATAAGATACATTCTGACTATATACTTAAAAAGTCTTACAATAATCTTGACAAACATAATACATGGTTCATATATTTGCTCGCAGGTAACCCTAAATCTTTATTTAGTTTAGTAGAACCTGCAGAATTTATTTGTTTTAAACGATTTGATAAAAATTACAGATTAATAGAATTTAATAAAATTAAAAGACGTTATTAGGAGATATAATGGGATCACCACCAAAGCCGCCGCCACCACCTCCACCACCACCGCCACCTGCGCCACCTGTTGAGCGTAGAGATGTTTCTGCTCAAGTAGACATAGCTAAAAAACAAACTCAACAGCGAAGGGGCTATCAATCTACAATACTTACATCACGACTTGGTGGTACAGGAAAAGATACTTTAGGCTAATGGACGCTAAATTTATAATTAAAAAGTACGATGCTATGAATGCTAACGTTCATGGCAATTGGATGAATCTATGGCAGGAGTGCGCTGATTGGTGTTATCAGACTAATGACAACATCAACCGCATTCGTATCGGTGGGCAAGAAAAGCCACCACAGCGTTTAATTGATACTTGTATTGAAGCAAACTACAACTTTGCAGCCGGGTTCTTTTCTCATATGTTCCCACCAAACACAGTGTGGGCTAAATATCGTCACCCTAGTCCTATAATGATGGCTAACGAAAATGTAGCTAATTACTTTGAGGAAGTAAGTCGAATCATACACCAGGTTTT
>Ga0181392_1000655_pt1 | contig 13231 bp, 12 predicted proteins | sample 15SPOviralmetaG_FD_130083 | JGI IMG/M metagenome (GOLD analysis project Ga0181392, IMG submission 130083) | Marine viral communities from the oligotrophic San Pedro Time Series (SPOT) site, San Pedro Channel, CA, USA - 15 SPOT_SRF_2010-09-15 | ecosystem: Environmental > Aquatic > Marine > Strait... | reverse complement strand
GTACTAGAACCACCAGCTGCTCTCGACAAAACATGTGTCGCGGCATTTCCAAATCTATAGCCGTTTTCACCTTGCGCTCTGGTTGCATTATTTGTAAGGTCGCCATCTATCGTTACATCTCCTCCAGGACTAATGCTGAGTCTTTCAGTTGTATCATAAAGTATACTTAGGCCATTGGGATTACTAGCAGCATTAGAAGCTAAGCCTTCAAATTTCCATCCAATATTGGTTAAATCTCCAACAGCTCCGGTGTTATTAGTAAGCCTTATAGAAGCCTCAGTTGCATCAGAAATGTGTAGCCCTGCACCTGGAGTGGTGATTCCTCTCCCCAAGTTTCCTTCACTAGTAATTCTCAGACGCTCGTTAGAAAGCGTAGAGAACTGCATATAGTCCCCACCATGGTCATAAACAACCTTTCCTCGCGTTTCCGCGCTGCCTGACGTGCCATCAGAAAAATAAATTGCCCCCTCACCTGCCGTTCCACAGCGAATTGTTATTCCGCAGTTATTGGTAATACTTGTTGAATTATCGACTGTCAGATTATCCGCAAGGCTGTTGCCTACGGTCGTCGTTCCAATACAAACCGCGCTAGGGATGCCTTTAAAGAAGTTTTGAAGCGTTATCTTCTTGTTTTTGTCAGCCGCAGCAGCCTCGCTAACGTCAACAATTGTAAGCAAATCGTCGTTTGCCTGGCCGCCTGCAGCCAGTGCAGACAGCTCCGAAATCTTGCGGTCAGCCATGGTAGTTAAGTCTTGATGACGTACATCATTGCAATGTTACGCGGTCTTGCCTCATTGCCACCCTGATCGCTGGTGCGATATACGTTGCCGTTGCCGCTAGTTACACTTGTGGCGTCATAAGTAAATGATCCAGTTTGCCTGTCCGTCCACCCGCCTTGCCCGTCAGCATTCGTCAGTTGATCGTCACCAGGGAAAACGTGATTGTGCAACTTGTTGCTGTCGCCCTGTGACGAAGCAAAACTACGGCCACTATCTACGCCACGATTGTTGTCCCAACCGCGAACAAATTCACCACGTAAATCTGGCAAAGCAAATGATGCGCTGCTTACCGTCCCTGTATTCCACGTCGTCCCAATAACCGCGAATAAAGCAGCGTAAGTCGTTCTACTAACTTCATTACCATTACACTTCAAATATCCAGATGGCACAGTGGTAGTTGCCATTAGATGAACTGAACCAGTTGGCACAGTGCTTGGCGGAGCAGCAAAGCTTAAATTTCCGCTGCCATCTGATTGCAATACATCATTTGCGTTGCCATCATCGCTTGGCAAAGTCAGCGTGACGTTGCTGCTTACATTTGATGGAGCGCGAATCGCAACATAGTTGCTATTGCTGGTATCCCGCAGCCTTAGTGCTTTGCGATCACGAATCGTGATGCCATTGGTATTAACCTGAACACGCCGCGTTCCGCCAGTGACGATACTGAAATCGTCTGAGGAGTCTCTGTAAAACCCAGTGTTATTGTCCCCGGCAAATCTGACCGACAGGCTGCTTTCTGTCCCAGCAGGAACGGTGACGTTGCCCGTAAAAACTGGGCTGTCAACCTTTGCTAGCCCAAGGTTGGTCTCGTTTAAAGAGCCAATGGTAATAAATGATGTGTTAGTCCCGTTTCTGATCTTCAACTCATTATTGCTTTCATCTGCCCAAATCATTCTGGCGACAGAATTGTTAGCAGGAGGCTCAGACGAACTCGCATTCAGGCTGTAAATAGCAGCCATGTTGAGGTTAATATCCGCCCGGACGTTCGAGCCAGTGTCATTCTGGATAGGAGTAGATTTTGTCTCGTTTACAAAGGACATCAGCCAATCCCGTAACCAACGGCAGTCCAGTTCACCACTTTGGCAATCCGGGTATTACTGGAATTGTAGACCGACACGTCAAATCCGGTAGCCGAAGAATTGCTGATGACGTAGTAATCACCTGATGCGTTAGTCGTGAAGACAATGCCAACGGACGGCGTAACGTAAAACTTGTTGCCATTGCCGTAAGCCACCGACACGTCTGCGCTAGTGCTAGTCGTTACCGAGCCAGTCGCTGAACGCCTTGTCATTGCGGCCTGAATACGCAGTTGATCAACAGAAATTTGCTCTTGCGAACTTCCAGTGCTGAACTCTGCCTTGACTTGGTAGCCACGAGCCTTGAACTCTGCATTGTTGAAAGGACGCCAACTTGTAAACGTGGGGGAGCCTGCTGGATCGTCCTGCGTGGTGCGGATATACAACTCAACGTCACAATTATTTGGCTCACCACCATCAAAGTCGATCATCGAGTCGAAATCGGGCACATCATCAATGCGTTCGCCATACGGGTAGAAGGCACGAGCCCGAACAGTGCTGTTCAGTCTGATGCTAAAAACATCGCTCAATACAAACGTATTCCCACCGTTAAAGACATATGTCCCTGATGTATGCAACTTGTTGTTGCCCTGTTGCAAAAGTAGGCTGTCATCTTCGAGCGCCAATGCAGAGTCACTATCTTCTGAGATAAAAAGACCATTAGTGAACCCCTCGTCGCCGCTTGCGGCCAGCTCTAACTCATTGTTTACGGTGTCAACTGTTAAATTAGTTTTAGTGCCAGTAAATGACGGGTCTTCTGTAGAACTCAAAGCCCCAACAACTTCAACGCTGTCCAGATCAGCTTTCGTAAATTCAATTAATGCTGCGACTAAGCTTTCGCGGCCACCAGAATCAACAAACTTGGCACTGTACGTGCCAGCCTTAAGGTCCGCATACGCTTCAGTCGCAGAACCTGGAAGTTTCCTAGAAATGCTGGTTGATTTCTGCCACGTAACACCGCTCAAATCAGGCGAATGGCGGAGACGCACATAACCACCAATCCGAACATCTAAATCAGTAGATTCCGCCCAAGTCAAACGCGCTTGCCCGTTGACGGCAATCATGCTGAAGTCAGCTACATTTGCCGGTGCAGCAGTTTTTCCAAGTAGTTGCAAATCTGCAGACGTAATTTGGCTACCTTTGCCCAAGGGACTTTTAGCTTGGATCTGAACATACAGCCGCCCTGCACGCAGATTCCGCAGTGTTACTGAAGGAGACGACGTGCTGACAGATTTCCAGTTGCCATCGTCTATTCGATACTTGACACGAAATTCACTGACATTTCTGCGATCGTGGCCCCAGCCAACTACCGCGCCAACGAAGACGCTATTAGATTCTTCGTACAAAAACTCTGTAATGCTAATGTTATCGACCGGGTTAGGAATTAACGTCAGATCGCTAATATCACGATCGGTTAGTTCATTGCCATTCTCGACTGCGTCATAAATAGTGCTGTTATATGCAACGGCGCTGACGCCAAAAACGCCTTCTCCAGACTCAACTACAGATACAACACGGAACTGTTGAGATTGAATATCGTCATTTTGGAATAAAAATACTGATCCAACGGCTGGCGCTTCGCTAAATGCACTAATAACGTCAATCACTACTCCGTCAGGAATTAAATCGCCTTGCAATGCGTAGTCGCTGCCGGTTTCAAGCAACAAAACATCTCCATTCTCAAGGTGAAAATCTCCAACAGAGCTACCCTCTTGACCACCGACACCTTTGATGCCACCAACAGGAACATTTCTTTGCTCAACCAATCCAGTCGGTAAAATTACTGACAGCTTCGGATTATTAGCAGCCGCCAATGAAAGAAACAAATCATCAGCACTGTCTGTTGTAATTTCTGTTGTGGTTGCCTCGATAACGCGACCAGAACGACGCGCTCCAGAGCGAACCGGATCAGCAATATCAATGACCATGCCAGGTCGCAAAACGATGCCGCTTTCAAGTGCAACGCTGAACTGAATCGTTTCAGTCAGATTTTGCTCAGATAGCAGTGTCCACTTGCCAATGCGGTGCGCCTGCCCTTGGCTGTAACAACCGATTGCCTTGATGTCCTTTTTAATGATGCCGTACTTGGCAACCGCAGCATGGTCTTCAACGTATTCATATTCAATATCTCCACGGGTGTCATATGACTGCCAAGCCACAACAACCACAGAGTGACGTGCTTTTTGGGACGCGCCTTGATATTGAAAAAGGCCATCAACAACGTTGCTAGGGCCAAGCAGGTACTGAGGGTCAGATGGCTTGTCCTGCAATAGCTGCAGCGTTCCCGCACCGTAATACGCAATGCCACGGAAAATAGCCGTCATCTGCTGGATGACGTTATAAACCTCCTCTCTACTGTTAATCAGAATGTTGACGCTGAAACGTCGCTCTTGGCCGCCTGCTCCATCATCGACAAGTTCATTGCAATACTGGCTAATTGCAAAAAAGTCGTACTTATCAAGCGTTGACTCTGGAACGCCTGCACCATAACGCTCATTAATCAACAAGTCGTATAAACACCAAGCTGGGTCATTTGTCCATGTCGCAGCTTGAAACGTGCCGTCCCAGATGCCGGAGTAGGTCAAGCCGCCTTGATATTTACCTTGCAGATCAACCGTCGCATTACTTGGAATCTTTACCTTGATCCCACGAATTAAATATTTACGAGCTGGGATGCTACTAAACTGGCTTGAATCAAACCGCAAACCGACTAATGCTGAGTTTGGGTAGCGAAACTTTTCATCAATAATCTCAGTAAAACTTTGGAAAATTGTTACGTTAGCTTTTTTCTGGCTTGTTTCGTCGTCGCTTACCCGCACCATCCGCACATCAACAGGGAAGTCGCCAGTTAAGTTGATTAAATAATCTCGTTGATAAACACCGCTGCTCTTGCCGGTAATTTTGTCATCAATAACATCATTATACCCGCCGTTATTGTACTGAATTTGAATTTTAATGCTGACCCTGTAACCAACAATGTCCCCTTTGTCTTTCATCCTTTGTAGCGATGGAATCGTTAGCGTGACGCGCAAACGATCAACATCTGTGTCTGTGATGCTACGAGTTACTGGGGTGTCTTTAAGAACCTTAACGCCAACGCCTTGTTCCCTTTCAGTTGTGTTAAATGATCCGGCAAGATGAGTCTGAGCTTGCGTTCCAACACGGGTAGCAACCGCAAAGCCCTCAAAGTTGTTGCTGCCGTCATCGGCCTCAATCGGTGTGTCATCTAAGAAAATACTTTTATTGCCGTCCTCAAGGCCCTCAATTTCGCCTTCGCTAATTACGTCAAGGACGCTGGCAAACTGTTTCGACTGGAGCGTATCGTCTGCCTCAGTTGGCGTACCACCGCCACCGAACTTGCCGCCACCCGCACCAACAATGTATTTGGTCTCAGTCATACCTGCACCTGATCAACGTCAAGACCGCTGGATAGTACTGCCGATCCAACGAACACTCGCCCGTAAGCGATAGGAAGCGCCAGACCTTGGCGCGATGTATTAAGTACGTTAGAGAACGTAAACGATTCTAGCCGCGCATCATCGTCCATATCACTTAATTCAGGCTGCGGCGAGATCAGTTGAGCTACGCCACTAAGCACCAAAGCAATTCCGAGATTGCCAGCCATCGCTGCTAAAGATCCACCTAAAAGTGCGGTATGCGTGCTAATGCCAACGACAGCTCCCGAACTAAAACCTCCAGCCAAACTGAAGGCTGCTCCGCCAGAAAAAACCGCCAAGCCAATTAATGCCGCACCAAGCAAAATTGTGCCAAACCCTTCGCGCCCCGCACCAGCAACTACCGGTGTAATGCTAAAAACCTCGCGGTCACTAAACGGCATTAACAAGGGAGCGACATTTTCTTCAGTGACTTTTTCTTTGCCTACCGTTACTCGATAACCAACTCCGTCTTGTTCGCTATCAATCAACCATTTATCTAATCCTGGAAAGTTGACACATAACGCTTTGATTGCCTGCGCTGGTGTCGCTACATCAAACTCAAATCGACATTGGCCTAACTGTTTTCTAAGTGCGCCGTAGACCTTAACGACTTTCATGTCTCAAGGCGCAAGCAGTGCTCTTCCCATAGTAACCGCCATACACATCCCTGCTGGACAGTCTGCCCTGCACATGATGCAGCACTTGTTGGTCCCCTAGATAAATCGCTGCATGGTTCGGCAACGACGAAACCAGTTGCATCAACAGCAGATCGCCGCGTTGCACCTCTGCAACCGGGATCTTATGAAAGCCCTCTGCAGCAAAGTTGTCCATATATAAGCTCTCACCACGATTCCAAAACTTGTCACGACGGGCATAATCACGCAACTGAATGCTGTACTCCCTTGCATACCAATCCCTCACAAGCGTGTAGCAGTCCACCACACCAAAGACAAAACTACGCCCTACATACGGCAACTCGAAGCCAGACGGCTCGCAGTAACCCCAGCCCTCAGTATTGGGATTAACGATGAACCATGGCAGCTCTGACTTTTCGCAAGCCACGCGATCAGCCGTTGATGGTTCAGGGTTGGTTGTTGGGTGACTGTGGACAATAGCGATTACCTCGCCTTGATCTTCTACAACGTTCCAACCGCTTAGAACAAAGTGCTCATCTGGTGTCTCAGCAATATTCTGGCACGGGAAATACTTGCGCCGCCCTTTGACAACAGCAACCAAGCCACAGCACTCGCGTGGTGCTTCAGTCTTAGCGTGGTCCAAAATTTCAGCTTTCATAGCTTCTGAAAGACGCATCATTGGCTTAGACCTGCCCCAGGGAATGAGCCAAACGGCAGTTCAGCATTATTACCAAACCGCAGCTTGCAACTAGATACTCGTTTTCCGCAAACATCCTGAGCCAACGTGCCAACGGTGTTGCCATTGGCATCAAAAAAGTTGCTGCCGGTGTAACTACACTCGCTACTGCGGTACTTCCACTGGCAAACGTTGGCAATAATCTGACGCCGTGGAATCTTCTGACCAGCCAGGTCAAACTTGCTCGCTAGTTCAAACGTCACAGCATCTCGCGTTTCGTTCGATTTGCGGTCAACAAACCAACGTTCTTGCGGAAACTGAGCATTAGGGTCCGCTGCGCTTTCGCCGTCAAGATACTTTTTTAAAGTTCTTATTCGACGAACTTCCGCTCCACCAAGGTCATTCCCACTCGTTGTAGCGTTGACCACCAACAACAATGCTGAAATCGTGCTGTCGAGATTGCTAATAGTTAATGTTGGCCGAGGCAGCGTACCGGTGTTTGTGTACTCAAAGCCGTCAGCTTTAAGAGGCACGCGGCTATAAGCTTGACTGTTGAAAACAATGTTGCCAGTCAAATCAGCATTAGATCCCGCATGAAACCGGTACACATCGTTGCTGCCATGCAACGCTGACTCCAGCCTTAGCTCAAATAGCTCGATAATTGCACTGGGATTGACCTTGGCAAGCTCCTCATACGCTGAGACAATGCCTGTCCATACACAAGTGTTGTCAGTGACGGTATCGCCAGGATTGTTCGGCCATCCCGGTTCTGTTGCCGCTGACGTTCCAGCAGTCGTACACCGAAAGAACAGGCCAGATGGCTGCTCTGTTGATGCGCGACGAATGTCACCAACAGTGAATGCGGTACTAGCGGCCCAAGCAGCAACAGCCATTACGGTTCAAATACTTCGCGAAATGTTGTTTGAATTGTGGCGCGGTTTAAATAAGGAATCGACTTGCTCCACTGCTCACAAACGAATTTAGAGCTGCTGCTTTCACCGGGTGGTGTGAAATTGAAGCTTGCGTTATCAGCAGCCCGTGCATCCAAAAATGTTTCGATAGTGTCTGAATCAGTCTCAGACACTTCAAACGTCAGGCTGTAAGTCTTGGGGTTTTGGTGCAGCCCCATCGTAAATCTGGTTTCATAACCATCACCAAACTGCACTTTCCGCACCACAGGGGCACTGCTTTTTTGCACGCCGTATGTCGGTGCAATTGAAGGGAAATTAGCCATTAGCCAGTCAACAAGCCTCCAGGTCGTCTTTGCTTGATTAGTTCCTGTTGTACTGCAACACCAATAGCCTTGCCAAGTTGCGCGGCTTGATCGGCGCTGCCCTCAACATTAGAACCAGAAGCATCAACGTTTACAGTCACGTTAGAGCTGCCACCCAGTGCGTTATTTGGAACGATATTACCCTGCGCTCCAGGGACAAACAACTCAGGACCACGCTCGCCAACCATATAAGGACGACCCGCTGCAACCGCCCCGCCACGCGCCATCCCAGGGATAGGCGGTAGTGGCGGTGGTGTTGGAGCTAACGGGCCAGGCTGTCCTGCATAACGGCCACCAGGAGCCATTAAGCCGCCAAACGGATTAAAGAAATTCATAAACAGGTTTACCGCCTGCATCTTGACCTGGGCTGCAATCATTTGCATAGCCATATCTAAGAAATGATTTGCTGTGCGTTGGAACAGGTTCGCTAACGCCTGCTGGGCAGTCATGCTGCCGTCAATAATCCCTCTAAACGATTCGCTGAACGCATCGCCTAAAGTTTTCGCTAGCTCTATTGCTTGGAATACAGGGTCATTTAACTGGTCAATTTGTGCCTGAATTTGTTTAATAAACGTATTTATAGGACTGTTCTCGTCAGCCAACGCTTCCATGCGGAGTTTTATGTCAGCCAGTTGGTCCTCATCAAGATCTTTACCGTCTCTAAGTACCCTCATGCGCTCTTCAATACGAAGACGTTCTCGTTCTTCTTCTGTTGTTGCCCGAGCAAGAGCTAGTTGATGATCAAGACCTTGAATGGTGTCTTTAAACTTTTCCTGTCTCTTAAACTCTAATTCATTTATTTCGCGTGCTGTATCAGCTTGAGCGGCTACTACTTTAGCCGCTGCTAGTTCGTTAATTCCTCTTATTTCGCTTTGCTTCGTAATTCCAGTAAGATCTTTTAAGCGCTTAGCTTCAATATCTTTGAGTTTTTGTTGCCCTTTAAGACGGATAACAGTGAATTTGTCTCCAGCCTGCTCTGCAGCAGCAATCTTGTCCTTTAAGCTAGAAATGTCAAGCACTTTTTGGCGCTCTATTTCAAGCTTGTCTAAACGTTTTTGCAGCCGTTCTTCTTCTCTTGCTGCTTTTTCTATGCTTGAGTCAGTTTTGAATGAATCTCTATCTTGCCTGGTAATTCTTACTTTTCGACTAAGCAAAGTTGAGGGACCAAATTCTTCCCCGCCAGCAACTCTTCTTTGCAGATCAGAAAGAAGGTCTAAAGAGGCGGGTTTAAGACCCTTTTCACTTCTAGGAAGACCAGCAGCGCCACCAAACCCAAATCCTGTAACGTCAATTTGGGTTCCAATTTGCTTTGTAGCCTCTGCTAAGAATTTTTCTCGGCCTGCCGGATCTGTCAAACTAGCCGCTAATCGGTCAACAGTGCCTCTTGTTACCTGCTTCCCTAGTGTTGCATTGATTATATTTAAAAAACCGGCTAATGGACCTGCAAGAAATGCTTGAAGCGACAAAGTAAGACTTGCGGCTAGACGGTCAAACTCGTCAATTTCAGCCTCAAGATCTTGAAAAGCTTCAATGCCTTCAGACCCAATCTTTGAGGCAAGTTCTATGGTTGCAAGCTCGGCAAGACCTTCAACATCTCCAAGTTCTTCGAGCTGCCGTGCAAGCTCTTCTGAACCTTTGCTTGTAAACAACGATCGTTCACGCATTAAATCCAACGTTTCGCTTAAAGAACCAAAGGCTCTTCCTGCGTCTATGACACTTGCAACAAACTGATCAATTTGCTGACCAATCGCACTAAATGCAATTTGCGCTCCAAAAGATTCGGTTAATCCGCCTAACGCACCACCAGCCACAGAGCCCGCGCCACCGCCAAATAACATCGGGAAACCGGCGCCAAGAGCAACTCCTTCAAGTCTTTTATTTCTACCTTTTCTTGCCGCTTCAAGTGTTTTTTCACGTTTTCTATCGGACGCAGCAAGCTTTTTATCAAAAGCGTTAAGCGCCCTTATGTCTTTAGCAAGCTCTTTGTCTATATTATTCATTTGGACTTGTTGCCTTTTTTGTATATCTTTAAGCTCTGCAAAATGAACATTTTTATTTGCTCGTATTTCTGCCATCTCTAGCTTTTTAATTGCCTCCATTTGGATAGGAGAACCAGCAATTCTTAGCCCACCCCTAACAGGCGAACGAGCGCCACCAGCCCCTAGGCTTGTAGGGAAATTACCCGCTGGGCCAAAAGGAGTTTTAGAAACAGTCTCACCAGCAAGAAACCCTGGTGAACCAGGAAAACCAAGCCCACCCCCGATTGGGCTTGATGGCAAATTTTGACCTTGTGATCGTAAAATTCTTGTTCTTGACTGATCTATTTCAAGCATCTTGCGAAGCAAGCGTATCTCTTTTTCGGCACTAGCAAAACGTTTTGCGCTCTGTTGCGTTGATATTTTTCCTATCTGATTTCTAAGTTTTTGAACGCCAAGACCTTTAGCCTCCAGCTCATTAACTTTATTGACTAACTTTAGTTTTCTTTCTTGAACTCTTGCACGGGTGTCTATGTTTTCAGCCGCCATGCGACCTTTGCCCTGCATTGCGCCGTCAGCTGCGCCCTGCAAACGCACACGGTTTCTTGCCTGTTGAACTAATTGTTTATTTATTTTTAAGTCTGCTCTGTTAAGAGCGTTACTTCTTTCAATAGCACGTTCTTTTCTTTGAGCAAACCTGTCTATTAACTGAACAATTCCTCTGTCTGCTGCCTTTAATTCTGCCGAGCTAGGCAACAGGCCCGCAATTGCAGATTTTCCTTTAGAGCCACGACCTTTTGATTTTCCAATCTTAGAGACAGTTGTGTCTATATCTTTTAGCTGCCGCTCAATCTCCTCACTGTTAATCTTGATATTTACTTCGTACTCAGCAGCCACGACTAACCCGAGAACATTGCTCTCAGGTTAGCGCACCCCACGGTATTGAGACTGTTGACGGCTCCGTTCGATCTCCTTCTGCTCTCGGTCTGACTTGACGGAGCAGTATGCACTCCAAGCCTGTAGCTCCTTAAGCGACATACTGGCTCGAAGTTGAGCCAGTGTCATACCTAGCTTTTCAGCAATAAAAAACTGCAAGAACAGGTAGTTATCACCCTCAATCGTCGCTTTTAATGGCGTCAGGATCTTCCACCTCGTCCGTGCCCTGCATCTTGGACATGATGTCCAAAACAATGCTTAAGGGCAGTCGGTTGCAAATCTTGGCGCGATCACCATCCGAAAAGACCCGGTTGCCTACTTCGTCTTCTGCTTTGCGAATGACCATCTGGATCGCAAAATCCAAGTTATCCTCAGAACCGCTGACGTTTAATGCCTTCAAAGAGTTGTTGATGGAGTCACGATCAGCGATCGTCAAGGGCTTCCAATAAAGCTTTAGAACGACCTCTTCACCACTTTTAATCGTGTAGCTACTGCGTTGTTCAACACTGAACGCTTTACACAGTTTGTCGATTGCGCGTGTTTCAGCCATAAAACTCAGTCAACTAGCACAATATAGCTTATCCCAAGCGTACAGACGCAAACGCTTTGTCTAAGTCAAGAAACAAGCCCGTGTTTTTACTGGTTTCTGTATAAATCTTGTACCAACGCGGATTTCTATCCTTAGCGGTAATTTTCATAGCACCCTTGCCAGTCCTAGCTTCCTGGTAAGTCTTGCCATCTTTCTTGGCCTGCGAGTTGTTAACTGCATATCCTGCATAATCAGCTGAGTTGCCGATATACAGAGGGCTTTCAATTGGCAACTTTAGCGCAGGAAGTTTTTTGAGGTTTTTAGCGCCAGGGAGGCCCTCTCTTTGCCAGTCGCGATTGTTACTCACTACCGGCATGACTGGAGTAGAGCTGAGTTGCCATAACTCACCGAAATTACCGGTCCACCATGGGCCAGCTTTTTGAAGGCTAAACACAATCTTTGGGCCAGCCGCCGCTCGACCATCCTCAATCATTTTTCGGAGGTCTTTTGTCAGTTCAGTAATTGGTTTTGCCATTAAATCGCAGTAAATTGACAACTAATGACACTGACAAAATGACTGTTGTTTTCGTCAGTTACAGCCGTTGGACCCTCAATCTGACCAACACGCGGCTTTACTGAATAGGTGTCCGTATAGCCAGAAGCGTTTACAGAGGTCAAACCATCAATAACTGATTCCGCAATCGCAGCAGCTACAGCACTACCCTTATTTCTTGGTGTAAAAATACCGCATTGCACCGTTCCAGCGTATTGATCGATTGCAGCGCCATGCGCCTGAATTGTTGCTTGGTTAAAGTTGATCGTTACCATCACATACTTTTTTGTTTTACCGGGCGCTGTAAACGGCATGTTGTCAAACACCACTGAAACGGTGGCGTCCGCTGCTGTTACTGCAGTATTGATCGCAGTTTCGATTGCAGCCCTAGCATTCACAAGCGTCATTAGAACACCACCCGAATCATGTAAAGGTATTCCTCATCGCCTCTAAAAGTTCGGATGTCTTGAATTTTGGCCACTCTTGCCGAACCAGCAAACGGCAGTGAGATCTCGTCCTGCAGGGTTGCTTGATTGTCTCCAATTTGATCAGGAGTCACCATTACTCGGGCAGTGTTCTCCTGATAACCCGCCTCTTCGTCAGAGATAATGATTTCGATCGGAGCGTTGAAAGAGTAAGTCGTATCAGTGGTGGTCACTGCTCCAGTCGCCACGTTGTACGAAGCTGCCGTTTTTCTCGTGTAGGTGATGGTCGTGTCAAATGAGCTGCCAAGCTCTGCCATGACTTGCTTGGCAACATTCTTGAAAAGTTTGTCAAGTTGACCTGGCATATCAACCCCTCACAACGCGGATAGAATACGCGCCACTGCCACCCAAACAATAAGCCCCGAGATAAGACTGAAGCCAAGGATAAACGTCAAATACGTTATTAACAGTTCCAACAGCCTGACTAGAAGTGTTGTACTTGACTTCCATTTCTCCAAACTTGACCGACTCATACAAGCCCACATCGCCCGTATTTCCTATAATCGCGTCCGTGTCATTAGCCAGAGCTTTGGCTAGTTCGTAAGTGGCATATTTAATGTCCTCTGGAATCGCAGAACAAGCAAGCTCAACACGGTCTACGTGATAGTTATTGCGAGGCCAGCTTAATGCTTGACTGCTATCGCAACGATCACCATAAAAATTCAACGTGTCGATCCAGCGAGTCGCTGAAATCAAAGCACGGTTTTTGTTGTCGTCTTGCTTGTTATCCCACTGCGTTGAGCTTGGGACGGTTTCAAAATACGCATCTGCTTCTGCCAACGTCACAAAGCTGTTGGCTGTTGCGCTTTTGAGTGTGGCGTTGATCGTGGCAGCCATAAGGCAATAATAAGGTGGCCCCACCTACTGGTAGGGCCT
>Ga0181392_1000651_pt1 | contig 13254 bp, 13 predicted proteins | sample 15SPOviralmetaG_FD_130083 | JGI IMG/M metagenome (GOLD analysis project Ga0181392, IMG submission 130083) | Marine viral communities from the oligotrophic San Pedro Time Series (SPOT) site, San Pedro Channel, CA, USA - 15 SPOT_SRF_2010-09-15 | ecosystem: Environmental > Aquatic > Marine > Strait... | reverse complement strand
CTTCAGAAAGGAATTCTCTTTCCTCTCTGATCATTTTTTCTTGGTTCTCCAGAAGAACTGCGGTAACCATTCTCTTATGAGCATCATTGATGCCTCCGAGACCCTCATGGTTGAGGATAGGTGCCCACTTCTCCTGAAGGTGTTCAGCATTGAAACCTTGCATTTGAATTTACCTTGTTAAAAACTTTAGTTTGATTTATAATTAAAAAATCACTTTTTAGAAACTCTAGTCAGAGTATCGAGATAAGATTCCATTAAACCAGTTACTGGTTGTGCAATGGACTCTGAACTCTCAGAGATATTCTCTGAAGTGTCTCTTTGAGCACCAGCATTTTCTGGGAAATAGGAATTTCTCAGGGTTGCCAGTTTCTCACGATAGTTGTCTTCGCTATCAAACTCAACATTTTCGGCAAGAGAAGCGAGTTTGTCCTTCTGCGAAAGTGCTAGACCTTCACAGACCTCGGAGAAGATTACGTCAGCAACCGACTCGGCTAATCTTTGATTAAGAGCAATATTAGACTTAATTTGCTCGTTGAGTTTATATTCCATTTCATCTAATTTTTCTACCATTGCGGTAGTTACATCATATTTTTCTTCAGGGATGTTTACATAATGATCTTCAAAAAGACTTCTCATTCCAGTCAGGAATGATTCTGACATTTCTGCCTTGAGACCTTGCTCGACTGCGAGTTGATTTTCAGTAATCCACTCTTCGGCAACATACTCAAGATATGCATCAACTCTATCGGTCAGTTCTTCTTTAATAAGAATAACTTCTTCTTCTAGAGTTGTTTCGTATTGTGCCTTCAGTTCTTCTTGAACTTCAGCAACTTTTGTCCTGATAGCAGATTCAAAAATGGTGCGTGCTTTTTCCTGGAAATCCTCAGAAAGTTCTTCACCGGCAAGCAATGCATCAACATCTTCTTCAATGTCATATTCTGCTTCGATGATTTCTTCTTCAGTTACTTCCTCTTCGGAAACTAAATCTTCAGCAGATGCAGTTGCATCTTCCTCTTCGACAACTTCTCCTTCAACTTCATCTTCCTCCTTCATACCACTAGGCATGGGTTCGGCAGGTTTTGCACCTCTATTCACAATGTCTTTGACAGTTGCGATTTTTGGTTCTGCGAGTTTAGCAGAGTTGTCGTCTACTTTATAGTTTTCTGGAGTCGGACCACCGAGATCTTCGTAACTGCCAGTTTGACCAGGGGTCGAAACGCCAGAAGCATTGCTTCCGGATTTTGGCATTGCCTCAGATGCAGCAGCTCCTTTAGTTACTACGTTTTCCATTTCTTGTAAATTGCTACCAACGGACATTTGATTATTAGATTTTTTTTATACTAATATATTTATTTATAATTTAAAGATTTGATAAGAATTCGTTGAACAAGTTTAACTTATGTTCATCGAGAATTCTTTGATCAACGAGAGTATTAATTCTCTTCTGAGTTCTTTCTGCAAGTTGCTCACGAAGAATTCCTCCTTCCCAAATCCACTCTTTTCCTTCCATAATTCCTGATACAAATGCATCAGGTGCAGAAGGATCGGCAACGATATCAGCAGCAGTTGCTAACATGAAATCTTCACCAACAACTTTGCATCCACCACGATCTTCTTTTAATGAACCAACACCACGAGAAGAAACTCCGAGCATGACACCTTCATCTAAAAGTGAAGATGCAATTTTACCCATAGGAGTATTGAGAATTTGTGCCTTACCTCTAAAATTACTACCCTCTTGAGTGAGTGAAGTAATCTTATGTGAAACACGATCAAGATTTACGGTAGGTCCATCAGGATGACCAAGTTCTCCAAGAGCACGACCTTTATTAACAAAAGTTTCACAATAACGTTTTACTTCTCTTGAAAGAGTATCCATAGGATACATTCTTCCATTACGATTTTTAAGGTCTCCTTGTAAGAAAACACCTTCAATGTATAGTTTTTGAGGTTCTCCTTTCCTACCTTCCTTAATAATCTTTACGTTTGAAATTTCTTCTGTGATAAGTTTCATTTGTATTAACCTGTAAATCCTACTTTTAAACCAACAACTGCTGCTGCTGATGCAGAAATTAAATCTTGAGCACCTTTTTCAAAAAATTCAACCTGGTTTTGTGGCAGTGTTACTGATGCAGTATCTGCATATCCAGTATTAGTGCTTTTTGCAATACTGACAGTTGCGACTCCACCAACACCATTAAAAACTCTAACTACGGTTGCATTATCTAAAGTAGTTGCCACATTAAGTGCAACTTCATTTCCAACACCAACTAATAAAGTTCTTGTCATTATTCTTGATCCTCTGATTGTGATTCATCACCAAACATAGATGCTCCAACTACTGGACGAGCATTATCAATATGTCCTGCTGCTTTTGCATACAAAACATCTTTGATTCTGTCACTAATATCAGATGCCGATGAATCGGATCCAATTAAATTTACAATTTCTTCCATGAAAGTTTAATATATCTATATTTTATATTTATATCTCAGCAGCTTTGCCGTCTACTTCAGTCATTTTACCATCTACTTCAGGTTCCATCGGAACATCTCCCATCATTCCCTGTTCACCTCCTTGTGGTAATGGTTCTCCAGTTATTGGATCTATCGCACTGGGATCAGGAATAATTCCATCTTTGATTTCTTGTGCAATTTGCTCATCCATTTCAACCATCTCTCCATCAGTCTGACGAAGAACTTTACTACGAACCCACTTCTGGGAATAATACTTGCCAATATAAGGTTCAATAGTTGCGAGAACACCAAGTCTCTCATTCAACATTTCTGTTTCTTTGAGTTCTGCAAACTGATTATCATACAAGAAATCATATTGGATATGATCACTAATTCTATCCCAGTCTTCTATAGAAACAATGTTCTTAAGAATGAGTTGAGTCTTCAACATATCATTAAACATCTGAGCAAATCTCTTTCTCAGACGACCAACAAACTTAGCAAACTTAAGTTCGTCTCTTAAGATTTCTGAAGAACGACCAAGATTAAATCCACCATCAGCAGCAATTCTTGATTCTGGAACTCCAAGTGCTCTATAAAGTTTCTTTTGGAAATACTCAATATCAGCAAGTTCTCCTAAGTTTTGTCCACCAGGAAGAGTTGTGATTTCAGTTCCTCTACCACCTTCTCTACGAGGAAGCCAGAAGTCCTCCATCATAGACATGAACTTCTTGTCGTCACGGATTTCTCCGGTATTTGCATCATAAACTTGCTTGTTACGATAACGATTCATAACATCACGAAGATATTGTTCTGCCTTTACTTTAGGAAGATTGCCAACATCAATATAAAAAATACGACGTTCTGGTGCTCTTGATAATCTATAGATGACCAAAGAATCCTCAATCATTCTAAGTTGATTGAGTGCCTTGATTGCCTTATGAAGATAAGAGAGAACAGAACCTTTATTCCTATCTACCAGACCTGAAGTGCAATATGTGATTGCATCTTTTGCAATCTTAGTTCCTTTATTTCCACCACCACTAGTTAAGTTTCCGGTTGGATAGTTTGGTTTTGGTGTATAAACAAAATACTCTTCAATCTCAGGAGCAATTCCATTTTTTGATTCGTCACGACCAGCAATATTTGGTCCAATAACATTCTTATCTTGTTTCTTTTCTTGGCGGACAAACCGCATTTTCATTGGGTCAATATACCTCAGTTCTTTAATTCCTTCCTGAGGTTTCTTAAGATCAATTACTTTATGGTAATAAAGTCTTCCATCAACATACCAATTTCTAAAGATTTCGTGTGACTTCTTATCAAAATCTAAAATTTCTTTAATATACTTAAATTCTTGTCTAATTGCTTTCTTTAAATTGTCCGTAGCATTTAGATTGGATAATTCAATTTCAATTGGAGAATCATAAAGATCACTCACAATTGCTTCATTTACAACATCTTCGATGGCACCATCCGCTTCTGGATGAAGTGACATCTCTCTGTATCTTTTTATTAGATCAAATTCTGTTCTATATTGACCTTCAATATCTACAAACGAACCATAAAATCCACTACTAATATAGTTATCAACCCCGTCCTCGTTATTCACGGGGACGGGGGAAACTACAGATTTGGATTTCTTTTCTATATCATCAATAGAAAACCCAAAAAGTTTTGCCATATTATAAACTAACTTAGACTACTATTTTATTATTTAGGCAATATCTTCACCACCTGCTGATGGTCCATTACCTTTATATCCTTCCCAATAGTGGACTTGCATTTCTACGGTAAACTCCTGAATAGTGTCAGTTGTCTCATAACTTAAATCAATTGTGGAGATGTTAGTTGGGAATACATCCTTAAAGATATACTTTCTAAGAACTCCACCATCACGATCTAATTGATTTACTTTAGCATCTACTTGATAAAGTGCGGGATCTGTTTCACCAGTTCCGTTATCAAGTTTGTTGATAAAGTTCATCCACTTTTCAAATGCAGATCTGATACCGAAAGATACATCATTCATTACAGTAATAGTCCATGTTTCAAATGTTCTATCACCTGCAATTTTTAAGATTCTTCCTCTGAAAGGAACATCAATTGGTGCAATCGTTGATGATGGAAGTGCTGCTGCTTTTACCAAGAATCTTGCATTTTCAAGTATTTCATTTTCATCCTGAACATTAACACCCGAAGGGAAGGTCAATTCTACTTCGAATAAATTGGGTCTTGCACCACCACCTTTTAATTTACTTTTAAAATCACTAATAGTTCTTAGTGGTAAAGTATTTACTTGCTGACGAGCCATTTTTCTTTAAACCTCTAGATTAAACGTTACCGATTACTTCATCAAATGAAACACCAGTTCTGGTGGCAACAAACGTAAGACCGATGAAGTTGATTGATCTTGCGGGTTTGATAAAGATGTCTGCTACAAACTCATTATTATCTATAATGGCAGCAGTGTTATTTGTCTCATCACAAATAACTACAAAGTCAAAGATTCCTCTCTTTGCCTGAACATCCCGAAGGAATGGTTCGACAATGTTCACAAAGTTAGTTCTTGTGATTTCGTCATTAAATTCGAAGAGTTGATCTCTTGCAGCAGCAGAAATTGCGTCCTCAAGATAGATGAACAATCTACGAACGTTAATACGATCAAATGCCGATGACTTACCAAATCCAGTCTTGTCTCCAAAGAGAACAATACCGGCACCAGGTGAGAAGATTACTGGATTGACTCTATTCGAATACAATCTATCTCTCTGTGCTTTAGATGGGGTATAAGCAAGTTTAACTGCATTTAGAATTGCACCACGATTTGTTCCTGCTGGTGAGAACCATGGGAAGTTGTTTGCATCATTTCTGGCACAAAGTCCGGCAATGTCTCCATTTAGTGGAACATATCTGAAGGTATTTGCAAACCTATCAAACATATACTTGTAACCACTATCAAAGATTCCATAAGTTGATGAAGTGATAGGAGCATAGAAACTGATTACATTATCAGTAATCGTCTCATCTGAATTGATAGTTACTGCTCTATCATTAACATCATTAGTTCCTGCACCAACATCAGTAATTGCAGCACCTCTATATGGTGAGATGAATGCGACCGCATCCTTTCTTGCTTCGGCAACTGCAATACACTTATTCGCAAGTGCTTGTGCATCTTCCTTAGCATATCCAGCAGATCCCATAAGAATAAAATCTACATTATACTTTTCAGTATTCTCAAATAATCCGTAACCGGCAACTAATCCATCTAAACCAGAACTTAATGCACCAGTATTTTGTATGTTACCTGCTCCATCATAATTCCAACCACCACTTAAGGTGTTGTTAGAATTGCCAGTTGCGGCAAAGGTAATACCTTCAGCATTTTGATCCCAAGATACATTAGTCTCAGGATCAAATCCAGTTCCACCACTAACAAATCCGGTTGTTACAATACCTGCTGGTGCTGATCCTGCAAAAATATTTGGAGAACCATTTGCAATATACTTTCTCCAATACGAAGGAGAACCGAGTGAATATTCAGCATCTTTTGCTTTTGATAGTGATAGATGCTTCTCAAGAATTGTTCCTGAGTTTCCAGTGATATCTCCATCACCATCAACTACAACAACATGAACTTCATCAAATCTAGAACCTCTTGCTGCTGCATACTCAGAAGTTCCTGGACGATCTGCTAGTTGATTCCACTTAACCGTCGTAGACGAAGTTAAGGTAAGAGACTGTTGGTCGAACCAATCTTGCTGTGCAGTAATAGAAGTAGTTGCATATGATACTGCTTGTCCACTAGTGTGAATTGCTACACTTCCACTTCCAGAGAATGCATAAACACCGGATGGTTGATAATCAACTTCAGTAACTGTTCCTGCTGCAGAAACATGCTCAAGAACTTTTATATATGCATCTGTACCATCAACTTCAGTTACAATACCTTTTAAATATCCATCAAGAACTGAAGTAGTTCCTGCACCGGGAAGCACTGCTGAAATTGCTTGAGTAACTCCCATTCCAACAGTAATACTATTTGATGCAGATAATGACAGAATTTGATCTGCCTTAGCATCAATAATACCAACTCTTAAACCATTTGCCCAAGAACCAGGATTTCTGGCAGCAACTACAACATCAGTAATTGGATTTTCGTCATATCCCAATTCTTCATAGTGCTCAAGACTCTTAATCTTAATACTTGCTGCAGCACCAACAAAACCGTTTTGTAGACCAGTATCATCTGCTCTTACAACACTAAGTGATCCACCATATGCCAGATAAGAAGAAGCAACTAACCAGTGCTCATAGTGCTTATCTGTTCCGTATGGTTTTCCGAAGACATCTAATAAGTCTTTCTCGCTTCCGATTACTGTAGGAAGATCAACGGGACCTTGTGCAAAAGGTGCGACAATCGCACCAATGCCACCGGAGGTTGGATCAACCCTACCGACAGTTAAGTCTGCTTCTCTTACTACAATACCAGGAGATGCTAAATTTAGGGGCATCTTGTTTTTTCCTCGCATCCAATTTACCTAAAAATATTTAGGAAAAGGGGCATTTCTAGTGGGGAAACGATGCGTGAATACTTACCAATCTGGATATTCCCATCTCAAATTACTCTTTCTGCCTATACTCACTCTCTTAACCGTACATTCCTTACATTCATATGAATATGCCGATGGTAGTGTTTTTCTACCTTTTCGAGTCAAATAGAAATCATCCATTAAACTTTTGACCTTTCCGCAAACTCTACATTTACGATCAAAAAATAATAAATGTTCTAATTCTATTTCATCATCAATAGACACTACTTATAATCCCACATATAAGACATATCACCATATTCATCGGCATACCATCTGTCTCCAGAATTATCTACAAAACTTGTCTCACTATTAATCCCATCTTCAATAAATCCAAATGGTGCCATATCCTGGTCAATTTGGTTTTTTTGTTCTTCATATATTCTCTTTCTTACATCATTCTCTGTCATCTCCTTGAAATACTCTTGTGCTACTAACCAAGAGAATATTACAAGACACATTGCCAAATCATCATTACATCCTTCCTCTGCTTCAAAAGAGTTTCCTTTCTGCGAGAATGTGGTAAGTTCGGATATAATTTCATAATCAGACGCAAGTAATTTATCATCTTCTACAAGAGTTTTAAGATTTGAACATCCTAATTTTTTAACTGCAGAAGTTGTACGAACTCCAAGTTGAGATTTTTTGCCACTAAATCCTGATCCAACAACTTGACCATTACGACCTCTCATGGCACACATAAGAATATTTTCATATTCCAAATCATACTGGAGAATACTAGCAACCTGATCACCAATATCATTCACCTCTATCAATAACCAAGAATAATTATATCCCTTTGCTACATCAAATATGATATTTGGAAATAACATTGGTTTAATTTCATTATCTCTATACTTTGCAACTACCTTATACGGAAACTCTGTAATATCAAAAACGATAAATGCAGAGTAATCATTACCAAGACCACGAGCAACATCAACAGTAATTAGATAATTATGTTCCTTAATTGGATATTCATAAACATCTAATCCAGCATTTCTCTGTATAGGATCATCATATACTAAAGTTTTGAGTTTTGATGGGTTGATAAGAGTATTGACAGAACCTAAGAACTCGCAGTTATGTGATACTATATTGTTTGAATAGTAAAGATTGTCTTCTCCAACATCAAGTAAATCATAAAGATAAATTCCTTCTTCTACTATTTCATTATATAATACTTTCTTTTCTTGTAAAATATCATCAACTTTAATTGTTGATGCTTTAATTTTTTCTTTTCCGAAAGAATGATTATCGGAGCATTTTATTTCTGATCCGTCATCAAATATTATCCAATGGTAAAAAGGTTTATAAACTTTTTGTATTCCTGAAAAATCTTTAAATCCATCAGGTGTTTTTACTTTAATGTTTTTATTAATCTTAAACATTTTTCCAACACTCGTTTAAAATAATCTTCTTCAATCCTTGAGGAGTTAAATTATATTCTTTGGCATATTCTCTACAAAATGCCTGAACATAAGACATTTTTTTGCCATTTTTCATAGTCATTCCAACATTCTGTAAATATGGTTTTTTATTATATAGTTTTCTTATTGTTCTTATCGTAATATCATTAATTTTTCTGCTAAAAACTCTGCCTTTTCTAGAATTACTCATTTTCGCTAAAGTTTCTTCAGAAAAGCAATTTTTAATTCCTTTGTTCCAAGGAATATTACCTTTCTTAACTCCACCAATTCCTTTTCTTTCATAATCTTCAAAACCTTCCCCACCAGTGGACTTGTTCCATCCATTTTTAAAAGTATTAAATTTTTCTATGTAAAAAATTTCTTTTTCCTTTGCTTTTTCTGGAATATCTATTTGCTCTTTTATTTCAAAAGTGTGAGGAGGTTTATTTCTTTTATGTTCTCTTTTTCTATCATCTAAATTTTGAGTTTGTCCTACATATTTGACTTTGTTGCTTGAATCTTTAAGAAAGTATATATGATACATTTTATTATTATTTATAATCCAAAAAACTCACAATCGTTTATATAAATTTTCCATAGAAGTTTTTTGTATGATTCCATTATCATCTAAAATTTCAATCTCGGTATCACCACCCAAACATTCAAACTCTACACGGAACTGTTCTTCTGATGTGTTTGCAATAGTTTGTTCTTTCCAAACCACATCCCTACCAGGAACTTCTGACCAGTGAACCTCTGTAGGAATATATTCATTTTTATTTCTTTCCGCATCATGCCACATACGGTAGAAGTGATTCATACCATGTGGTGTGGATACAATAATTACCTTTGTGTTTTTACCAGAAGTAATAGTAGGATAAACAGATGCAAAGAAGGAGTCAGCAACATGATTCGGGACGAATGCGAATTCGTCGAGAAAGAGGATATTGAACGACATGCCTCGGACAGCACTCGCAGATGTAGAAGCTGCCAATATCTTACTGCCATTTTCTAACTCGATGTTTCCTTTGTTCCACACTAGGATACCTTGCTGCATCCATTTTGGCAAGTTTTCGAATGCAGTTGCTAATCTTCCTAACAGTTCTCTAGCAGTAGATGCCTTGTTTGCCAGAATGCCAATGTTTACACTGTCATTAAAAAGTGCATAATGTAATAGATATGATACCACAGTAGTTGAATTATGTGTGGGAATAAAAGTTCTACCACACAAAAATAAATGATCTTTACTATCAACCTGTATACAAGCAACAGGCACACTATCAACCTTTTCTATTTTGTGAATATAATGTCTACCTTCTTGTTTTCTTTCAGATTTTGTTGAATTGATATTTGCAATTTTTCTTGGAAGATTAAATACTTTCTCTTTGGTTGAAAAAGATACTGTATAGTAATAATTTCCTTTGATTTCTTTTCTTCTTATGTTTGATTTTATGCCAAGAGAAGAAAGCAACTCAACAACCTGTAAGATTAGATCATAATTTTTTTGATAGAACTCAAAAGATTTACTATTTTTTCTGATTGAACCATCAGTATCCATCAACCCACGAAGAAGTTCTAATCTGTCTTCATAAGAAGAACGAAGATATTTTAATGGGATGTGCTTATTTTTAACTAAATTATAGTTTTTTAATTTTGTATATAAATTTTTTATTTTAAATCTAATACAATTATTATTATTTTTTTCATATTCAATATCAAATTTTGTTTTATAGAATTCGTAATCGTGTTTATGTGCAATAATTCTTCCATCAGATGAGTAACCATCACCTAACCATACGCCAAGCAAATAAGGATCAATATTTAATTCACTTTTAATAAATTTGATTGGATTAGATTTATGAACATAAAGAGAACCTTGAACTCCTTTTCCTCTTTTATTTACTGATTTTTTTTGATATTGTTCAAATATTTCTTGAGAAGTTATAACTTTTTTTCCAGTTCTCCAATAAGAACTATCAACTTCCCATAAATGATCTGCATCTGCGACTATTTCTTCACCATTATCAAAATATAATTTATAACAATTATGATTATGCATAGTTTCGGTTTTCATAGTAACCAAAACTGCATCACCAGTTGGAGAAAAAATTTCATCACCAACCTTGAGATCTCCCATAGTAGTCCAACCAGTTGGTGTTGGAATTGGAGTATCTAACGATAAAGCCTTACCAGTTTGTCGTGGCATCTTACAGATATTAAATCTGTTATTATGAAAATTATGAATTAATTTTTCTTGAAAATGATATGGATGAAACTGCGTTAAACCTTCATCAAGAGAAACAATTTTAATATAATTATTTGCAAAATAAATTGGATCTTGTTTACATTTTAGATACTCAATAATTTGATCTTCTGTAAACTCAATCTGAGTATTTGCTTTTTTTAATAATGGATTGCCAAGATATACGTCAGTCATAGGAAATTAATTATCTACAATCAATAAATCAAACATTGATGAAACAGTTGCGTTACTTCCAGTATATGTCCTTACTTCCAAATCAGTTTTTTCTGTGAAGTAAAGAGGAATACTATAAGTTGTATGCATGTTACTATTATATAGATTGAGTTCACTAGCAAGTCTGAATACACCACCATCTGGTTTTTTCTGAAATAATCTAACAGTGTTCTCTTGGTTCTTATTCATCGTTGCTGCAAATGATCTCAGGTATCCACTTTTACCTGCAGGAATAGTATAGAAAGTAACTTGAGATTGACCCATTCCTGCGGCAATCTGACAGGTAACTCCTACACTATGAGTGAAATCAATATCTCCCACATTGGTATTATCGTTATTACCAGTTAATACAAATGCTCTATGAGTTCTTAAAAACTCTACTGTTCCAGCAACACCAACAGTCCCATTTAAAGTAAAATCTTCTTCCACTTCATTATAGTTTGCATCGAGACCTTGAAGTCTAACTGTGAGTGCTCCTGTTCCTCCACTATCATCTTGAGAAGAACTGGAAGTTACTGTAACAATTCCTGCTGTGGATGGGAATGTATATGCACCACCATAGGACCAAACAGTATCATAATCTGCTGATGTAGTTACCACTGCACCAAACTTATGAACGTTTGCTAGTTGTGTTGTAATACCAGCAGCAACGTTTAAATCAAATTGTGTATCACCACCACAAGCACCAATGTTGCCATACTTATCGGCACACATATGAACTTCAAACAGGGTTCTACCATCATTAAGATAGTCCTGAATATTTTTATTCCATTGTGCCATAATCAGTCAACCCATTCTAGTTTTGAAGGATGATATCTCCTTGCATTTTTAATATTAAAGTTCTTTTCTTCTACTGGATAGATGTTATGTACCATTGCACCAGGATATTCACTCTGAAGTTTTTCAGCCAATTCCTGCTTTGATGGCATTCCAGTCTTTGTTACCATCTCAATTCTATATATGCTATTTTGCCAAGTTATGTCGGCAACATAACTCTCACCAACTTCCTCTTGAGATTGTTGATCTTGAGAGTTGATGTATAGGTTTCCGTTGAAGTCGCCAGAGATATTGACTGACTCTGACATAAATTGTTTAAAGTTTTTCATCAGCAATTCCAAGCCCTCAAACTTTTATTGATTCTACTATCTGGATCTCTTGCAGTTTTAGCAGAAGTTAATTTCTTTTTCATTCCTTTCATTCTCGCACAGAATGATGCTCTTCTTTTGTTACCTTTCTTTTTGGATGGTGCTTTCAGGTCAGAACCAGGATTTTCTGCTTCATAAGACTTACGTCCCTTTTCGTTAAGACCACCTTTTTTATTCTTACCTGCTTTCTTAGTCCAGGCAGCACCTTCTTCAAGTTCACTTCTCCAATCAGAAGCACCTTCAAATCTTACCTTTGGTTTTAGTTTCTTACCATCAGGTGAAGGAACAAACTCACCAGTCTCTGAAGACTTCATGTCATTAGTATCTACATCACCATCCACATCAGCATCGACTCTTCTTACTGCTTTTGCAACAAGTTTTTTTAGATTGCCACCGTCAATTTTTGATTCTTCTTTTTCTTCTACATAATTTCCAGTCTCTTTTGCTTTACTGCGAAGTGCCTGAATTAATTTGCTGTCCCCAGGTGCATCTCCTGGTCTTTTCTTTAAATTTTCCCTTCTTCTCTTTTCCATTTCATATCGTTTTGCATCGGAAATATTCTTTCTTGGTACTTTTTTACCAGTCTTTTCTCCGATATCAGTATCATCTTTTGCTTCATCTACGAATTCTTCTTTCTTTACACAATTATTATAAGTTTTACCAAACATCTTTTTGGTTCCTTTCTTCACATAACCTTTCCAACACTTTTGTCCTTCATCAACAGTTTCGACTTCTTCCATTGGCAATGAAGGTCCTCTTAACTTTTTCTTAGCAATAGTAGACCCTTCGTCACCAGTTTTAGTTCTATCTCTAATTTTCTTTGTTCTTTGTGCTGTTCTATGTGCTGTAGGATTAATTGCATCAGGCATAGCACCCTCAGAAACTAAAGGTTCTGGTTTGATGATATCAATGAACTCATATTCAGTTGCCCGAAAATCATCTCTCCAATCAGAATACTCTACAGACTCTGACTTATTTCCCCAGTTAGCAGCACCAACCTTACGACACTTTACAAGTGCTCCGGAAGCATATGCAGAAGGCCAAACACTGTATCTACTCTTGACCTTCTTATAACAGGCATCTTTCTCACCTGCCTTTTCTACTACAGTTTCTTCTGTCTTCACGTTGATTGCCTTCCCTTTTCTATCTGGATTTGGATCTTGACGTTGCTTT
>Ga0181392_1000649_pt1 | contig 13259 bp, 16 predicted proteins | sample 15SPOviralmetaG_FD_130083 | JGI IMG/M metagenome (GOLD analysis project Ga0181392, IMG submission 130083) | Marine viral communities from the oligotrophic San Pedro Time Series (SPOT) site, San Pedro Channel, CA, USA - 15 SPOT_SRF_2010-09-15 | ecosystem: Environmental > Aquatic > Marine > Strait... | reverse complement strand
ACCTGATCTCTCACAAGTCTAACAACTTGTTCAGGGTTGATCGCTTTTTTAGTGGATGCCGCATTTAACAATGAGCCTTCCACCTTGATCTTATGCAATTCACTGGTAAGTTGATCAATTCTAGCATTAGACTTTTCAGCCTGTTGCTGTAAAACTTTTTCAAACTCACCTTTCCTTTTTGCCTCAGCCAATTGGGCCTGTTCTTCTTTGGCAATAAGGGTTTGATACTTCTCAACATCTACACCGTCAAACTTTCTTAACACTTTTGATTCCTCAGTTTTTCTTATCTTGGAAGCAATCGCATCAACCTGTTCTTGTGTATAGGTTTTAGGTTCTGTTGATACCTCTGCCTGAGTTGGATTTTTTGTGACTTCTTGTTGAACCTCAGTAGTCTCAACATTAGTGTCAGTCAATGATTCTTGTTGTGTCATCGTCACTTTCTCCTTTTTTGTTTAGGTCTGATTTGACCTCGTTGTAGATATATTTACCGTCCGTACGACCGTCTTTGTAAAGAAAGGGATTGACAGGTTCCTTGCCTTCGTTTTGGGATGGTGCATACAGAGATAGTAGATCAAGTCCTAAGGCGTGTGCCACAGACTTGATATTAATAAGAGCCTTCCTTGCCCTGGTGGCAAATCTCATAGAAGGATTCTTCATTAATTTTTCGTGATTAGAAAAATATTCTAAACATAATTTTTTGAATTGTTCGTGCCTGGCTGATTCTACAGGTCGTCTATAAAGTCTTCGTTTTGCCATTTTGAATATTTAACGGCTTATGTGATCAGTCAAATTTAATTAGGTTCCAAGGTGTGGCTCTGCCTTGATGATTTCTTACCACTTCGCCTGTGTCAAGATAGTTTGCTGATCTTAACATTTTGTAGCCATTTGAGGATATCTTCTTTTGATGGACTTGGCAAGGCTTTACTTGTCTTCCGTTTACGAAATACTTTGGCTGTATCTGAACTGTGCCTTGTCTTGCTTTTATTCCTGCCATCCTCTACCTCCATGCTTTTAGACTCCAGTATGCAGGTGATAGGCTCTTCTGTCCTTTGACTGCTTGTAGTATTGGTGTGAATCTTGCAATGAATGATTTTTGTCTTGCTGGTATGTTCTTTTTGATTCTCATACCTGGTTGTCCAAATCTAACAATATTCACTTTGCCTGTGCTTCTGTTTCTCACATACACGGCACTCTTCTTGGAACCACCTGGTGTTCTAAATGGTTTGTTCAGTGTGACTGATCTGTTTTTGTATTTGGCCATGATGCTCCTATTTGTAGATGAAAGGATCTTTTGCTCTCAACCTTTCAATCTTGTCTTCGTATGTTTCTGTAATTTTGTTTTTTGTGTTGTAGTATTTTGAATCCCACCAACTCAACTCATTGTTGTCAATTGTTTTGAATCCCTTGTCCCTGTCTATGTACTTGTAATCTACTTTTTCAAGATCAAACTGTGCCAACCAAGAGAATATGGTTTTAATTTTAAATTGTTTGCATGAATACACATCTAATTGTATGACACCATCTATCCAACTGTGGAATGTAATTGAACTTGTATCTATTATGGCAACAGAACTGTATCCTTCATTGCCTTCCACATCAGACCATTCAGTATGTGGTCCTGACAGTATGTTCATATCAATGTTTTTGATTAAACTTTTTATTTCGTTGTTTAAAGTTTCTCTGTCTTTGAACAGGGGTGGTGAATTGACTTCTGCTCTTACCAACAGATGCTTATGAACTAGATTTGGATTCATTGTCTTTGTTTCCTTTTCTTGCTTTAGTTAGTGTTTCTAAGTCCTGTTGTATGAGCACTCCAACTGGTGTTGAATGTCCTCCATACTGTGGATGTGAATACAACCATTCTTCATTGGGTCTACCCTCATTCATTCTCCACATCATTTTTTTTAATCTTCTACCACTGGCCCTCTTGTGGATATACATCCTTGCTACAAAAGAGCCAAGCGGTTTTATTTCTCCTGTCCAGTCACACACATCAATCTTTTGTTTAGACCAATATGCTTTGCTCCATGGACACACGCTCACGATAGAAGCAAAGTATTCAGACCAGTTAACCTCGTCTGCCACCTTTTTTATTTTTCTTTTTGTCAGTTGTAGATCTTGTTGATCTCATTGAAGATTTGGTTCCGCCTCGTCTCATTGACTTGCCGCCGCCTCGTCTTCCTCCTTTAGTTTTTGGCATGGTTTATTTTCCTTTCCTTTTTAATTTTTTTGCCCACCATCCTGCCCAATCCCTAAAAAGGCACTTCGCCTGATTCGTAGATCGTTTAGACAACTTCATTACAAGTTGTTCTAATTGGTAAATTCTAACTTTTAAGGATTTATATTTCTTGTGGTGGGTCATTGCTAAAGAATTTTTCTATTTCAGGATGTAGTTGTTTGATCTGTTCATCTGTATAACCTTGTTCTACCATTTCTCTCATATGTTTTATCATATCACCCACATTGTTCATTGGTGGATGTGTCATTGTGGTGTTTAATGGTTGTGGTTGTATCATGGATGCTAACTCTTCTTCATCTTCAGCAAGTAATTCTTTAACTTTTATGTCTATAACTTGTTTCACATCTGGCGTTGCTGTGGCACTATCTCTCTGTGTTGCCGCCGCCTTCTGTAATAGGTCCATATCTAAATTTTTGTCTCTGATATGGAATGCCATGGGATATTGTACTTCTCCATCCCATTCAATGCCTTGCCATTTAGACCACATTCTCCAAATTTGTTCTTCACCAAGTTCTAAATTTTTTGCTTTTTCACATAACTTGGCGTCCAAGAGTTGATATTCAGAAATTTGTGCGATGCCGCTCATCTGTCTTGTTTCAATTGCTCTGATGGCTCCAAGGTGTGCCATTCTATCAATGCTTTTGATTGTTTGATCAATTGTTTTCAATATGGCATCTAGGTTTGAACCATTTGGTTGTAGTAGGTATGGTTTGGTTTCGTTGTTTGTGGTGTCACCCAAAGTTATCACGGCACCTGCTCCTGCTGATGCTTCTGTCTGTTGATCTTTTACAAGTGTTGGATGATTTGTTAATCTTATAAGTTGTTCTGCTTCTGAGTATAACGAGAACAAGAAGTTTTGAGCATCTGCGATATCCGCGATATCACTTACACCTATACCTCTGATTGGTGACTTGTTGGCATACACCCATACAGCAGGAACCGTTCCAATTGGATTTGGTTTCTGTTCTATGATTGCTGTCTTGTTTGTCTTTTCGCTGTACTCTTCTAGAGTAATTGTGTCTTTTGTCCAGGTTCTTATGTAGTAAGTTGAAGACATTCTTGTTGTTCTAACATCTTCTTCAAGGAACTTGACATATTGTAATTCGTAATGGCCATTTGGTAATCTTTGCCAATGCCAATCTAAAACATTTTCAGGAGTGTAAATTTGTGTGTAGGGACGGATACCTTGGTCCAGTTCGTCTGCCCTGGTACCAACAACTGTGTCTGGTCTATCAACAAGTACGACACAATGTCCGTAAATGGTACTTGTCAAATTTACGTCTCTCATGAATGATTCCCAACTTCTGCCTTCCATGTCGCAATCTTTTAGGAATGCTTCTAGTTCTGGTAGGCCATCTATGTTGCCGTATGTTCTTTTTGGTTTTTGTCTGAACAGGAAACTGTTGTAGATGTGAGTCACAGCCTTCACGTGATTGTCTAAAGGTGTCTGTCTTAGTCTTGCTAAAAATTCTGATTCTGTTTCGTACACATAACGGGTAAGATATCTTCCCATTTTGTAATTGAGACCACCTAGATAAGATCTCATCATGTATTTGTATCTAGGTAGATAATTGGAATATTCTTCGTGTGTTTGAATATTGTTGTAAAAATCTCCTCCTAAATCGTCTTGTCCATTTATAAGGTAATTGACGTCGTCCATTATCTAACTCCTACTGTGAATCTTTGCGGTGTTGTTGTTTTAAAATCTCTTGTGACAGGATACAGGAAAGAAACCATGTAAGAAATTGCGTCGTTCATATGATCTAGTCCTTGTGTCTTGTCTGGCAAAGAAGTTCCCTCTTTATAACATTGTTTGCTAATACTATTTAACATATTCTTCGTACGAGGATGAAAGATGACAGTTCGTATGCCTGCTGACGAACACAACTTTGAATTCATAGAATTTATCCTGTCTCTCACCGCCATATGGCTGTTTGGTACCTTGCACACGAAGCCAGCATTCATCAATATTGATAGGTCAGTTTTACCGCCCGCTGATGTCCTTCTCTGTTTTGAAGCAGGGTCAGGATAGACAACAATTTTTTTATTTTTGTATCTGTTGTGTATCTCATCAACCATCTCCTGTGTGTTTGAACCCCATATCTGTATCTCGTCAAATATATGCACAATACCATCTTTGATGTAAGACACCACAGCACTCATTGGATCCAAGTTGAAGTCCATGCCTATGTGATATGTTGTGACGTCTTCTGGAACTTCAAAATGTTTCACATTGTGTTCCATGTTGAATCCGTAATAGATTATACCAGAGTACGTTTCCCACGTCGCCTCGTATTCCTGACGGAACGTCTTGGCATCTAAATCTTTTTTTGCTTGTTCTATTTCTGTCTCGTCAACCCAAGTGCCTTGGATTGTGGTATAAAGGAAACTGCTCCATTCTTCTTCTGTTGGATCTTGTCCCCTTTGGTACAGGTCGTGGAACCAATTCATGCCTTTGGGTGTGCCACAAAATATTGCTTTGCCTTTTGTGTCAGATAGTGTGGGTCTGAGTGTGGCAGACCAGGCACTTTCAGAAATATCAGCACATTCATCCATTACCAATAGATCAATACCAACACCCCTCAAAGAATCTGGATTGTCAGCACCTCGCAAACATATCCTAGATCCGTTCTTTAGGAATATTGTGAGTTCTGCTTCGTTGATCCTTTTGATCCATTTAAGGTTGTTGAGAATTTCTTTTATCTTTACCCATGCGATCTGTTTTGCTTGACGGTATGAGGGCGCCACGTACCAGCATACCCTACCAGGTATCCTTGCAACATAACATAGTTCTCTGATTGCTAGTGTGGTCTTGCCAAATCGTCTGCCAGTGACTAAAACTTTAAATCTACTTGTATTCTTAGCCACTACCTGTTGTGGTTCAGATAGTTTCATTTGTATGTAATTATTCCTGCCAAGGAAGTGGTGCTGTATTTTCTTGATCTGTTGGAGTGTCTTTTTGGTCCAGGTACTGCTTGCCAAGCCAAATCAGCATTCTTACGTCGCCCTGTCTTGCCTTCTCCATTTGAAGATGTCTTATAGTTTTATTACCTTCAGAACGACCTTTATTGATAATGCCTGAATATCTTTTTTCTAAAGTTGTCACTGATGTTCCAACTACTTCTGCAATCTCTTTGTATGTGCAATGGATTGAAGCCAACTTGAATATCAAGTCTCTGTCTAGTTTGTAATGTTTTGGTGTCTCTGCCATTATGCCTGCCTATCTCCAACTACCACTCTGAAATGTCTTGCATCTGAGTCACCCTGAGATGTCACTATCTTGATTCTTACATTGTAGATGTTGCCGTTTGTGCCACCGTTTAATCTTACTGTGACTATCTTGCCAACTATGGCAACGTCAGTTGCGGCGTCTGTTGGTAGCGCCAGTGGAGCAGAGTCTCCTGATATTGTGTCTATTGTGACCACAGCAGAACTAAGAGCATCTCCTGTGTTCAAATAATCTGTAAAGTCCATTCCATACTTCACATTGGCTTGTGAATCTTTTTGTATAAAAAGGCCCTTGTTGTCTGATTTAAAACCTGTTAAGTTTGCCATTAAGTTTCGCTCCTTATCCTTGGTGTTGAGAATCTGTCAGTGAAACCAGGTCTAATAATTTTATGTGTTCTAGTTTCTTGCATAACATTCATGACCTTTGTTTCGTTGCTGATAGTATTTACGCGATCTTCCGCCATTACCAATGTTTGTCTATTTTCAGCAGGCACGACAAATGTTCTTGTTTCTGCTTGTACCGTTATTGTGTTGAAAGGATCTGGTTGTAATGAAAGTGTTCCAACCTGTAATGTGCTCGCTAAAGCATTAAGAGTTATGTCTGTGTCTGTTTTGAAATTACCCGTGAATACTGCTGTGAATGTGCTTGGTTCTGTTTCATCTATGTCATACTTGACAGATGCCGTCGCCAATGTGAATGTCAATGCACTATCAATAGTGACTGATTGATCTGATTTAATATTTCCTATTGCCGCAACAGTGAATGCTCCTGCGAATATTTCTATCTCATCTGAAGTTATGTTCTCAACATAATCAATGTCTGATACCGCAAGTGTGGATGTGGTTGTTAGGGCGGCACTGGTGTCAAATATACCTGGTGCTGTACCTTCACAAGCGAAAGCAGATGTGAGTGTGGCTTCACCTTTAACAATAAATGCCGCATTATTAACTAAACTGAAAGCAGAACTGATTGCCTGCGTGTCTCCAACTGCGAATTTATATGTGGGTATTGCTGTAGGTATATCTGTTGTAATCTCCATGATGAAAGGTGAATTCCATTTGTCTCTTGGCCAATTGTCCCAACTTGTCTCATCACCTACCCATGTGCCATACGTCCAAGTGTCCCAAGTGGCATCCAATGAAGCATCTGTGTTCAATAGATCGTCCCATTCATATTCTGCGTCGTTGGTGTATCCACCTTTAACGTATCCACTTTCAACAAATGGATTGTTTGATAAACTGTTCCAAGTGTACTCACCTGTGACATCAGAAATAATGTTTCCTTGAATGGTTGTTGTGAATGTGGTCTCAATGGATGACCCTGCGTTGACAACCACAGGCACATCTTCAAATGCGAATGTTGATGTAAGATTTGCTGTGCCTGAAATTAAAGGATGTATTGATCCTATAAAATTTGTTGTTGCTGGAAATGTGAGTGTGTCACCCAGTTTGAATAATGTTGTTATGGCAGTGGTAGTTGTTGTTGCCATTGTGGGTGCCGTGGCAATTTTCTTGTTGATACTACCATCAACTATTGATGCTGTTGTTGTTATACTGGCTTCTGCAAATTTTACAAATGCCGCATTTGCTGTGACTGTTGCCGTGACGGTGATAGGGTCAATGGTATCACTGCCAGTCCCGTCAATGGTATAAAGATTGCCTTCCCAACTCCTTGTGGCCGCGGCCCTGAATTCTGGAATGAAATGGAAATCGTAGTCGCTGAAAGAACCTGATGTACTATAACTTCCTACCGTTACCTTGGTTTCTAAACTGGCCAGAGTATTCTTGGCACCTCCAGTGACAGCACTACCTTGGACCACGTGATCTTCTCGCAGGCTCCTGATGTTTGCTTCACTGGGCCAATCTGCCGCGGAAGGACTTGAAGTGGATTCACCCAGTCCATCGTTTAGACTAAATGATGTGGTGACATTACTTCCTAGCACTTCTTCTGTTATGATAAAATCGTATCTTACGGGAAATTGTGTAGCAGGTGGAAATAGGCTCCAGTTTCCAAAATCTACTCTTCCGTTATTTCTTATTTCAGGATTCGCAAACGTGACCCTACACTGAGTTGTGGGTACTCCGTTCTTTGTAGTCAGCAGTCCTGCGAAGTTGCTACCCCATGGGAATGTGACTGTTTCACTGTTTCCGCTGGAATTGGTTACTTCTTTGTCGTACCTTGTCGCACTACCGCCATCAGCGGTCGTAGATGACGTGGTCCAGGCACCACCAGGACCTGATGAGGTCTCAGTGACATCTACACCAGTTAATTGAAACTTCTGGTCTGTTGATGTTATTGTTTCAATGGTCTCTGTGAAGACAAATTGTTTCGTGTCAGCCACAAGGAAGTCCTCCTTATGCTAATGATACAGTCAAGTTTCCTGAACTAATTGTAAATTGGTCACCACTGGATACAGTCTTTGATGTTGTCAATGCACCGTAAAAATATACATTGCCACCTGTGCTGGCATCCATGATCGCCAAGTGAGTCACAGTTTGTCCTTGCGAACCTGCTGTTTGATAGTTTGCGGTTGCTACAGGGAAAGTCACAGTTGCGTTGGAACTAATACTGCCTCCACTCGCCGCCGCGAAAGTCACTGACTGTCTTGCGTATGAACCGTTGTTGATTTCGTAGTATCCCCAGTTTCCTGTACCTGATGTTGAGTTAGTTCCTGATTCCAAGGCAGTAGCCGCGCCACCACCTGAGTTTGAGAACAAAGCAACATAGACAGTATCAACTGGATCAAATGGCGCTGTACCATTTCTTAGTACATCGTCCAATATCTTCAATTCTAAATAATTTGAAGCGGCTGTCATAATGTGTTTCTCCTTTTGTTAGATAACATTGATATTTATTGATTAACCTCTGCTTGAATCAAGTATGTTGTCATTGCAATGAAACAAAGCAAGAGTATTTTCGTCTGTTGTGAATTCTGATGTTGGCACCGTGTAGGACGTACCTGTGTATCTTACCGTGTCACTGACCCTTACCTCATCAAATAGTACCCTACCATTTGAGGTAGTTCTAGTACCCAACATACCTAACGCCAATCCTATTTCACTGCCAGTGTGCGTGTATGATGATTGATGTAATATTCGCGAGCCATCTAGATACCAACTTTGAGTATTGTTGTCTGCGTCACCTACAAGTGCCACGTGTTCCAAACTAGAAGCGAATGCGGAGTTGGCAATTGTGGCGCTATTACCCTGTGTAAAAAACAACACATTGGTACTATTTGCTGTTATCTTGCCAAACTGTGACGTTTCATCTTCAAGTCCTTCAGTGTGGTCAGTTGTTATCTCAAATATGTCTTGGGATGATGGAAAAGAAACAAGATTTGTAAATCCAAGCCAAAATTCAATTGTGTAGTTGAAATTTGAATTGAATTTAAAACTGCTATTTGATGGATATATTCGTATGGTTGAATCTGTAGTATTCACAAGATTATCAAACTTTGTCATTACTGCTCCATTAGAAAATGATTGGCTTGACTCTGTGAAAGCAAAATCGTCGTGTCCTGCTAACACAGTCCAGGTTGCCGCCCGTGTGTTGGCACCTACGTTTGTTCCTGTTAAAATACTATTGGCAAAACCTAAAGGCATTCAATCTCCTATGATGTTTTGAAATCTTGTGAGATGTTTCCGTAGTATTGTCCGTTTGCGTGAAAGATTGTGACAATGTCAGTTGAACCACCAGTTGTTGAAATTGTTGGACTACCACCTGCAAATTTGACTGTGGTACTATCATCTGTTCCAAAACTTGCTGTGTAATTTCCTGTTGAGTCTGATGTAATAATAAGAGTCACTGTTCCACCAACTGGAAGACTTGAAACAACAAATTGTGTTGAACTTGCAAGGGTGACTTCGTGAACAGAAGCCGCTGTGCAATCAACCGTGATTGTTGATGAACTTGTTAATGTGTTGATATCTTCTTTGTAATTTTTATTGAATCTTACTGTGTCATCTAAATCAATTGTTCCTGTACCTGATGTTGTAAGTGTAAAATCTGCATTTGAAGGTGCTGTTATTGTAGAACCTATAAATGATAAGTCTGAAGTAATATATCCTGAATCATTTGTCCATTGTGATATATTTCCTGCTTTGTTTGTTAAAGTTGCTGATGAACTTGCTGTTAGATAACTTGTTAGGACTGGACCATTAATGGTTAAACTACCATCACTATTGGTTGCGGTTGTAATATTAGTCCCACCTTGGACATATAGAGTTCCAGCATCAGCAATCGTAATTGTTGCTGAATCATCACCAACTATTTTAATACCGTTTGAACCTGTGTCTGAACCCAATTCAAATCTTGCGTTTGAATTGTTGTATTTTAAAACTTGATTGGCAGATGGTGAATCAATGTTGAACATATCAATGATTGCATTGACGTTGTCAACATTCTGTTTGATGTCTGGTCGTGCTAACCTTGGCGAGTCAGTTCCTGCGTCTAAATTTGTTGTTCCTGCTTTTGATCCTGAGGGCCATGTAGCCATTATTGTTCTCCTTTTTTATATTTAAACTGATTCAATAAATGTTTCACCAGTTATGTCTTCTAGTTTACGAATCATTTTTTCCATATTGACTCTGAAAACTTTGCCTGTATTGATGTTTTTTGAATAATATTCCCACTGACCTGATTGGTTGTGTGGTGATATTTTGGTTTCGTTGCCTGCTTCATCTCTGACATATACTTCTGATGTTGAACCATCGTCTTTGGCAAATATGTGTGCTGAATCTGTGACGTTGCTTGGATTACTTGTGTTCTTTAATCTTATTGAACCTTCCACTGACAGAGCCGCTGTTGTGGCCGCTTTGGGATTTTGGATCACAACATTGTCAGTGATTTCTAATTTTGTTGTTGCACCTGATGTTGCACCTGTGTTGATTGTTTTGACTCTGAATCCACCACCTCTGTTGGAAACATCGTGGTTCTCTGATGCGAATAGATCAACAATGGTGTTACCTGAGAAATAACCTGAACCATCTGTGTCACCGTTCCATCCTGCTCCAAAGAAATTGAATATGACATCTCCTGATTCTAGATATGCGTTTGTGCCGTGTGTGTTTGATCTTGATCTTGTGGCCCATAGTGAGTTGTAGGCATTGGTTGAAAAATTGTTTAAAATTAATTGTGAATAATGGTAAGAACCTGCTGAATCAACCTGTAGTCCAGATGGATTCAACATACCAGGGTTGGCGTATTGTGCTGTCTGGAATGAACCATCTGCTTGGTCTGTTAATATAATATTACCGCCTGTTTGATCACCAACTCCAACTTGGACTGCATTTGTGATAACTTTTCCTGTACCTGATGTGTCTATGTGTAGGTCTGCGTTTGAAGCCGCGGATGAAATATGATTGTCTGAAATCAATACACCGTCTAATGTTGATGCACCTGTGACTCCCAATGTTGTTGAAACTGTCGCGGCACCTGTCACTGCCAATGTTGATCCATCAAATGTCAAGTTGGCTTCGCCATTAAGTGCGTGTGCACCTGTGACAGTTGCAATGGTGTTGTTGGTTGAACCTGATAATGTTGCTTTGGTGTCTGCATATGCTTTTACTGATTGTTGACTAGGTGGTCTAGTTGCTGAATTAGTTGACATATTGTCTTCATCAATTAAACTTAATGTTGAATCAGAGGCTGTAATTGTTATTGTTCCATCTGAATTAGTTGAAGTTGTCACATTATCACCACCTCTGATGTATAATGAACCACCCTCTGCTATATCAACACCTGATGAGTCATCACCAAATACTCTCCATCCTTGACCTGCTGTCGTCACCTGTGAATCAACATAAGTCTTAATTGCACCCTGCGTGGCCAATAAAGTTGCACTTGATCCCAACGCACCGTTGTCTATGCCTGTGACTGTGGCACCTGATGCTAATTTTAATGATGTCTGTACATGAAGTGATCCTGAACCTGCTGGAGCAATTTCTAAATTTTCATTTGATCTTGCAGTCTTGATTGTGTTGTCTTCAATCAATATACCACCTGAGTCAACACCACCTAGTCCCACATGGAGTGAACTGGACATTGATATTGCGTTGGCTGATAGGCTCATGTTGCCATTGGTTGCTGTCAAATTAAGGCCATAGCCGCTCTCTGTTGTTATTGAATTTGCACTACTGGGACCGTCCCTGATTATTAATTTTTCTATTATTACATTACCAGTCCCTGATGAATTGATTGTAAAGTCAGCATTTGAAGGTGATGATAATGTTGAACCTACCACTGTTAAATCTCCTAATGATGCTCCCCCTGATGATGCGAATGTGATTGTATCTGATCCAGCATTTGTAGTAATAGTCATACCACTACCTGCGGCCAAAGTTAAAGTGTCTGTGTTGGCATCTGCTACCACATCACTTTGTCCTGCCACTGATATTGTTTTGAAAACATCGCTTGCCGCTGATGAATTGATTGTTATTGTGCCATCTGAATTTGTTGCTGTTGTGACGTTTGTGCCACCCTGTATATAGAGTGTTCCACCTGCCGCTATATCTATGGTTGCTGAATCATCACCAACCACACCAAAAGTTTGATCCCTTAAATTAATTAAATTACCATCTAATTCTGCGAATTCTAATGCTGAACCTTTGTTTAGGTTGTCTGCTGTGACTGAAGTTGTTGTTGCTTGTCTTGTGACTAGTTTTGCTTTTGCTGGCATTGGTATCTCCTAATAAGTTTATTTATTCTAAGCACCTGACCGCAATTTGTAAGTCTATTATTTTTCTGGGTATTCAATAATCACTTCACTTTTTTGTTCAAGGCAGGTGATCAAAAGATAATTTGTGGCTATCTTCCAACCACAGGTGACATCGTAGAAGGCCCTGTATGTGTCATACGGTAATGCCACCTTTTTTATGATCTGTTCAGGTGTGTCTTTAACAGACGTTTTCAGTTTCAGGATATTTTTCATTGTAGAACAAGACATTCTTGGGATCATTCTGTTGTTTGATCTTTTCTTTCATTACCTCGCGGGCCAACATCATTATCTTCCATATCATGTTGTTGTTCTGTTGTGATTTCATTTTGTCCTTGCTTTGCCTTATCCAGAAAGGATTCCTGTCACACACCTCATCTATCCAAGAGTCTATCTCAAGGCTCCAGTACTGGCTGTCTTTTGCGAAATGCAACAGGTACAGCAGTTGTTCTGGTGTCATTTCATCAACCACACGCCATACCCATTTGTCATTCCTGACTGGTTTGTCGTACAATTTTATGTGTTCTTCAAATCTCTCATAGATGTCAGCCACACGGATCTGATCCACGGTGTAATTGTTATTGGTCACGAGTTTTCTTCCAGTGTTGGGGTCGCCTGCCAGTCTTGCGTCGCCTCTTGACAGTTTTGCCTGTGGCAGGATCAATTGCCCTTTGCCTGTTCAGACTCTCACTCCGTTCCATCAGTTGCACATTGTCCATGTGCCATCCCTTCAGTGTGTCAAGCCTCACAAGATTTATGGAACCCATTGTCCTGCCCCATTTGCCTGATGAGTCACGTAGTAGAGCCAAGTAGTCATCCCATTTGATGGTCCAGTCCTGGCACCAATAACGTGCCTGGCATCGCATACGCAGGAAGCGATAGTAGTGTGCCCTTACTTCTGGATCAGGTCCAGTCTTCCATCTAGATTGTCTGTCGTACTGGAAGAAACTGCTTTTTGGATTTTCAACACACCAGGCCCGCTGTCTCACAGATGCCGCGGCTCTTCGCTCTGGCGTCCATCCTGCCGCAAGTCCTGTCTTGCCCTTGTTCCAACTGGAACGTTTTTGCCGTTTTGTGTT
>Ga0181392_1000644_pt1 | contig 13359 bp, 8 predicted proteins | sample 15SPOviralmetaG_FD_130083 | JGI IMG/M metagenome (GOLD analysis project Ga0181392, IMG submission 130083) | Marine viral communities from the oligotrophic San Pedro Time Series (SPOT) site, San Pedro Channel, CA, USA - 15 SPOT_SRF_2010-09-15 | ecosystem: Environmental > Aquatic > Marine > Strait... | reverse complement strand
TCGACCATGAAGCGCACTCCCGGGATCTCGCTGGTCATCTCGGCGGCCTTCGCCCGCTTGTCTTGCAACAACGTGTTGACGGCTTCCGGCACAAGGAAGCGCAGGTTCGTCAGCATCACGATGGCCTTGTCCTGGCTCGTGTGCTCCGGCACGAGATCCTTGAAGTACGCCGGCCTGCTCACGTTCTTGCTGTTCCCCTTCTCGATGTTGTTCACAGCATCCACGTACTTAAACAGCTTGCACTGCTTGAGCTCCTCGATCTCGTGTTTACCGAGGAGATGCAGCACCGCCTCTTGGAAGCGCCTGTTCCAGTAGTACTGCCCGCTCCCGAAGTTCAGGCCCTTCGTGGACCATACGAGCACGCCATTTGACGGTTCCATTTTGCAGGGCGTCTTCAGGAACTCGAAGCCGGGCGTGTCCGCAATGAACTTTGCTATGATGCACTTCATCTCGTACGTCTTGCCGCCTTCCGGAGCGGAGCCGATTACGTACACGCCCTCCTTATTAGCATAGTACAAGAACGACTCTCCCTTCCGTCCGTGGTGAATGCCTACAAGGATGAGCTCGCTGTTCGCCATGACCTCCTTGTCCGTCAAGTTCTTCGAAGCGCGCCTCCTATGCGCCCTAAGATGCCTCTGCAACTCATTATCTATCTTGTTCTTACTCGTCTTCTTCTTCTTCTTCGTGGTCGTCTCCTCTTCCTTCTCGGGTTCCTCCTCCTCCTTCTCGCCGGAGGCGGCGCTCTCCTCGTTGTTCAGCTCATTCTCGTCGCCGTCGAACGCGCGCGCCTGCGTCTTAGCCGGCACGCCGCCGTCCTCCTCGGGCTCCTTGTCCTTCGCAGGGACAACGCCGACGTACACCGTTGTGCCAGCTTTGAGCTTCTTGCACATACCAAAGTGCCTTCCGTAGACGCTGCGATTAAAAGAAAGCGCGAACTCGATGTTGAAGACCTCGCAGGCCTCGCTCTGCAAGCGCTTCTTGGCAATGCGCAGTGAACGGCGCATCGTCCCGTTGTTCCTAGCCATATAGTAGACGTAGCTCGTGCCGTCGACGTCCGTCTTGTTGAACGTGCCAATCTTGGCGTTCGTGGGATCGACCTCTTCAAGCATCCGGGTGAAAATTTCTACCTAGGAGGGGTGCGTGCGCGCGCGCTTTGTTTACGCGCACATATTTCCAAGGCGCACGCAAGAACAGACGGGCGCGCGCAGGCGCGGGGCGTGCGCGCGCGCGCCGCGCGCGCAGGCAAGGAGCGCGCAGCCCGCGTGCGTGAATAACTACCTTGCGCGGTTAGTTATCTCTTGATTTTTTGGGAACCCCTTTGCTATTTTACACAATGGCTGAAAAAAAAAAAGATTTTTTTGAGCTTTTTTTTTTCGCGCAAAAAAAAGTCCGCCAAAAAAAGGAAGCCATTTTTTCACAAGATGCCGAGGAGCGGTAAGCGTTCGCGCTTCTACCAGGAGCAGCTTGAAGCCACGGTTGAAGGCAGCGCATCGGAAGACGAAGCGCAGCAGACTGACGAAGATCTTTCTGATCTGATTGCAAACGAAAGCGAAGGCGAAGACAGTCAGGGGAAAGAAAAAAGGTTTTTTTTGTGTTATTTTTGCACACACGCACACAATCGCGCACGCATATACAGCGTCAACACAAATCTTTCAGGCGTAAGCTTGATAATCAGCGGCTTGCACGAGAGGCTGAGGAAGAGAAGAAGCTTATGGAAGCTGAACTGCAGCGCCTGCGCGACCGGTAAAAAATTATCCCCCCCCCCCTCCCCCTCCTTTTCCGCATCCTTCTCCCTTTCACACAGACACACACACAACAGTGCACGAACCGAGACGGAGTTTGATGAATGGGAAGAGGAAGACCACCTTGAGGACGAGCAAGAGAGCCCTGTGTTCTACACACAAGATGTAGAGCGCAAGCAAGAGGAAGACAGGCTGAATCGTGAGCGCGAGCGCCTCGAGTTCGAACAAGACCGTGAACGCAGGCAACGAGTGGCAGAAGAGATTCGCGCAGCGCAGGAAGAAGGAGAGGTCAAACGTGATGATCGTCCGCTGGATATGAAGGCATATGGATACCTGTATTCAGTGTGCGAAGACAATAAGGTCCAGCTTCCTGAAGACGACGCTGGTGGCATTTCATTCGATGAAATCGACTTCGACGCGACTATTCCGTGCGCCGAGGATTTGAAAGAGATGAAGGCGGAAGACGTTTACATCATTCTGAAACGAGTGTACCTTGCTTGGGGAGGCGACAACTTCAAGAACGGGACTCTCGTCGATATGGCCAGCTTCGCGCGCGAGAAGTTCATTGATAAAGCTCCTATATTCGTGGTCAAACGTCGGCGCGAATATATCAATGAGATCGCACGCCTCGTCATCGTGTTGAAGACGCCGGAGAAGTACGCCTTCATGAAGAGCAACGAGAAGCTCAACGAGTTCTTCCTGCTCACGCAGCAAATTGTGTTCCGCATCCGCTGCCTTAGCGACATGGCCCTGAACTATTCGCGGGCTGTGTGTGACGTCGACACCAGTTCTTCCTCGCATCTCTCTCTGGAACGGCGTATATGCGACGATATGCGCCGGGTGCACAAGAGCGACCGCAGCAGGCTCAGCGAGGCCATGATCATTATACAAGACCAGATCGCCAATCTTGGCTTGCGCAAGTACCAGGGCAACTGCTATGCACCTGTGTACGTCAAGGACGCGAGCGGCCGCCGCGTGTTCGCTCGCTGCTACAAGCCATTTACTGTCTGTGTACAGGGCGTGCAGTCGTCGTCTATTCGCGACGTCATCGGCGCTTTGCCGACGGTGTCACGCGTCGATCTGGAGTGGTCCCTGACCGTGGGCTACCTGGATATGGTCGTGCGTATGCTGACGAGGCAAGAGACTGACCACTTTCCGTCGCTGGCGCTGAACAAGGGGCTGCGAGCCTTTCGCAACGGCGTGTATGACCTTATTACCGACCAGTTTTTCCTCTTTAACGACAAGCTGATGCCCGAGGGATTCGCTGTTTGCTTTTACGACATTGAGTTCAACATGCAAATCATGGGCGCGGAATATGCAAGCTTCACTGATTTCCACGGGTCGTGGCTTCGCGGACTGCAGCTGTTCGCACCGGCGTTTTACTCGATAATCGAGTGGCAGTTTCCCAAGAAGAACACGAAGTACAAGACGGAGAGCTTCAATATGTACAAAGATCCGGAGCTTTGCGTGCGCACGTTTTGTGCCTTCTTCGGGCGGCTCTTTCACGAGGTCTGCCGAGTGGACTCCGGCTGGGAGAAGCTGATGGCGCTGATCGGGCACTCGCAAACAGGCAAGTCGCAGCTCGGCATCTTGGCCACGCTGATTCAGCCGATTCACATGATCGCAAAGAACGACCCGGAGAAGGTCTTCGGCCTGATGAGCCTTGTTGGCAAGGATTTCATACTCTGGGAGGAGGCCAGCGAAAACAGCAACTTTCAGTACGACGTTTTTCTGCAGATCGGCAGTTCGCGCGGGCGCGCCGGGCAGAAGATCGCTGTTTCGCGAAAAAACGACACGCAGGTCGACGTGCATATCACTGCGACTATGTTGATGACGGGCAATTCCGCGCCTAAATTTGACGACGGCGAGAAGCAGATCTCGAGGCGCTTCATGGCCTTCCTCTTTGACCGTCCGGTGGTCAACAAGGACCTGGAGATTCCGACGAAACTTGTCGACGAAATCCCGGTGATTCTAGCTCTTTGCAACCGCGCGTACCACTGCTTCCACCGCGGCACGCAGGGCCATGACGTCGATGCGTTCATCCACCCTGATCTGAAGCGAGACGTTTCGCAGATTCTGAACGCGAGCAGCGAGGTGAGCGCGTTCCTGTTTGGTGAAAAGTCTCCTGTCAATTGCGATCGCGAGGGCGTCAAGTCCGCGAAGATCATTCCGATTCGCGTGCTCGAGCACGCGTTCGAGACTTTTGTGAAGAAACACACGGGCTGCAGTCACAAGAGCATGACTTCACAGGATCTAAATAATCTTCTGGTTGCAACAAAAGCGAAGGTATTCATTCGCGAAGATGAAGACAGCAAGAGCGATCGAGAGACAAATTTCGGATATCCCAAGTACGATGAGTACAAGTGGCCTTTCCTGGACAATTGCGATTACGTCTTTAGTCCGGGCACGGAGCGATACAGCACGCAGCGGACGATATCAGCTGCATATGTTCAGGGCATCGAGATCAACTGGGTGAAGTGCGTGGATGCAGAGGTCAGCGTGCTCGTAGACGGCAGCGGCGACTCGCGCCGGCGCAGCGGCGCCTTCTTTCAGAAGTGGAAAGGGTCGTCGGAGCGTCAACGCACTGTTTTTAAGGGCACGAAGAAGATTGGCGGCATCAGCTCCAGCGAGAAGAACAACTTGTCAGAATTTTATGACGCGCGGCGCGGCGCTTTCAGCACGACGCAGGCAGTGGGCGTGCTGCACAGTTTCAACACGACGCTGAAGAAGACCAAGCCGATGAAGGACGAGATGAAGACGGACGCGCACGGCGTGACCAAGTTCGACAACGAGCTGCTGAAGCAACTGAAGAATCACATTGATCTGCAGCTCCTGGCGGAGAGCAAGGTCGTGCGCCGGCGCAGCAATCAGGCAAAGCGTTTCGTCGGCTTCGAAATGAAGGGCTGCTACGTGCGCCTGCAGCGCGCGCTGGCGCGCGCCCCCCCGGGCAGCCGTGGGCACCTCCGCTTCATTATCAAGGGGCTGAAAAAGATAATGGAGGCATACTCGACCTGGGATCCGTATTATTAAAATGAGCAGGACGGGGAGGCGCGTGTGCCGTACTTGTTTATGATATTATCATTTAAGTTTTTTAAGTTCGTGTACGCTTTCATGTACGACTCGATGTTATTGTTGATGGCAAAATTTGTGCCGGTGACTTCATTGTACATGCTGGGCACTTCCATTGTATCACTGTTGCTGTTGTTGTACTGATTCATTGTGCCGATGTAGAGCTTGTTCCATGCGCCCGCACGCGGGATGCTGTTATCTTCCTTTGCAAAAAGATCTTTTATTTTTTCTGTTGTTTGTCTTGCTTTCTCGCACATATCTGCCATTTCTTGTAGACGCTTACTCATTTTCTGAATAAAGTTTTTCTCGCCCATTTCTTGCAACACGGCATCTGTACCTTTCTCTTTTAAGATAGGGAGACATATGCGTGCTTTAAAATTCCAGTTGTTATAGTTGGCACAGTATGCATACACGTCGTTTTTGAAGGCGGGCAGCACGCCTTTTTGTCTAAATATGCACTTGTTTTTCGTATACGTCTTTAGCTCTGTCGCGAGCTCAGCAAAGAACTTTTTCAGCATTGTTTCTTTGCAGTTTTTGCTTTCCTTGTCGCCCTCTAGCTTGTTTCTGGCGAACAAAGCAATAGCCTCCTCCATTTTCAGCTTCTTGCGTATCCGCTTAAATTTGATGTTTGTGGTGACCTCGGCGATGGTGCCATTGCCAGTAACCTCTACTTTCTTCTCATCAACGGTGCCTTTGCCGTTCTCTACTCGTTCTGTTGCAAATTTTGCAGTGAAATAAGCCCCTTCAGTTGAAGAGGTCGCGCCGATCTTTGTAAAGTCGGTTTCTCCGACTTGTTTAATTACATAACGAGTGCCTTCTACAGCATTTTGAGCCTTGATTTCCGTGCAGCCGCCTTGCAAACCGAAGAATTTCTTTTTTTCTTGTTTCATTGCGGCCAGAAAATATCGCAAAAAAAGCACGTCAAAACGAACTTTAGTAATATGTCCCACTAGGTTTTGGAGCTGATCGAAGCTTGCTTTTGCATCTTCCTGACGTCTTCGGTTTTGTTTGTTAGTGCGAAGAAAACTTTTATTCAACATGTTTACAACGGCTTTAACTCGCTCTTTGTGATAATCATTTTTCTGTATTGTCTTTAGTATTCTGTTGATTCTGCTAGACGGCTTCTTAAGATTGATTCTGCTAGACGGCTTCTTAAGATTCTTTTTTTCTGGAAACTCTTCCAGTTTTTCTTTAACGTCCAGGTTTTGGTAGTCACTTAACAAAACATAAAGATTGTCTTTTTCTTGTAGTTTGTCTAATGCAAATGTTACTAGTTTCGAAACTAGTTCTAGTTTGTTTTCATCATATTGTATGTGAAAGATCCTGTTATTTTCAATAGCGTCACTTATTGTTGCCGTTGATCCTCTGTTCGTTGCTGCCAACAACGTATTTCTGAAATATTTGTTTAAAAATGCAACAACATTTTTGAGTTTTGTTTTATCATCACCTTTTACTGTCACTTTTGCTCCTTTTGCTTTGTTGTCCTTATTTCCCCTGGGTTTCCTGGGTTTTTCAAAAAAATTGCTAAGGTTCATATTGGGAAATTGTTCAGCCACCGCCGGAGGCGGCGGCGGCGGCCCGGACTTCGTCCGCTTCTGCGGCTGCTTCTGCTGCTGCTTCCGCGGCGGTGGTGCAGCAGGACGAGACCTCGCGGAAGTAGATCTGCGCATTATGCACGCTCGTGCCAACTTCTCCACATTCTTGTTTTGCTCGTAAGCTCGAGCTAAAAGCTTTTCATTACATCTTATTTTTCTTCCGCCAACAATAATGAAACAATTCCCATATTTGTCTATGTACGGGTACGCCTCTTCCATTTTTTCCTCGCCGCCCAGAGCGACAACAGGTGGAGGGTACTGTTTCGGCGTCTGTCTCTGTCTCGGCGTGCGCCGCACTGGAGTAAGCTTGCGATACCGTGAAATGTCTACCTGCTTCTTGGGTGGCGGGCGTATCGGCGTAAGTTTTCTGTACATTATGTTCCGCTTATCAACTTGAATGTTCTCCCATGCATCTTGCATCTCATGACTCGGCGGCGCGTTGCCCATGCTTTGTTAACTGCCCATATAATTTTAAGTGGACAGCAAGTCGAGGCTAGTTGATAGCTAGTCGCGGTCAGTCATGCCAGTGTGAAAGTTAGTTAAACTTCTTTGCCCTGAGTAGTTTGTCAGCCACTCGCCGCCACAGTGGCCTGACTTACTTTGGCTGGCCACGACTGACTTTCGGACTGGCCGGGCATGCTGGCTGAAATTCAGCACGCGGCACGCGCAAGCGTGGCCGCGCATGCACGTGTTGCATCTTTTCATATGCGCGCGTACATGTTGCTTCAGCCGGCGTATCATGCGCGCAGCTCGTACGAACGAGGGATGCATTTATTTTGATATATATATGTATTATATATATATTCATATGCGCTGGTTTATCGTCCGCACAAAGGAACAGCGCACGCGGCTGTTTGCGCCGATCACGATCAGAGATAATTATCATGCAAACATGAAGCCGCTGCCGGCATTGCCGACAAAAAACAAACAAAGTAAAATCAAAACAAAGCTCCGGGCCATTACGGAGATAATCTTTCAGTAACTACGCCGTCTTGGCCTTCTTCTGCGCGCTGCTGCTGCTGCCGTCGTCGACGCGCTTGCGCTTCGGCGCGAAGTGCTTCTTCCCAGTCAGTGCCAAGACGGTGTCCGTGTGTCCCATCGTAGAAGCAATCATGTGTGCTGTCCTTCCAGCCGTGTCCACAAGGTGCACATTTGCGCCGCGGGCAATTAGTTCCTTGGCGATGTCCGTCTGTCCTGTATGCGCCGCCCAGTGGAGTGCCGTCATCCCCCTCTTATTCTGAACGTCTAGATTGGCACCCCTGGCAAGCAGTTCTATGGCGATGGCCTCCTCTTCTTTATGCACCGCAGCGATAAGTGCCGTCATTCCATTCTCCGCCTGAAGGTGTATATTCGCGCCTTTCGTCATCAGTGCCTCGGCGACCTCGGTCTGTTTTTCAGAAATAGCTAAGAAGAATGCGGATTCTCCGTGCTTATTCTGAAGGTCAAGATTGGCGTCCGCGGCGATCAGTGCCTTTGCGACCTCGGTCCGTCCTTCGATAATAGCTACCATGAGTGCCGATACTCCTTGCTCGTTTTGAAGGTCAAGATTGGCTTTCGCGGCGATCAGTGCCTTGGCGATGTGCAGTTCATTTTGAGATATAGAGTAAAAAAGCGCCGTATTTCCCTTCTTGGATCGAAAGTCGAGAGAGGCGCCCGCGGTGATCAATTCCCTCGCAATGCCCGTACGTCGACGAAGTACAGCCGCGATAAGTGCCGTATGTCCGAGGCCAGTACTCTGAAGGTCCAGATTGGCCTTCTTGTTGATCAGTGTATTCACCATTTCCGTGTTTCCGCAAAATACAGCAAAGATCAGTGCCGTTAATCCTCTCTTGGTCTGAAGGTTCAGATTGGCGCCCTTGGTGATCAACGCCTTGGCAATGTCCACGTGTTCACCACCTTGTATAGCACACATCAATGCCGTCATTCCTTTCCTATTTTGAATGTCGAGCTTAGCGCCGTTGGCAATCAGCGCATTGGCGATGTCTGTGCTTCCGTCCCATGCAGCCTGGAGAAGAGCTGTGTTTCCCTTTATGTCCACAATGTTGGGATCACATTTCAACGCAATCATTTCCCTCATAAAATTATCGTTGAACGAGGAGAACGTCGCCGCCCAGGCAACCTTCTTGTCGTTCTCGGACACCAAGCTTTTCATCTCCTTGTATTTCTTGCTCGATGTCTGAAGAACAACTCTGCTCCGTACGCCAAGAAAATCGCGAAGACCAATGTCTTTTTCGAGAACAATCATCAACATATCAGCCTGCTCCTTACCGAAGAAAGGCTTCTTGCTCTGTATCTCCACTTGAGTAGAATCAATACGGAACGTCTCGCGCTTCATCGTCTTGGTCTTCATTATCACTCTGTCGACACAGTACACCCGGGCGGAAGAAATTTCTGCCTGAGGGGCATCCAAATGTGTGCGTTGCATTCACACACACAAACATTCAGGGTCGCGCGCAGGCGCGCGCAGGAGCGCAGGAGCGCGCGAGAAAACGCGCCCGCAGCGCGCGTGTGACAAAGGGCGCGCACAGCGCGGCCGTCCCTCACCTGGACACAAGTGCGCTGCAGGACGCGGACTTTTTTTTGGAGCTCAAAAAAATCTTTTTTTTTTCCGCGAATTTTTTTGGCAATTGTGCAAGCTTAAAAAAAAACAAACAGCAGAGCTTACCGCCAAAGCTTTCAGATGCCGCATGGAAACAAAGTGGTTACGGTTCTCGGCCAGCGTCGCGACTTAAAGGATGCTGCAAACATTACGCACACGAACCTCTTCGGTTGTGCGCAGCATATCAGTGCGCCGGACGCGCATAAGCTTGAGAGCCTGTACCGCCTCATCCTTGATAGGTGAGAAAAATTTACCCCCCCCCTCCTCCTTTCCTTGTTGACACACACACACGCACACGCACACACACACACACGCACAGACACGCACACACACACACACACACAGCTATGGATGGGATGCGCGTCCCGGAAAGCATCACGGCTGCTTTATCAGCGAAATGATTCCGCGAGGGCGAGCTGCGCCGCTGGTTGTGGATGTCGACTTCGTGCACACTGGCGAGATCACCGACGATGCTATCGAAACCATACTTGCCCCGATCTTGAGCTTTGCCCGTAGCTTTTTCAACGGACCGATGGACGCGATTTCCACAAAGTCGCCTACGGATGAAGTCGCGGCCGGCAACAAGACAGGCTTGCATCTGTATTTTCCGCAAACTTTTGTACTGCCGGCAACGCGGCGTGACTTCGGGCAAAAGCTCAAGGCCTCGTATGACCTGCCCCTTCAAGTCTCCGATTCTGTCTGCATTGTTGCTGATAGCACGAAGGACATCTTAGACACCGGCATTACGGCGCTCCGTCTTTTCTGCGCGAAGAAATGGGCGTACCGCTGCGATAAGAAGATGAAGGGGCACGAAAACTGCAAGCCGCGTTGCAAGCCCGGGAGCTTTCAGCAAATGGAGCGCATTTACTCGCATCACGCCTCATACGAGAGCGCGAACAACGCTACTCCCTTCAGTGATTGTTTCGACACGCGTTTCATCGAGGTCGAGCAGAGCGAGTTTAAGACGGACCACGTCGGAAACGCCATGGCCGAGCAAGAGCAGATGGACAAGAAGGAGAAGCGTCTTGCCATTCTCAAGCTGCTTAGTCTGCGCACCGAGGGCGAGCCGACGGAGCTAGCCGTCGAGAACGGATTTGTCGAAGACGGCGGCGGCGACGAAGGCACGGAGAGCAAAGTCAAATGGACCGCGGTGAAAGAAGGGACGATCGTCTACGAAGCAGCGGTTACGGCAACCAAGCAGCTTCTTTTTGGTGTTCTCAAAGAAGAAGCTGATATCACGAGCATCAAGAAGAGCGGCAACGGCGTGATTCGCGTCAGCTTGAGGCTCACTCACTGTCCCTTTCACGACACCGTCATCGAGCACGGATCCTGCACGAGCTACATGGACTTCCGCGGCAGCTTCGCCTTCTATCGCTCTCACCACGGCAAGGGCGAGGACAACGCATGCTGCAACAAGCGTCTCCCTTTCTACATCGGAAATCCGATGCTGATCGAAGCACTGCACGGTAGTGTTGGCGCGGGCTCCGGTTCAGGTTGGCGTGTGACCAACGAAACGAACCGCACAGAGGATCGTCTGAAGCGCAACTGCGAGCTGATTCTGCGTGCGGCGGCCGAGGAGGAAGACGCCTCTATTCCATGGAAGAAGATCTGCGTGGAGCCGGCTTATGCGATTTAATGCGCGCACGCTTCGGCATGAGCATGTGTTGAATAATAAATTAATGCGCCAACATGTTCATGCATGCCATACAATATTATAAATAATTTATGTTTGTAAAAGTAAAGAGAATAAATATGTCTGGATGGGTAGGTGCAAAATTCTGGGAGCGTGATGAGTATGCCACAAGCACAAAACCGGGCAACATTAAGGTCGACGGAACTACTGCACAAATTAACGAAAACGGCGTGCTAAGCATCATTGGCGGCGGAGGATCTGCCTCCATTGCAACAAACGCAACAACCGGAGTTGTAAGGCCTGATAACAGTACTATTACTGTTGACGATGCTGGCATCCTTACTGCGTTTACGCACAGCATCGCAGCATCTGGAGCTGTCGGCGTAGTGCAGGGTGGAGGCAACAGCATTACCATTTTACCAGATGGAACAGTAGATCTTGATCAGGCTGTGAACTGCACTTTTGTCATTGCTGGTAATACAGGCCACAAGATGATAATCCAAGGCGATCAAAGCGTTTACGGTTATAACGCTATTTTGACCTCAGGCACGCCGGAGGCAAGGCCAGGCGAGTTCGTTGTTGGGCAGCCGTACACAATCACAGACACCAGTGAAGGCACCGGATCGTCGGCTAACTTCACCAATGTTGGAGCACCAGACAACAACGTGGGCACTTCGTTCGTGGCGACCGGCACGGGCGACGCAGCGCAGGACCTGGGCCGAGCTTCCGAGGATAACAACTCGGGCATGGGGCACGGCATTGGCTTCAAGTACGACGATGTTCACCAAGGCGGAAGCGGCGCGGCGCACATGATTCCCCTTGATTACGATGGCTCGGAAATGGGTACGTCAACCAGCTCCCGCGCTATCTATCTTGGCGACCAGAACGGAGGCTACGACGGAGTTTACTCTTGGGGCGGTATTTTAAATCCTTCTGATTATCGCCTTAAACAGAACGTACAGTACAATTTCGACGCGCTGAGCATTGTGGATCAGATGAAGCCGTGTAAGTATGACTGGAAGGTCCGCAACATGGGAACAGGAGCCATCGGGTTTCTTGCGCACGAGCTGCAGGCCGCGGTGCCCCGTGCCGTCGAAGGAGAAAAAGACGCCATGAAAAATGGCAAGATGATTGCACAGCATGTGAAGGAGCACGAGCTGATCGGCCTGGCGTTCAAGGCCATAAAGGAGCTCCGCGCCAAAGTTGCGGCGCTTGAAGCACGCAATCCCTAAAAAAAAAAAAATATAAAGCAAAGATATGAGTGGCTGGGTTGGTCATAGATTTTGGGAGCGAAAAGATGGCGCTGCATCACAGTTTTCTGCAGGCAACATCAAAGTGGACGGCGTCACCGCGGTGGTTGACGAGGATGGGGTGCTCAGCGTCGTAGGCGGCGGCGGCGGCGGCGGCGTCAGCGTGGCCACAAGCAGCGCCGTGGGCACCGTCAAGCCTGACGGCAGTACAATCCTCGTCGCCGGTGACGGCACGCTGACGGCGCCGCCGCACGCCGTCAACGACCTTACCGACGTCACAGAGACTTCGCCGGTGGACCTGCAGGTTCTGAGCTACAACGCCTCTGCCTCGCAGTATCTCAACCGCAACCCCTATGCGTATTGCTTTGGCAGCAGCGTGGGTTACGTAGGCAACTTTGCCAACGGCCAGCTGGCCACCACCGCAGCCTTTATCTGGTGGAATAACGTACAGGCGCTCACAAAAGAAAACCTAGGCTGGAGCATGATAACCGACGTCCCAACTAGCACAAGCGTAGCGTTCATCGCTCCAGACACGGGCGTGTATCACATTGAGTGCCACGTGGTCGTCGACCCGAGCGCGGCCTCGGCGCGTCACGTGACTCTAGAAGCACAGAACTACTCCACAGGCGCTATATTGGCCGTTGGTAGAAGGCACATTCCGCAGTCAAGCGGTACGCCTGCAATGGAGAGCATACAAATATCCAGGATGCTGAATCTGACCGCCGGCACGGAAGTTGCCTTTTCGGTCTTTTCTAATGTAGCGTCTACAGGCTCAGGGGACACGGTGCACGTAAACAATTCTGCAAACGGCTATTTCCACATTAATCAAATAAGCGTGTGAACACCTTGGTGTAAATTGATATTTTCGTGCAGGCGCAGGTGCCTACATATTTATGTAAGCTTGAAGTAAATGGTATTTTCTCAGGAAGCTGCGCACATCGTTAAGACCTTAGATCTAGACGAGGTGAGCAAAGAGTGTATACTGCGGCGCTACGTAAAGCTGCTCGCGCTCTACGAAAAAAAGCTCTGGCGAGCTTCGTGTATCTACTACGTGTCACAAGTGACAATGCAAGTGGGCTCGTTGCTGACGCCTGCGCTGCTCACATACAGGTCGCAGAACCTCGAAGACATAACATGGGGCGTCGCACTCGGCACCGGCGTCATTACCTCGCTCTTTAACGTCTTTAGCGTGGGAAAAAAGTACGCTGCGCTCGTACAGACGTACAGCTTGCTCTCAGCGGAGGGCGCTATCTTTATGCAGGGATGCGGCCGATACAGCGCGCTGCCCCGCTTCGAGGCCGCCAACCTTTTCGTCGAGCGCGTGGAGGGGATTCACTCCAAGTTCGTGAAGAAAGACGCGTCAGCGCTCAGCGCGGCGCGCAGCTCTTTCCCGCGAATGACTCGCGCGAACGCAGGCAACGATACGAAAGTAAAGACGCCGCCGTCGGTTACTGTGATTTATGATGATGAC
>Ga0181392_1000642_pt1 | contig 13372 bp, 13 predicted proteins | sample 15SPOviralmetaG_FD_130083 | JGI IMG/M metagenome (GOLD analysis project Ga0181392, IMG submission 130083) | Marine viral communities from the oligotrophic San Pedro Time Series (SPOT) site, San Pedro Channel, CA, USA - 15 SPOT_SRF_2010-09-15 | ecosystem: Environmental > Aquatic > Marine > Strait... | reverse complement strand
ATCTTCTGGTCTAGCGAATTGATGTGATTTATGCACATCTTTGCAGTGTCGCTTAGTTGATCTTCGGTGTATTCCACATCGTCAATCGTAATGACCTTTTTGTCTTCAGTCACGTTGATCTCCCTTCAGGTTATGCTGCCCACGGAACTCCGTCAGCAGTCGTTGGATTAGCTATCGCATCGATCTTAGCAGCAATAGCAGATTCAGTGGCATCCTTATCCACCGATCCATGCACCCAACCCAAGACTATTTCTTCAGTCAAATCATCGTAAGGGATAAACCCTGCGGCTGATGGGTCTGGTGTGTATGATGTTGTTCCATAAGAGCGTGCAGAAATTAAATCTGCGTCAGTGCCGAGGCAATACCAGTGTGCAGTGATTACAGCACCGTCTGATATTTCATGCTGCATGTTGGAGATTGACCAAGTGTAAGTGATAGCCATAGCTTTTTCCTTTTCCGATTATGCGTTTTCTAGGGCAGTGATACGTGCCTCTAGTTCTTGAATAGTTTTAACAAGCAGTGGTACTAATTTTGCCTGATCTATACCTTGCATTACTGCGTTACCATCTGCATCCACTTCGTCTTTAGTGCCATGTACTGCCTCTGGTACAACTGCTTGTGCTTCATGTGCTAAGAAACCATCAACTGTTGTGTCAGCATCAGCTATGAAGTTAAACCTTGCTGGCTTGAGTTGCTTTAATCTAGTTGTAGCATCCCAAGTGTAACTTACGTTTTCTTTTAGGCGGTGATCTGAGGATGTGTTGTAGGCTGTAGATGTTCCACTTGTTGTAACACTCCCTACTTTTCCGAACCCATTAGTAATACATATCTGATTTTCTGTACCTGTACCAACTCTTCCTACATGCAAAGCAAAATCAGTTGTTGTTGTAGAGCTATTATAAGCCAATACTTTAGTTGTTTGCCCATGTCTTGTAGGGTCAGTAGCACCCATTGCTACACTACCAACATTGTTTACAACAACCCTAGGATTACCATCCCCATCCGACAGCACGATGTTGTTGCTTGAGGTGCGGATGTCCAAGCCGCTTTGGTTGCCGCTAAAGCGTCCAAGTATAGTGTTATTAGTACCTGATGAAACAAGACCTCCAGAATAAGCGCCTACAAATGTATTATAGCCACCCGTAACTGCATTTCCTGCATACCAGCCAACAGCCGTATTGTAGTCTGCAGTATTAACGGCTAACGCATTCTTACCAACGCCGACATTGCCTGTGCCGTTTTCTATCTCAATGGAGCCAGACAGGTGGAGGTCTTTGAAGCGGTAACTAGGATGACCCACACTTAGTATGTCATCTGTAGCAGTACCACTTCCATTTGTTGGCATTAACTCACTAGCTGTAAAGCGTATGCCTCTGTCTGTGCCATAGATTGCAAAACGCCCAGAATTAGTACCAATACTCCCCACAACGGTGCCGTCTTTTCGGAATTGAGCAATAGCCCCATCAGATGTTGTGCGGTTTACATTTAGAACATCTGCGTTTGCTCTTGTAAAAAACACACCGCCATCATTGCGGATGGCAACACCTGTGCTTGTTCCCGTATGGGGCGTTGAACTCGTAGTCCCCACCAGCAAGTTACCGCTGCTGTCGATGCGCATGCGTTCTGAGCCAGAACCAGTACCTGTATAGAACAACATAGATTGATTTGCAGCACCGTAAGAAGTAGAGGTTATCCTAGTCGAGTAACCTCCATCTAGATAAAGACCACCAGACTCACCTGCGTAAACAAAATTTCCTAAAGCTGCATTGTCGCTGGACAAAACCCCAGTGATGTCTACACCTGTGCTGGTGGTGGCGAGTTTGGCAGCGTTGTTGTGGTATATAGTTGCTGCACCGCCTTCAATGCCCGTAAATATATCATGCCCTGCGTTACTTTCCATCCCAACATTTGACCCTCTGAGGCGCAAGTTACCAGTACCAGAATCTGTAATTCTGCTGTGGTTACCATCATGATAAATCTGTAGGTCAGACCCAGCGCCAAAGATGGCTTTGTCGTTATCACGAAAGGAAAGATCACCATCTATATTGGCATTACCATTAATATCAGCCCCAGTGGTACTGAGGTTGACCGCCTTAGAACCGATATATCCTGCCATTAGGTTTGCTCCAACACAGAGATAATTGCATCAACAGAGGATGCTGTATCTGATGTAACTACAATAGTTTCAGTAGCCTCTGCTATAATCTTGCCATCTAAAACAGATAAAGCTGACCCTGCAGGTACAGGAGCAGCCTTTACAATGTAAGTAGACCCTAACTGAACATCAACTAAGATCTGACTAGTGGTTCTGTTAGATAAGTTAAGACCAATGAGGATAGCTGTAGTAGAACCAGGAACCGTATATACAGTTGTAGCACCTGTTCCTACACTAGCTGAAACATAATTCTTAAACGTGTTTGCCATAATATTATCCTAGCGCAATAGCCAAAGCTGTGGCCTGATCTGCTGCTTCCCTATCTGTGTACTCTGTTGTAGCAAGCTTAGTGCTGTTATCACTACCACTCTGAGTAACACCAGTAGTAGCACTCGTAATAGTACCGCTAAGTTGCCCTGCAAAGGTTGTAGCTGTATTTGTACCTGTTACATCTAGTGACTTGTTAAAGACAAACTTATCACCAGTATCAGCATAAGTTAGTGTAGCACTTGCACCATCTATTGTCAACCCTGCGCCGTTAGCTGCAGCAGAATTAGCCGCCCCACTAGCTAAGACAAGGTTCTTATCATCTAGTGTAACTGTAGTACTGTTGATTGTGGTGGTTGTGCCATCTACCTGCAAGTTACCAGCAACAACAAGAGTACCTGTATCATCGCCATGTGTAGCAGGGTCAATAGTGAAAGTAGATGGGCCTCTGAGGTAACCACTTGTATTAATGTTACCTACAGCTAATACATCACTGGCGTCTAAGTATACTGACTTCTCAGCAGGATAAGTGATGAATATGTCTTTAGTACCAGAAGTAAAGTTAACTGCATTACCACTGTTACTACTCTCTAAGACAGTAGTACGTGTAAGAGTGCTTGAACTGTAAGTACCTAAACCTACTTCAAACTCAGCAGTGTCTCTGTGTACGATAGAGTAGTATGTAGTATCACTATCTGAGAGAACACCACTGAAAGCTTGAAAGCCAGCCACTGCGCCAGCTAGAGTTACAGCACCTGTGCCTGTAGTTGTAGTAGTTTCTTTTACTCTATCCTTGACAACAAGAGCCATAACTATGCTCCCTTATGCGATACGGATAATTGCTGTAGATGCAGCCGCTGCTGGGAATTGTACCACAAAGTCACCATTAGTAGATGTCTTAGTACCACCAAAGTCAATAGTAGCAATAGCTTTATTTGCTTGTGAAGTGTTATAGATGATACAACCGTCTGCTGATACTGTAGCGGATGCCCAAGTTGTATCTGTAAAGTCTATGATAGCAGTAGAGCCATCTAGTGAAATAGTAGCACCAGCCAGAGTGTTGCCACCTGTAGTGTAATTAGTACCAGTAGCCTCATCTGAGTTACCAGTAACGTCACTATAATTAGTTGTAGCTGCACCATACGTACCAGTAGGAGAAGCCTTGATTAGAGCAATTTTAAGTGTGTTGGTATCTAAGTCGTGAACGCCCCCAAGTAGCTCTTGCTTGAAGCTGTTACACATCGCTGTAGTGATTGCCATAGGAGTGTCCCTTTAAAATAAGCACAAAGGGGCCAGCATGTAGCCAGCCCCCATGTTTATAGGTGTATTAAGCAGCGTTGTATACTGCAGTAACCAAGGCTTCTGGACGAAGAATTTTACGCCCGTAAAGATGCATACCGCGAACAATATCAGCGAATGAATCTGGGTCACGGTAAGTCTCAACTTTGTTGAGTTGCTGTGCAGAAGCAACAGCAGAATCGTGTCCAGCTACAATAACGCCATAGTTATCGTCCTGTGCAGTTGTACCTGTAGTACCAGCGCCAGTGCCCTTCGCAGGAAGGTTGTTTGACTGGTAGATACGGAAGCCATGCAAGTTATTAAGTACCAGACCGTTTTGCAGTCCTGCACCACCGAAGTCAGCGTTCAAAACGCGAGAATCTTCGTCTTTTAAGAGCTCCATGAATACCGGGTCAACACACAGCCAACGCCCACGAGTATCAACATTAGCCTGATCAAGTACACGGCTCATACGAGCTACGACTTGCAAAGGTGTTGCTGTGGTTGCTGATGCAGCAGTTGCACCGCCAAAGCGAGGAGCCAACGGAATTGAGTCACCAGTTGTACCTGCAGAAGCAGAAGTAGTGATGTTTCCGAAGTCTGACATATCCAACTTGTTAGCAGTCAGAAGTTCACCTGTCAAGTCACCCGCTGTTTGGTGTGAAGCAGTGCCGCTTACAGCACTAATTACCGCACCAGCAGTAGTGTAACCAGACATGTATGACAATACGTCAGCATCCATAGCATCAGCCATTTTATAGGCTGCACGATCAGATGATAAACGCATGAAGTCATGGTGGGCTTGCTGCTCTTCAATATCGTCAAGCTTGAAGGCAAAGTAGTTGGCTTTGTCGATAGTCAACTGAAAGTCATTATCAACGAGGTCTTGCGCCGAAACGGTTGTACCACGTAGCAATGCATTCACTGTGATATCAGGCTCTTTAAGAATGCGAACCGTATCACCTTGGTTTGCGATCTCCCCAAAATATTCAGAGTTAGTAATCGCTTGAGTTGTAGCAGCCTTGCGAAACGCAATTTGAGCTTGCTTTGAGTAGATGACGCTAGAGAATACTCCGTTGTCAAGGTTGGTATAGCTTCCAGCTTTTCCAAATGCAGCCATAATTAATCTCCTTATAGATATGACCGTTAAAGTTATAGATCATCATATCCACAGCAGAGGCCAAACTTATCTGAGTAGTCTATTATCTAGGTATGCCTACCTGTGTAACAGAGGTCAAACGTATTTGGGTAGTCTAGTAGTGGCTAGAGTCTTAGTTAAAATACACGTTTAAAGTGTACTCAATACAAGTTATATTCAACTCGTACCTATTGTCAACAGTTATTTTGACAAATCATATACAAACTTACCAGATTTCTGAGCTTCATGTATCTCTTCATGGTGCTTCTCAAACTCTTTGTCACTCATTTTAGCGACAGTAGATTCACGCCAGAAGTTTTTACTCTCATCATCATTTACGGTAGTTCTGCTTTTACTCTTTACAGAAGAGGCTGCTGCCTTATCTGCACTATTATTAGGTTTAGACTTAATACCCTTGTGTGACTTATATAGGTCAATAGCCACTGCTACAGACTTAGCATCCTCAGAGTTCTCGTATAGAGCATCCTGTACAACTTTAGGTTGTTTCTCTGCCCAGTTATGAAACTCATCTGAGGAGCGTATCTCTTCAAAGTCAGGGTGTAAAGACATAAGCTCTGCTTCAGCTTTTTCTTTCTTAGCTTGTGTGCGTAGCTCTTCTATTTCTTTGAGGCGACTATCCAAAGAAGAAGCTTTTTCAGCGGCTTTGTTTTCTGCGATAGCTTCGACAATCCCTGCGACATCAGGGTACTTAGATGACCAAGCTTCAATCTCTTCCTTAGACTTGGGAAGAACCAGTTCATTCTTAGTAGCTTTATCAAGTTGTCCTTGTAGTTTTTCAAACTTGGCATCCCAGTCCTTTTCCTTAGTTTGTAGGAGTTTACGTATATCGCCATAGCGCTTCTTGAAAGACTTCTCTTCAGCGCTTAATCCATCTGACTCTGTATTAACTTCTTCAGACTCTTTGGATTCCACAGACCGTGTTTCTTTTTGTTCCGTATCACTCTCATCTGAAACTTGGGCGTTCTCAGTGCTTTGGCTATCGGGTTCCTGATTATCTTCTGCTTCTTCATCGACCTGCTCACCCTTGATGAGTGCCTCTAGTTCGCGTTCTTCTTTCTCAAGCAACTGTTGGTTGCGATCATGTGCGTAGCTGTCTGCTTTAATAATAGTTTGTTCTGCCATTGACATAGTTGTAGTTCCTTTATGTTGGGGCCAGCATTATTGCCGGGTAGCCTTATAGTTTATTTTAAACTGACTAAACAGCGCCAGTTTTAGGGTCAGAGGTAAAACCTAAGTCAGAAGGAGAATATGATTTACTACCACTTGACTTAGAACTACTGTCTTGTTTCTTTTCACCCTCTTTAACAAAGCCAAAGGGTGTAGATTTGTAACCTGCAGCTTTCATATCTTTTCTGTAATTATCACTAGCTTGTGCGTGAACAGCATCTGAACCTTTTAAACCTTTATACCCAGATACAAAAGCATTTGATAGAGACTGACTCTTTTCAGCTTGTCTTTCTTTTGATACCTCTGGTTGATACAGTGGACTTGCACTTTTCTTAAATGTTCTGTACGCATTTGTTAAACCAGAACTAATACCTTCAGCGGCATTTTGTATCCCGCCTAAAATATCAATGTCACCTTGTTCATTTTTACCCTCTAGTTGATCAAGTAAACCTTTAACTCTTTCTTTATAAGGGCTTTTTTTATCTAGCCCTTCATAAGCTTTGTTTAACTCCTCTCTCATAAAGTTTCTATGTTGAGCTTGAGCTAATCCAATTACAGGTATACTTAAACCTACTGAGTTTGTAGCACCTCTAATATCCTCAGTTACACGATCAAACCAATCACTTATTGAGGCGTCTTCTGTTTTATCACCTATATTACCAACTTCAGAATAGTTTACCTTTTTTCTTTTAGGAGCTTCTGATACGGGACCATCTCCATCTCTATCTCTACCACTATATCTTTGAGGTGCTACCTGTTGAGCAGGAGCCTCTACACCTACCTCAGTGTAACCTGCTGGTATTGAAACTGTAGGTTGACCATTAACAAATCTAATAGTCATTGTCAAGCCCTGATCATTAATGTAAGTTTTGTACTCTTGTGCGCCACCTACCCCTGGAAACGAGTAACCAGAAAGAAAATCAGGTTGTGTCATACTTGTAACGTCACCACCCTCGTTCATCATCATAGGTCCATCTGGCATATCCTCTGCTTGTAGCTCAGAAACATCAAACGGTAAGCCACCCTCTGCTGGTACAGGCTCTCCACCGATACGACCATTAGCTGCCATATCTTCAAAGCCCATCTTAGCTTGACTGCGTAGGTCTTCAAAGAACTTAACTCCGTAGTAACGAACCACATCAGCGGGTACGACATACTCACCCTCACTTAGTTTAGCATCAATGTCATCACGTACTTCTTCTGGTAGTGACCCTGTAGGTACTTCATTACCTGAGACTGGATCTACTTCTTCTACAGAGCCGCCCAGCGCAAAGGCCATTTGTGTTTGGTCTTTTTTCATACCTGCGCCCATTTCTGCCATTTGATAATCATCTACACCTTGATACATATCTGCTCCTACTAATCCACCAGAGGCAAAACCTTTGCCTAGCTTTTCTCTTAATTCTGCCTCTGTAGGTAAATCTTCTACACCAGCCTCTGTATTTAACTTTTTAACTTCGTCACGGTCTATAATACGGTTTACTTTCATCTCGCCACTAATAAGCCAGTTACCCTGCATATTAGGATTTGTCTTGTACCTGTAATAACCTCCAAAAGGTAATTCATCTGTAATGTGAGCGGTTTTTACATTTGGTGTACCATCTTTCTTTAGAAGAGCACGACTGTTTGCTATTTCCTGCCAATCTACGTCTGCTGGCATTTCTACTTCTGCCCAGACTTGATCACCACCTCTTATCTTATAACTCTTACCATCTATCTTAACTTCAGGACCAATATGCGCTGCTGTTGGATTGTCACCTGCATGCCATCCGGGTCTAGCAGCTACAGCTTTTATTGTTTTAGCTTTTGAACCCTTTGCTAAAAACCCTGCTTTTATAAGCATATCTCTGGTTTCTTGGTCTGGTATTTTAATGGAGTCGCCAGTTCCTTTTTTACCTTTTGTGCCACGAGAAGGTACATAGTAATTTCCATTTTCTGCTTTAAACCTGTACTCTGGAAAAACAGCCTTCATGTAAGATCCTACAGGAACTTCTGTATCAGCATCAACAAAAAGAGGGTATAGTTTACCATCTTCTCCTCTGGTAAATAGTTTATAACCTTTAACCGTATTTTTAAACTCTGTGTTAGATCTTGCAGATACAGCAGGTATATTAGTAGTACCTTCTATAGCAGTGTCAGTCTGTTTAGATAAATCTGCACCCTTACGTATCATACTCTTTGCTACTGGGCCAAGTGCAGGTATACTTCCTAAAGCCTCAACTCCTGCAAGCATACCAATCTTTAGATAGTCAGGCTCTTCTTTTTGTAGCTCTTTTTGTACTTCTACTACTGAGTCTACTGGTGTAGCTAAACTTACGGCTGTATCAGCGGCAGTCACTGACATAGGTTCTTCTGTCCTATCTCCAAACACTTTAGAGAAGTTATCTGCAGCAGGGGCTACCTCTGCCTTTTCTTCTGGAGTCATGTCAACTAAGCGTTTACGGTAGTCAACCATTAACCATCTCCCTGAGTAGCTTTAACCGTCTTAGCGTACTAATAGAACCCTGTGCTGAATACACCTCTTGTACAGAACCAGCCTGTTCCATAGTCCTGTGTTGTGTAGCTATAAGTTCATCAATTAGCTGATTAAACTCATCCATAGCTTGTTTGTTGTTAACGAGTTGCTTAAGCGACATTACCAGTAAACCCTTGCTCACCTGGAGTTGGTGCTGTACCTATACCCATCTGTGAACCACCACCGCCTGATGTATCTGCTACACCTTGAGGAACCTGACCTTGTGGTGCTTGTACACCCTCTGGTCCTGCAGGTGGTTGCTGTGGTGCTTGGAATGCTTTCAAGATCTCAGCCTGAATAGCTGCGTCCTGCATAGAGTTAGTCACCTTGTCAGGGTCAAGTTCCATAGACTTAGCAATCTCACGAATGATATAGTCCATCTTAGCAAACGGTGCCAGTGTTGGGTTCTGTGCTACCTGTAAGAACTGCATCAGACGTTGTGAGCGTACCTCATTAGCCATAAGGCTCTCTGTACCAGATGCACGTACCTCTAGGTCACCACGAATATCCTCATCAAAGTCAAACTGCATGTTAAATGCAAAGAAGGACTTACCTAGTGGCCGTATGAGGTAATCATCAACGTTCTTAACAACATTTCGTATGCTGCCATTAGCTGCAGACATAAGCATAGAGATGCCAGAAGCAGTTCGCCCCACTCCGCTGACGCCTGTTTGACCATGTGCGAAACTTGGGAAGCCTGTACTCTCATCTGCTAATACCCTAGCCTTATCAAATAGTTGTAGGTTCTCTTGTGCCACATTAGGAAACTTAGTCCCAAAAATGCCTTGGCCTGGAGCACCACCCTGTCTACGGAAGACTTTTCCTGGGTACACACTTAAGTCCTGCCCCGGTACTAAATTGGTTTCATCAACCTCTATAATTAGATTACCAGATAATGCAGCATTGTCAATAGCCATACGCATAAACCCATTCATAAGAGTTTGCGTATCATCCATATTCTCCGCTATACCTACCCCAAAGAATGAGTAAGGGTTATGTTCGTATGGTGTTGCATAATAAGGTATAGTTGCTGGCTTAAAAGGATTAAGCACAAAACGTAGTACTTCACCGTTACACACCCAGATGTTACAGCTAAGCTCATCTAAGTCCTTGTAGTCTTTAGGAATAGATACACCATTCTCTTCTAGTAGATCTACATCGACAAAACCCCAGAACTCTAAGACTTCCCAGCGCTCTGTAGTAGCCTCAGTCTCGTTGTCTTCCATAGTCTGTTCCCAGTACTTCATATCGTAGTCTGGGCCTTTATCTACAGCAAGCTCAACAGAATCCTTCATAAAGTAAGGACGGTTCTTTAGGCTACGTAGTTGTGTACGAGACATCTTATGACGTTCCACTACATACTCCGCATCATCCATACTTGACGCCTCTGGGTCAGGATAGAAGTTCCATAGAGATACGTGACTAGTAGAGGGTACAGTCTTAACCAGAGGGTCATACTCACCATCCTCATTCCAGTTAGGGTATTCTTTGTCTACAGCAAATGGACCCTTCATAACACCAGTACCTAGAAGAGCCATCTCAAATGCCATAGAGCGTAAATGCTTATTTGCACCTGACTCTACAAGCTGATCATGGATCTTCTTCTCCATCTTCTTAGCGGCCACCATAGCAGGGTGAAACGTTACTGTGGTAGGGGTGGTGCCATCACCCTCAATAACCTTATCACTGACCGGCCCTAGCTTCTCCTCTAGCGGTCCTAGTCGGTTCTTAAGGTCAGCCATAGTCTCACCGGGCTTTAACTCAGTGTCAGGCCCGATTAAGTAAGGCTTAGGGGCTGTATCTCGTGTAACATTACCCAGTTCATCCCCAGCCTGTTCAGCATTAGGATCAATGTTAATGTGTACTGACTCAGCTACACCATCTGGTAAAATAGAAGGATCAATAGTAAGTGGGAACTTATTGTTGCCAAACAGTACGTCTACAATCTGACCATAAGCAGCGAGTGTCTTTGTCTTAGTGACCTTAATAAACACACGAGACTTCTCTGTATCAGTGAATTGTACATCTGATCCGTAGATACCACGATAGTTGCGATAGGCACGTAACCAACGTGTCTCATCACCATAACGTGCATCCTCTGAACGTTTAAATCTTTCGTTAACAAATGAAACAACACTAGATACAGACTCAAAGATGCTATCTTCTGCATCCTCTGCTGCGGTTACTTCATCTGTCTCAAACATGAGTTCGTCTTGTTCTGCCATATTTAATATCCAAAGCTGGGGTCAGAGGCTTGAAACCCTGATCGTTGAGTTGCAGGGTTGTAGTCCCATATAGAACTTCTAGGTCTTGTCATTATACCATACCTTAGAGCGTCATACAAGTGATCTTCTGCATTTGTATCAACGTCCTCTGGGTTTCTTTTATCTAGAGGTATAGAGGGTAGTTGAGCTATTGTGTTGGTACAGTTAGCGAAGAATACAAGTCTAGGCTCTTCTGTATGCTCATCTACCTGTAACCGTCTGTGCATCTCGTTCTTACCTGCTACACGAGAGCCTCTAGATCTATCTGAGGGACGCCAGCGGCAACCCTTCATATTCATTTGTTCAGCCAATGACGGGCCAGTATCACCACGCTTGTGCCATAAAGAACTATCCAAAACACCATATCTAATTGTGCCATCTTCTGCCTCTGCATCTAGTATCATATCAGCTAAATCAGTAGCTGTAACCTTAGAACAATATAACTCTCTGTAGACAACAAGCTGCTCACTGGGTGATACAGCAATCCAGACAACGCCTGTGTAGCTTCCGTAACCGTAGTCGCAAGCTCTAAACTTAGTCCAGCTTGAGGGAATTTTAAAAGGCTCCACGACATGTATGGCTCTGTTCCACTCAGGAAAGGCTGCGCCTTCATTAACATCCCAGTTACCTTCTAGTAGTTGCTTACGTTGATGCTCTGGTAGCGACAGAAGCATTGCCTCATAGTCGCCACTCTCTGCTAAGTAGGGGTTATCAAATAAACTAGCAGGTATAAACCTACGCTTAAACAGTGACTGACCAGCCTTAGAGTGACCCGCTGGATACTTAATCTCTTCACCTGTCTCGATATTAGTAGCCCAGAAAGGCTCACCATACTTAGCAGGATCAATAAACATCTTCTTAACCCAGCTATGACCGCTGCCACCAGGGTTAGTTGTGGCTCTCATATAAAGACCTAACTCCATTGAACTAGCAGATCTCAAGCGACTCCTCATATAATCCCAAGCGAAAGGTGTAGGCCATTGAGTAAGTTCGTCAAACCCAATCCAGTTAAACGCCTGACCCTGATATCTCGTAACGTCCATGTCCTTATCAAGATATGACATCCACAGTCTACCACCTCTAGGTGAAATCCACTGAGACTTTCTTTCAGACCACTTGATTCCCGGTACAGCACGAGGGTATAACTCCTGAGATTTCTGTATAAGTTCCCTTAACTCTTCTGTAGTGTGTCTTACTAACAACCCGCTAAAGTTGGGGTGGTTTAAACCATGTAGCGGGTCAGCAAGCATAGCATATGACTTACCACCACCAGCACTACCCCCATATAAAACTTCACGCTCAGATGAACTAAGAAAGTCTGTCTGAGGGCCGGGGTTAGGTTTAAACACGACATCCTGTGCTACCTCGACATCAAACTCAGGAGCCTTAACCTCTGCAGGAACAGTTGTAGGGGGAGTAGCGACTGTCTCTGTCTGGTTAGCTTTCTTCTGAGTACGCCCCGACCCTGCCTTTTTCAAGCTTTTCGATCTCCGAGATGGTTTCTTGGAGCCTTTTGGCAAGTCTGCGTTTAATAATAACTGCTTTTTTACGTCTTCTGTCAATTTCTACTCGCTTCTTTAAGCCCATATGAGATATATACCTATCAGTGTGCTTTGTCAACCAAATTGCAACTTCCCTGTAGGAATATTGTTTTAAGTGTCTCTTTGCAAGCTCAAGCGCTTCTAGTTCATGTGGTATTGGTACTAGCAGTCTTTCATTGTCGGGGTGTAACTCATAGCCAAAAGGTATTGTTTGTGATACCCTAGCTACTGTGTGCCATTCTCTCTCTTTGCCCTTGTTAGGTTTGGGTAATTCCCAGAAACCCAAGTCTCTCTTGTAGTCAATTTGTGGCAAGGTCTACTCATTCTTCCCTTCTTTGGGGGGTAAGTAAAATATACCGCCGCCTCCTGAAGTTACATCAACCTTGTCTACCTTGCCTAGCCCAGCGCGATCAAGTAAATCTTTCGCTGCAGCCATCTTATCACGAATACCTAACTCAGTAGGGTCATACAGTGCCTGTGTCATAGCCATAGCTGCTTTAGGTGCAGTACGAGCAAACCAAGTGCGTGTCTTCTCACCTATCTCATCCTTTAGAGACTCAACAATAAGAGAAGTGGAAGTACCATCTCCATAGCCAGCTAACTTCTTAGCCTGTACAACATCTCCATTAGCCTCATCAAAGAGAACCTCTAGAAACTTCTGTTGTTTATCTGTCAATGATCTTGCCATTATAACGTCCTTAAGTAAATCAAACCTACAAAGCTACCTGTAATAACTAGGAACAACACAAAACCTGCTCCCCACTCTACAATCTTACGCTTCATCTCTATACGTTTGTGATCATGTTCTTTCTTTTGTTTGCGGATATCAGCCTCAATACGTAGAAGCTCTTCCCAATGTGAAGGCCCATACATTACACAAATGTAATCCTTGAGTTCCTTCCTCATAGACTCAGCTTTCTTCTTAGCTGCGAATATCTCCATTGCTTCTGCTTGAACGCCACCACCAAGGGTTTTATACCAAGGTGGTTTAGCGTTCTGTCTGTCAGCAAAGTCTAAGTCACTTAT
>Ga0181392_1000639_pt1 | contig 13389 bp, 14 predicted proteins | sample 15SPOviralmetaG_FD_130083 | JGI IMG/M metagenome (GOLD analysis project Ga0181392, IMG submission 130083) | Marine viral communities from the oligotrophic San Pedro Time Series (SPOT) site, San Pedro Channel, CA, USA - 15 SPOT_SRF_2010-09-15 | ecosystem: Environmental > Aquatic > Marine > Strait... | reverse complement strand
TATAGCTCGCCCACCGCCAATATTTTGTTGGACATCTGCTGTTGACACCTCTCTAGTAGATGATCCTTTAGACAAATCATCTTCGGTTTGTTTAAGTAAAGAGTTCTTCGCGCATGAGCGAGATGCTATTGCTGTAATTGGGTTTGCCATAATTATGCTTTTTTAGCCTCAGCTTCCCATTCAAGGTTACCGCCTTCTGGCTCATTTGTTGTTTTATTTACTATTCTTCCGCCAACACGCTGATATACTCTAGCTGGTGACTTTGTATCTTTTTTCCAAGTAACTTCTTCGTTTGTATATTGCAAACGGCCTGTTATCATTTGGTCGTGGTGATTATTTTCTTCGGGAATAGAATCACGCTTTTCTTTTTCGCTTACATTTTTATTTACAAAAGTAGTACCATCACGATTAGCTTCTGCTATAATACCATCGCCTAAATCTTTTTCAAAAACTGGTCTACCAAACTCAGATAGTTCTTCGTTGATACCGAATATTTCACCTTTAGACTTTAATTTGAAACTCATCGTTCTTTATCGTTAATCATATCGTCAATAGCTTTGTTATAAACTTTATCCGTATATGTTTTGTTTTTATAAAATGTACTTCGTTCAGATGTTGGCAAATCTTCCTCTGCTAACATTATTCTGTATATTCTTTTAATTAAAAGCTTGCATTTGTTTGATGTTTTATAAACAGCATACTTTGAAGTAGTCCTATTTCTTTCTTTAAATACATCAATCCAACCATTCCGCCTTAAGCGTTCCCACCGGTTTTTATCCCAGCTATAGGTGTACACACCATTAATAAAATCATTACGTGTAAAAAGCATTTTGCAATCTAAGTAAATAAGTAGCTCTAAATCTGCATCTTTTAAGTCATAAGTCTTACAGGCCCACCTTCTGATAAGCCTGTAATACTTTAACAAATTCATATCCTGCAGATCAGTTCCAGTTAGCCTCATTCTATAAGTACTATATCTGAAATTTTCAGCACATAATACAAATGATCGTTCCATTCTATTCCATGCCCAGCGTGTTTGTCATATCTAACAAAATCACCGTCTTGCAGTATATCTATTTGATCACCTATACTTATTACTCTACCTTTAACGTAACGAACGTCTTTATTTTGTTTTTCAGTAAGCTCTAGCCCACCAACTTTTGTTGGCTGCTCTTTAATTTTATCTACAATTACAAAATGATTTATTGCTTTCATGCTAATCTTTTATTACTGATTATACAATCGGCAGATATAATTGTATTGACAACACTTACTGCGTTTTTTAAAGCTGTTTTAGTAACTAACACCGGATCTATAATACCGGCTTTAATCATATTAACATCTTTACCTGTTTTAACGTCTATACCCCTGTTTTTGATTTGAGGATAAACTACTTGCATATTAGCGTTTTCTAATATAGTCTCATACGGTGATCTTATTGCAGCAAGCAATATCTCTTCACCTTTATTTTTCGGCTTAATCAGTGTAGAAGCATTTAGCAAAGCTACACCCCCGCCCGGGACTATACCTTCTTTATAAGCGGCTTTCGTCGCATAAATCGCATCTTCAACGCGATCTTTCTTTTCTTTTAATTCGACTTTAGAGTCTGCTCCAACATAAACTATACCAACTTGACCGGTAAGCATTGATAGCCTTTGCTCTAATTGTTTCTTAAAAAACGGATTAGTCTCTTCGCTTATTTGCTTTTCAACATCCATTATTCTTAATGCAACCTCTTCATTTGCTTCGGCTACTTGCAGAACAGTGTTTTTGTCGTCTGTAACAGCTTTAAACGCTTTGCCTAATACATCAGGGTCTATGAGGTCTAAATCGTCCCCTAACTCCTCGTTTATTATATTAGCGCCAGTTAATATAGCAAGGTCTTCAAGCGTCTGCTGTTTAGTTGGGCCAAAGCCTGGTATGTCAACAATATTTACTTTTATATTGCCTTTTACTTTATTAGCTAATAACGTTTGATACGGCTGCTGCTCTACGTCTGCAACTATTAATAAACTTTTCTTATTTTTAATTACAAACTCTAATACATTTTGTATTCTTCGTATATTGGGTATAGGTGAAGAAACTATAAGTATATATGGGTCTTCTAATGTAGCTGAGCCCTTATTTTTATCTGTAGCTAAATGCGGTGATTTTAAACCGCTATCAAATTGAACTCCATCAACAAACTCAACATAAGTTTCATTTGTATCGGATTCTTCCATTAGAACAACTCCATTTTTTCCAACTTTTTCATAAGCTTGTCCAATTTTATCTCCAAGCTCTGAGTCGTTGTTGCATGAAATACCAGCAACTTGCTTAAGCATATCACCTTTAATTTCAATACTGGTTTTATCAAGATAAACCATAACTTTTTCAGCACCAGTAGCAATGCCGCTTTTAAGCTCTCTAACTTTTTCTTCATCTAAATTTTCATTAACTGTTTTTAGTAAAGAATGCGCGAGGACAGTTGATGTTGTTGTACCGTCCCCGGCTTCTTTTACCGTATTGCTTGCCGCCTCTTTTATGAGTGTTGCGCCAATGTTCTCAACCGGATGTAATAAGACTACGCTTTCCGCAACGGTTACACCATCTTTTGTTATTACCGGTTTTCCAAGAGCGTCTTCATATATAACGCATTTTCCAGAAGCACCTAACGTGCTCTTTACTGCGTTTGACAATTTTTCGACGCCTTGCATAATTTGCTCTTTGGCTTCATTGCCAAATGTGAGAGTTTTAACTATCTCACTAGGGTTATTAAATTCCATTAAATTAAATTTTAAATTATTTACTCTTTTTCAAAAGTCTTTACAACTTTAGGGCCTTTTATAAAATCAAGTTTTTTCTGATAATATTGAATTGATCCGTCAATTGCCGCTTCTGCACCCTCGATAGTTTCTCTCCTTGTAATATCTTTCCAAGAATCTTCGTCTGGTACTTTTATTTCTGTTTGGTAGAACCCATTTGGTAACTGAACAATACGCCAGTTAGCCTTAGTGGATGCGTGTTTCCAGGTTTCTACGGCTTTTTCTGTTGGTTGTGGTTGACTAGTCCACGTATTAGTCTGGTAATATAGTGTCATTGGTTTTGGTTTTAATTATTACTATTGGTTATATAATTACCTAATTCTTAAGTAATCTAATTTCTTATTAATAGGTTTCTGTTGATAAATTACCACTATTGTCTACTTTTATTCTGTATCTTGTTCCGTTTGGCGATCTTAATACTAAGCCTTTACCTATAGTTTCACAAAGCACATCTTCATCTACTTTTAAATCATCATACACTTCTGTCGCTCCTCCGAATTTAACGGCAAGCTTTTTGACATGATTAGTATAAATCTCAACACCACCGCTAGTACCTTTTATCGAGTTTGACGTTCCAGTGTTTAGATATATATCATCTACAACTCTCATACTGCCATTTACTAAAAGCTTATTAGCTAACTCTGGTGTTGCTCCTATAGCGACGCTAGATCCGTTATCTCTTATTATACTATTAGTTAATGTTGAGCTGTTACTAAATTTAGGCACGTAATTAGTTGTGCCCGATCCGCCAACGCCAGAGCTACTACCGTTTGAAGCAGATGTTACTCTACCTTTAGAGTCTACTGTTATATTAGCGTTAGTATAAGATCCTGATGTTACGCCTGAGCTTTTTAATGTTAATCCACTTATAGATGTATTTTGCGCCCAGCTTGCTGCGTTAATATCACCAAACCCACCTATTGATATAGGCTGAGCTTCTATACTCATGCTCAAATTGCCTACATATAAAGCAGCGTTAAAAGTTGAATTGCTTCTGAATCTAGTTGTACCATTAACATCTAACTTTGCTGATGGCTGGGTTGTCCCAATTCCGGTATTATCACCGTTGTTACCGTTAAGTATTATATCGCCATCTCTCTGCAGCTGTATCTCCGCTCCGCCTGTTTGTGCTCTTGATATATAAAAAGGAGCACTACCAGCTGTACCCTGGAAGTGGAAGTTTACATTATCTTGATTTCCTGAGCCTACAGTTTTGAACCTAAGGCCAGATGTATTATCACTACTATCTGCTATTTCTATTTGAGCAGTGGGAGAGTCGGTGCCAACACCGATCTTCCCATCTACTAAAATATCTGATAAATGTTTTACCGACATAATTTAATTTTATTATCCTATTTTATTAATTAAAATTCTAATGGCGTTTGTTGCTGGTGCTGTAGTAAATCCAACTGTTACTAAACCACTTGCACCTCTAGTTACTTCTGCATGAACTGTTTCGCCATTAGACACTTGTACAAGCTGAACCATAAACTGAGATGAATCAGTTCCTAGCCCGTGCGTTGAGGAAGTTACGGGTACATCTGTTAATGAGCCATTACCAATCAAACCTGCATATTGTCTATTGGTTATTCTAGCATCAATATTTGAATTAGGAACACTAACAGAAGGTGTTGATCCTTCGCCTGTACCGCCTGAGACAGTTACGTTTGTACTGCCCGTTAAAGAGGCCACATAATTACCAGTTGTTTCTGTGCCAAGAGCAACGCCGTTATTTTTAATAGTAAGCAATCCTGTACCACTAATAGCAAAGTTATCTGAGCTAGGCTGAACAACACCAACTGTTGAGGTAGTTGCTATATCAATATTTTTGTTAACTTCTGTCCAGTCGCTTTCAGTTGTAGGTTGATCGCTTTCGGCTATAATAAGATCACCAACTTCTAATGGAACAGACCAAAAAGAGCCGCCTGTACCGCTACCAGCAGTGGTAACAACATATGTATAACCTTTTAATATTCCTGTTCCAGTTGGAGGGTCTGTACTTGCGTCATACCCACCTTGGAAAACAAGTTGGCCCGCAATAGCTGAGCTAATCTCCCCATCAACATAACCCTTTGTGGTTAATGTTGTGCTAGCGTCATTTACCGCTGTAGCTGTAGATAAACCTTTACCGGTTATAGTAATACCAGTTGAGGTGGTTTCGAATTTTTTACTATCATTAGTATAAAGCTCTATACCCGCATCTTTTGTAAACTTAGCATATGTTTCTCCAAGTTCCCCTGACTTAATCTCAACCTCATTGTTTGACAATAGCAATAAATCGCCTGAGCCAGTTTCTGATATAATAGCATTGTTCCCAAGAGTTTTATATATTTGGAAATTTGAATCCATTATAATTTTAGACGAATCGGTTAGTGTGATGTCGTCTCCCGCTTCTACTTCAATATCAGTACCGCCTGTTGTATTGCCTCTACTAAGAACATCTGATAAACTGTCTGCGGGTATTATTGTATTTCCTTCTAAAGCTGTACCAGCTGTAGTGCCAAATCCAGGAAAGGATGTTTTGCCGCTATTAGTAATTATCGCAGCAGCCTGAGTGGTTGTTATTGTAGTTGTGTTACCTGCCAAAGCTTGCGTTGCGCCTGTACCTATTTCAAGAAAACCACTAATATCAATATCCCCAAGTGTACCAGTTCTCTCTAATGTTAAAGTACCACCGCTATAAGAACCGTCATCTACATAGTTATCCGTGTCTGCCCCTACTGGGATCCAACCGCCGCTAGTGTATATTCTTAGCTCAGAGTCGCCAGTATTATAATACAACTGCCCTACCTCGGGAGATGCGGGGTTTGCTGATAAAGGGTGAATTACCGGTGATTGTAGCTGCCCTTTGTTTAAGTTAATATTGCCGTCTATATCGAGACCGGCTAAAAATTTAATGTCTGCCATGATTTGTTAGTTTAAATAAGCCTTGCCGGAAAATGCGGCGTTAAATGTTATTGTTAAGTTATTGTTATCTATATAGTCTATTTTTCCATATACTTTATTGTCTCCAGAATCTACAACTGTAATTGACGGTTTTTTGTCAAGTGTATGTGTTATAGCCCAAACGTTAGATGCTGATGATTGGTCCCACACTTCAAACGCATCTTGCTTAAAGTATTCCGCTATTGCATAATATTTATTCTCTTTTATAACGCCATTTACCATATCAGGATCGGGCGCTAACGTAGCAACATAAAAATCTGTCTCTATTGAATCTTGTAATAAGTTGTCTAAATAATAAGCGCCAAAGTTATTTATATCGTCTGTTTGACACAATATAATTCTGGATTTGACCATTGTCTGTAATAGCTCAATTATTCTTTTATTGCCGCTATTTTTAATACTTATAAATAATTCGCCTATATTTTGAAAAGGGGTATCAATACCTTCTCCCGCTCTAAAACTAATAGTACCGCTATCTCTGCCATCTAATAATTTGTCTGATTGAAATTCAAATATAGCTTGCCCCGCGATGGCAATAGCATTTTCTTTATTAAACATTTTTACCATATCGTTCAAAGAGTAATTCTTTGTTTGATTGGCTGCCCCTGCGGATGTATTTGTTCCTAATACTTTATCTGCTAAATCCGGTTTAGCGTCTAAAGCGTATGTGCTTATTCTAGCCATATTATATTATTCTTATTTTTAAATTACCGTTATGATGATATATTCCACCAACAGGTATACCATTAGAAGCAGCGTCTGCATCATTGGCAAAATTAAATTCTACAACTGTCGGAAGCACTACACGTGGCACTTGAGCAACGCCGCCACCTCTATTAACACCGCCTTCAGTTATAATAATTGCATTGGAATTAGTAACTGTTCCTACTGATACCGCGAATTTAGTGTTACCTAATCCATTAGAATAATCTGTAGCAGGGTAAGATGATGTGTCATTTCTAAAGCCTAACGCCATGGTGCCATCGGTTCCCGTCAGGTTACCCCCAATCATAAATGAGTTGTTGTCATTAGCCCCTGATGGCCCAGTATTGTTTTCGCCAAAAGCAAACATAGAATCAGCACCAGATAATGTGTGGCTAAATCCTAAAGCAACCGCGTTTTGACTTGTTGTAACTGTGTTTTGACCACCTGCTATAAGAGATGAAAAGGAACCAGTTAGCGAGTTTTGATATCCTAATACTTGAGATCTAACAGAATTTGTTCCGGTATTGGATCCATCTATTGTATTGCCTTGCCCTATAGCAAAAGAGTTATCAGAATTGTTTGTGATGGTGTTGCCCTGCCCTACTGCTAATGAGTTGTCTGAGTCTTCTAGTATTCTATTATTGTTACCTACAACTAAACAATTGTCAGACCCATATACAACGTCGTTGTTACCAGCACCAATAACCATTGACGTGTTGTCAACTTGAACGCCTGATGGGTTGTTTGATATTACAACACCGTGTCTAAACAATGCAGCCGGGTAAAGATCCCCTGCGTTACCTACATCTAAAGTAGCGGCTGTGGATTGTTGCGATCTTCCTACAGCTAAAGTTCCACGCATCTGAAAGTTACGGCTATAATAACCAGTATTGTCAATTTTTAGTTCGAATGCCGGAGTAGAGGATGGAAGACCAAAAATTACTTTGCCGCCTGCCCCATTTATGTCAAAATGAGCTGCATTACCTGATGTGGTCGCTATATTTATTTCTTTAACATTACCCCCAAAATCTAATATTTGAGTTATAGGCGAATCCCCTAAAACTCCGTTTGGTCCGTCTGACCATATGGGTAGCGCGTTAGTTGTGCCAGTTCCTGTTACACTTCCGCCGCTAAATTGTGAATCAACATAAGCTTTAGAAGCTGCATCAGTTGCTGCTACGGGGGTAGTTGGTATTGTCACTTGACCTGCAAAACTTGATTGGTTTAAGTCTGTTACATTTATAGGTACTGAAAAATCTGCTCCAGTATTGTCTATACAAAGTCTTTCTGTTGGTTGAGCGCCTGAAACATTTGTAGATGTTTTAATACAAAATTTACCACCTCCTGAGTTGCCAGATCCAGAATTACCAATTGTTTTTACTTCTATTTGCGCTACAGCGTATGCAGATTGATCGTCAAGACTATACTGCAAAATACCAACCCTGTCGCCAGCCTGAACATCTCCATCTGGTCTAAATAAATCTAATACACCTGGATCATTTAAAGATCTAGATGCAACTCTTAAATCTGGATATTCACCGTAAACACTACCAAGTTTAGTTGTATTTAAACCAATAGCTTTGTCCGCAGTAACAGGCGCAGATACTTGATAAAAACCAGAGTCGCGCAATACGTTACCTGCTGGTGAATTAACAAAAGGTATGTACCCAGATGTTAACGTATCTATCTTTACATTACCTGTAGTAGTTGTGTTACCAGCTATAGTTATCTTAGTACCAGCTACGCCGTTTGAAAGCGAACTGTCTTGACTCATTATAGATCCTGTTATTCTATTGCCGCTTTGATTAAATACAGGTATTTGAAAATCCGTCGCGTCAGGGTCTATAAGCTTGTCTATAACATAATTAGCTACATCTCCTAAATGGAAGTTTTTGGTAGTTAACTCGTTGCTGTCTCCGTCTGTACCGAGAAAGCTATCAAGGTCCGAAATATTTACATCTTTTTGATAAGTAGGTATTCTAGCCATTGTTTTCTTTTAATGTTTTTATTTATTCTTTAAGTTCATTTATTTCTTTTAATAACTCTTTAATAGCCGCAGTATTTATTGATATAATATTATTGTGCTCCAGCGTTAGATGTTCTTCTTCTTTTACGATAGTAGGTAGAACTTCTTGCATGTCCTGAGCTATAAACCCATAGCGCGTTCCTAAATCTACACCCCGCATATCTGGCTTCCAATTAAATGAAACAGGCTCCAATTTCGAAACCGTGTCTAAAGCATTTGAAATTGGTATAATATTTTCTTTTAGATTTTTATCTGAAAAAGTACGAGCAGCGTTACTTGTTAAAGTACCGAATACTTGTGTGTTACCCCATACCTGAGCAACCGCGTTAGCGGACCCGGGAACAACATCTCCGAGGGCAACAAAACCTTTATTACCCCTAACCTGTATACCGTTTAATCCAATATTTGTTTTTGCTGTTGCGCCTGTAAATAATACATTACTAAAAGAATTAGTTAAGTCTTCACCGGAAGAAAGATATTGTCGGACCGTGGGGTGTATGTATGACCAAGGCGTTGTCATATCATACCCTGAAGTTGAAGTACCAGCTGACCATACGTATATATTACTAAAATCATATTCATAGAAAGAGTCCACACGTATATCACCTGGATTTGTAGCGGTACCTATGTTTGATGATGTCGGGGCTTGATAAGTTCCCTCAATTTGACCAGACGCCCAATTGCCTGGCACATTAGCAATAACGCCGAAATACTCATTATCGTCATTAGGTTGCAAAATAACCGAAGTTGCGTCTCTTAAATCTTTGGATATAGATCCAGAAGCTACTGCTTTTGTTTCAGTTTTTAATAAAACACTAGCGCCGCCATTGTCTGGAACAAAATAAAATTTGAATACAACATTTAGTGTGTAATCAAAACCTGCAATATCAGTTATGTTAGGGATGCTATCATAATCTAATCCACCAGAGCCGTCAGTTGGTTCATCAACGCTGTTGCCGCCATTAGCATCATCAAGTCCTCCTTCGCTTGGCCCCGAGGTGGTGTTGCCGCTTGATGCGGATATTGATCCCCAGCCGTAATCTTTACCAAATTCGGATTGAAAACCAAAAGTTATACCCGCTGCTCCAAGTAATGTTGCTACTGCGCTAGTTTCGCCAAAAGTAGGCCCCGCTCCATAGGGTATTGTATATGTAAAATCTCCACCGCCATAAGCGTCGTAAGCTATATTGCCCTGGGTGTTAGAACCAGCTATAGTGCCGGTTATGTCTGAAAAGAAATACTTATTCGTTTTAGGGTTTGAGCCAGAGGTTGTTGTTGAGCCAGTTCTACTACTTAATTGATAAGCGCTAGTAGACAAACCGCTACCTAGGGTGCCGAGTCCTAAAGAAAATTGTGCGCTTGTGGCTGCGCTTGGCGCAATCGCTGGTAAATCTTCTGAAGATAGCACAAGTTTTTCCGTGCCGACTTCTGTGTACGATCCGCTTGGGTCGAGAACAATTTCTGATGAGCTGTCTTTTAACGCCCCACTACTGTCTACCGTCCAGCTACCAATTGATCCAGCTGAATGAATACCCCCAAAGTTTGCGGACCCGTCTGCATTAATATAGAACTCCTTAGCGTGTATGGAATTATTGTCTAGGTTTATACCCATGCCATTAATTGAATAACCCGATGTTAAAGAATTCGTGGGCATCGCAAAATTTTGACTAGCTATAATACCTGTTGTAATTTTTCCTCCGCTGATTGTGGTTTGATCAGTTATATAACCGCCATTAGAAAGATAAGTCGCCAGCTGCGCTGAATCAATACCGCCTGATTCATAACCCTCATCATCTAAATAATTTTGCAGGTCTGTAGTGGTGAACTCAGTAGGTAAGTCACTTGTTGTAGTGTAATTGTTATTTGTTAAATAGTTTTGTAAATCGGTTTGGCTAATTCCTGAGCCAGACGACGAATTTGAAAATGTCACCGCCCCGTTTAATGATATAGAGCCGTCATTGTTAAGAACGAAAGGAGCAATAGAATTACCATTAGGCTGTTCTATTGAAAACTTGTCGGCTACAAATTTAATTTCAGAAAGATTAGTAGTCCCATCCGCTAACAAAGTCATACCTGAAATTGCATTCCCCGCTGTTACATTTAAACCATAGGAAGCTGCTAGTTGTCCATCGACTGAAGCAATAGCCGATTGATTAGAGGAAACACCAGCAGATAGCGTAGTATTGTTTTGTGTTACTGTGGCTGTAAGATCCGTAACGCTTTGAGCGCTCGCCAAGTTTTCAGTGGCAATAATATCTGTTAATTCAGTTGAAAACGCGGTCGATAAACCTGTTAGGTTTCCGTTTGCATCGAAAGTACCAATCTCAGCCTTTAGTTCATTTAAATCTGTTACTTCCGCAAATGTATCAGTCGCTACTGCCGAAGTTACTTGATTGGCAAAAGCAGTAGATAAAGCGGTTAAGTTACCATTCGCATCGAAAGTACCTATAGAGGCTTCTAAAGCTGTTAAGTCAGTAGCTTCTGCATAATCTTCTAAGACTGTTGTTAATTGAGATCCAGTAATACCTGCAGTCGAGGACGATGCTATTTCACCGTCTATGTAACTTGTTAATGATGCCTCAAGTGTATTTAATGAGGAAGTAGTCGCATAACCTTCTCCCGCGACCGCACTAGTAACTTGTGTTGAGAAAGCATTCGACAATGCAGTGATATTGCCATTAGCGTCAAACGTTCCTATCGATGCTTGTAATTCCGTTAAATCCGTTGCCTCTGCGTAATCCGCTAAAACAGTTGTTAAATAGCTAGCGGTAATACCAGCGTTCGATGATCCAGTTATTGCACCATCTACATATGTCTCTAATGTAGCCTCCAGTGTTGTCAAATCCTGGACAGTTGCCATATCTGCTGTAGCGGTTGCAATTAAAGAGTTTGTAGCTGAGGTATTTGAGTAGGTCGCTAGCTCACCTTGCACGTAAGTGCCAAAAGAAGCTTGCAAAGTAGTTATATCTGAAGCTGTAGCTAGTGTATCGTCAGTATATGCTGTTAAAACACTGTTTGCAAAAGAACTTGCCAGCGTTAATAGGTTGCCATTTGCGTCAAATGTACCAAAATTAGCTTTAAGGTTAGTATATTGCGTTGAAGAAGCAAAAGTATCTGTAGCTGAGACCTCAACACCTTGTACGGCGGAAGCAAAAGCGTCTGTTGTAAGTATACCATCGGTATAAGCTTGATAACCGGCAGTTAAAGTGTCTTCTAATGTAGCAATCGAACCAGTTAAAGTAGAGGTTGTATTGGCTAATTGGTCAATTGTAGCGTATGTGTCTATTGTAAGCTGTCCATCTATGATTTGCTGGACTTGTGAAGATAAAGAATCAAGCGTAGTGGCTGATGCAAACCCCTCTGCGGCGATTGTTTCCGCAAAATTAGTGATATTTGCTGTAGATATGGTTATATCGCCATCAACGTTTGTTGTAAATGAGGATTCTAGTGTTTCTGTACGAGTTACAATAGAGGTAAACTCGTTTGTAAGAGTGTTTACTATGTTTTGGTAAGTAGCAATAGATTGCGTGTTCCCATCTATGCTTGTCGTGATGTCCAAAAGACTCTGGTTTATACCATCTCCGTTGCCGTTTGTGCTAAAAAAGTCAATAGCTAGGTCAACAACAGCTGCGATTGGTATATTTACAGTTGCTTTTTGGTTTTCTACATCGGTTCCTACCAATGTGTCGAGTAATGAAACATTACCCTGCTTGTATCTATGTATTCTAGCCATGTTTAGTTTGTGTTGTAGTCGTTACCACTTTCTTTTTTAGTTCCCTCACCCTCGTTTCCTCTATTGGATGCTATTGATACGCACTTTTGTCTCTTGTGATCGTAGTCATAACCGTCAGGGCAGGGCTTTTTCCTGCGCTCTCGCTGGGAATGTGCTTTTTTCCTTCTCCGATCAGGTGTCATAGCGTATGCTTTGTCCCGTGCACGCTTAGCTCTTCTTGCTGCCGGAGATAGTTTTTGTGTCATACTGTGTATGATTACGCTGTTTTCGGAGTACTTAATGCGACAGTTGCCTGCTACTATTATATATAACTACCTAGTGTCACATTATATTTAAAAAATAGTTAGATATAGGGAAGTAATGGGTTGCTACTACATATACACTGTACACCAGCGTAAGTAAAACCCGTTTCTTTTTGCCAGCCCCCATATCGTTTCCAGGTTTCAGGATCACGTTCCCAGGATCAGCTGCCAGGTCCCAGGCGCCACAGCTCGCGGGATCTCGACCAGGGTTCGGGCTTTCCCAGGCACAGGATACAGGATCCATGTATAGCATTTACAGACTTAGCACGATCGGTTAACGATAATATATATGAATACAAAAAATAATAACTATGTACAAATTCAATCACAAAGTCATCCTAAAGTATGCAGGCCAAGCACTGGTCATCGGAACTACAGCATTCATTATCGCAGCATTAATTGCTATAAGCTACGATGTTGCTGTCAACGGAGCAGGTCATATCCCTTGCGATATCTGCTACTAAAATAATTAATAACCTTTAAAATCTTAAACTATGTCAAACTTTTCTTACACACTATTGAAAATAAGCTGGAGAGTATTCGATAAGCATTACACTCAGCTGACAGACGAACAAAAGTCTGAAGTATTAGATATCTACTATGATTTCTACTAAACTTACAAACTGAATACGAACGGTATTCGATAATATAAATGTAAATAAATAATAATTAAAATTAATAAATATGTCAAATTCTAAATTAACTGAAGTAATTTCAAAACTATCTAAAGAAGAACTAAATGAAATCTTCCCACCGATCGAACGTAAAAACTTCGTAGTCCGTAAATCTTGGTACGGTAGAAACCAAATCATTACCTTTGTAAATAACAAAAATCAAAAGATTACTTACAATCACGATGAGGTTCTTAAAGTA
>Ga0181392_1000638_pt1 | contig 13397 bp, 14 predicted proteins | sample 15SPOviralmetaG_FD_130083 | JGI IMG/M metagenome (GOLD analysis project Ga0181392, IMG submission 130083) | Marine viral communities from the oligotrophic San Pedro Time Series (SPOT) site, San Pedro Channel, CA, USA - 15 SPOT_SRF_2010-09-15 | ecosystem: Environmental > Aquatic > Marine > Strait... | reverse complement strand
TTGTCGCTCATCAAAGTGTTACAAACGATAAAATGATGAGCGCTCATTTGAGTTAATTTGTTTCCTTTAATGTGCTTGATAAAGATTATTTAGATGGTTCTCTTAAATTAAAACCACCCATTATGGATAATGATGATAACGATGATAGCGTTGAAGTTGATACTAATGATATTAAAGTTGTTATCACAAATGAAACAATATTACCATAAGTCAAACTAAACTTATATGAATATTTTTATATAGATAAGTATATGCCAAAAAGTCTTTCTGAAAGACAGCCACCCAAATCATTGAGCAATGAAAATATTCCTGAAAAAATAAAATTATATCAAGAACTATTTAATAAATTATTTTTAAAAACAAGATTAGCTAAGCATCGTTTAGATTTATATAGAGATTGGTTAGAAAATATAAATTCATGGATTCAATTATCTGTTGTTTGGTTTTCCGCGGGTTCTTCTCTTGTTCAAGCCTTAACATCCAATTCCTATACATTCGATTTTACTTCATTTACCAATACAACAGATGAAATATATAGTATCCAACAAGATATCAGTGATACAAACCATACTTCTGAAATAATTAAAGTTATAACTTTATCGGTTAGCACCTATTCAACCTTATTATTATCAGTTGTTAGACATTTGCGCCTTGAAGAAAAATATAGTAATGTTACCAGTTTGCGTGATAGTTTCGTTAATTTAACTTGTAGAATTAAATATAATTTAGATTTACTTGACCCTTGGGGATATGTTGAGTATTATAAAGATAATCATGAACAAAAAGTTCACGATTGGCATTCATTTATAAAAAAAATTGATGAAGAATATGGTATCATTGTTGAAAATATTCAATCATTATTTATCACTTATAATATAATTTTACACACATCTCTCTATAAAAAATATGCCAAACTATTTCCATTAATACCCGCTGAAAAAGATTTAAATAAAACAGACAAATCTACAAGTTGTTGGGCTACTCTTTGTTCAAATTATCGTGGCGCATGAAATAATGCATACATTTACATAAAAAAAAGTATCCCATAGTATTGACGCTTTGATTTAGTAAGAGAATTTACAATTTATACAGATATTCACATGACTACTATCTACTTACATTTTACGCTGAAATCCATTTCCAGGTTGCTTAATTGTATGATTACGGCGTCGGTGATTATTATTATTATATGTCTTTGGAGGATTAACATAATCACGGCGCATCTTCTTGTTCTTCCAGGTAATCTTTTTTGGAAGTGGGGGTTGATAATCAATTGTCATCATAATTTGAATGAGTGTTAGAATAGCTTTTGTCATTATAAATGAATATTTAGTTAGAATATTTAGTTAGATTACTTATTCAAAGTAATTGAAGAATCAAATTTTATGTATTTTTTATGGAGATGTTTCTTATTGTCAGATTTAATCAATGGTAGTTGCTTTTTACGATTTGCTACAAGAATATTTCTTTGAGAAATTGCGATAGAAAGTGCTGGCATATTTATCATATATTAGTATACCATATATATAATTTATCTATATCAAATTTACATAAAAAAAGTGAACCTTTTTTTTGTCTTTTTTTAATTTTGTGTATTTGTATATTCCTAATTGTCACAATAATTATATCTATCTACATACTTTATCATAGTTGAAGTACACTTTATACTCTTTATACCCGGTGTCATAGTCTCTGATGTACCGATCCAAGATATATAATCATCTATATTCTGCTGAATAAATTGATCAGACGATTTTCGTGTGAAACAAAGACTGCCATCTGAAAATGAACGATTTTGTGACTTTTGACGAACAAGAGGTGAAAGAGTACAGGTATAATCAGGTATAATTGGTGGAATTGGAATTTGTATCGTTATGTCATCTTTATTTCTTACATTAGATTGACAGGGGCTCGAAGGATATGGACCATCAGGACCATCAGGGCCATCAGGACCATCAGGATCATATGATGTAAATAACCCTTCAAGAAATTCATCTGGATAAGGGGGGATTTTAAAGGGTGCTGCCTCATAAGGATTCGCATCACGTATTTTAGAATTCCTCGGATTTTTAGAGTCTTCTACACCATGAGTCTTGTGAAGCCCCAATGTAAATGGGGTTTTACGACCACGAACCATTGCTTCATCGGGTACAACAGCAAAGTGGCGAACACGTGTTATTCCTAATGGATGCCACGTAATACGCTTGATTGTGTGACCTAAGGCACCTGGTGTGAATGATTTCGCAGTTGGGCGAAGGTTAGACAAAGACAAAGACATTTATATCTGTTGTTTGTTAAAGTGGTCTGTTAAAGTGGTTTGTTACTTTCTTTCTTAACACACAAGAATCAAATTTACATAAGAATGATTAATTATGACATAAAAAAAATATTTTTTTTGTCTTTTTGTCTTTATGGTTTTTTTGTCTTTATGTTTTTTTTGTCTTTATGATGTTTTTAATTTTCGCAGGATGAACATCTGCTAAGATTGTATTCATTGTAAATTCATTTAAGGTGTGGCCGTGTGAGACCTTAAGGAAATCTGCGTATGATTGTGGAGATTGCTGAGCCGCGCGCTCTATCGAAGAGTTATGAAGCATCTTGAGTAGGTCTGATGCGTGAGGCATACTTAGGACCTAGCACAAGCAGGTAACCAAGTCAGAGATAAACAATTCTTAAGGCTTCTTGTGGTGTGGAAGAGTCGTTAGAGTAAAGTTCTAATGAGTAGATATTTGATACTATCTATCATAACCTCATAAGAATCAAATTATTAAAAAGAGACTACCCTATTGTCATACTCAGTTGAAAAATTTGATTCTTTAGGTAGTCTACTTTACTAACTAACTTTACAGAGTACTCGCTACTCTATCTTCTACTCTCACTACTACTTACTACTTACTACTTACTACTTACTAACTCTACTAACTAAGCGGAAGTCGTAAGATGACTACCCCATACACAAAGAAGGTAGCTCAAGATTTCCTTAATTCTCTCATTATTGATGAAACTTTGCCATGTAATGGTGACATCGTGAAAGCAATGAATGATAAAGATAAATCTGCTATCCGTGAGCTCCTGAGTATTCGTGACGAGAAAATTATGAATAAACAGACATCTGCTACATATTCAGGTAACTTGTATCATCTTCATAAACTCAATAAGGATACAAAAGATGAAGTCTGTGACATCCTGGACTTTGTTCAAGGTTCACCTATGGAGAAACAGGCTCTGGCAGATTACTTGGAATACTCATCCACATTGAAGGATACGGATGAGTGGTGTCCTCTTTCTCCAGAATATGATGAATCTGATAAGGCTTATCTTGAACTTGTTGATATGAATGAGATGAGCATTGATATGGGAGTATGGCTTAGCGAGCAAGCGTGTCATGAACTCTTCGCAAATCAGCATTTTGATACTCGTTCTCGTACCGACTATGATAAGTTGAATAAGCGCTCGGAAATCTATCTCAATGGTGAAGTCACTACCTTGGGTGATGATTATGCGACTATGGATAGTCAGTACGGCAAAGTATTTATCCCCAAGTATCTAATGAACGATGATTATCTAATGGAAGATGATTATCTAATGGAAGATGGTCAATATTCCAACAAGATGAAAGAAGGAGACTTTCTTCAGGTGAAAGCACAGTTTAAAGGATATCCAAATGCTCGTATGAGTAGCCGCATCTCTATGCCATGGCGGGCTCTTTCCATTGCCACCAATGATGGCTGATAGTATTACAAACAGGTACGTGCCTACATAAAACACAAAAGACAAAAAATAATACAAAACAAAAAGACAAAAAAAATATTTTTTTATGTCCTATTCATACATCATCTTTGAAAATTTGATAGTGATAAGGTCTTCAAATACTAACCTATAGTACCCTATAGTACTCTATACAACTCTATACAACACTCTACAAACTATCATGAATGATTGGCAAGATTATGCTACTAATCTTAACTATCTCCTTAAAAAGCAAAAAGATGAGAGTGTAGTTAATTATGAGGACTTACAAAACCGCCTGAATGCTGCTGAACGCGACCGCGATGACTATGAAGAATTATGGAGGGCTCATAAAGAGTGTTATGAAATCAAGTGCGAAGAATTCATTAACCTGGAAGGGTTACTCAAAAAACAAAAAGAAGAAAATAATAATCTCAAACAAGAAAATAGTAAAATTCAACAGGAATGGAGTGATATGAATAATAATAATATCAGAATGATGGAAACATGTCTTGAATTGAAAGATCGCAATAGTTCTCTATTCACAACAATAGATTTGTGTACATATATGGGTAGTCTACTCCTAATATTGTATTTAGTATTTGGTAACTATGTATTTGGTGACAATGTATTCTCAGTTAGTAAATAATAAATGATCTTAATGAGTATTACATAGTCTTTAGTTTAAAAATTTGATTTAGTTACTTTTTTATGTATCTAACTTTGAATACCATTTCATACTATAAATGACTCACCTTAACACAAAGTACCCTACAATTTTATTTGAGAAACAACTGATTGATCCCAAGATAATAGAATCTCTCAGTGAGTCTAAAGGAGAAAAAAGACATACTACCTATCATGATTACTCGGATACTATGGATATAAATAAACTGTCAGTTGTTTATACTTGTTCTGATTTCTTAGAGGAGCATGGATTTAAACACAAACGATACAAATGGTCTATGGATGTCATACGATATAATTTGTGTAATGAAACTCAGAGAGTTGATAGTGGTTTGGCTTGGCATTGCGAAAATGATAATGGTAATAATTTAATCACAGTTCTATTGTATCTTAGACTAGATGATACAATTATAGATGGAAATTTACGATACAAAGACAAAGACAATCGGAAACAACTCATAACTATACAAAGCGGTACAACAATTATTATGGACGGAGATGTTCCTCACAAACCCCAAGATCCCTATGGAACAGGTAAGAGAGATTTAATCATCGTTAGCTTTCAAAAACAATAAATAAAAGACAAAAAAAACTTTTTTTATGTTCTATCTATTTAAATTTGATTATTATGGGAGGCTCAGTATCTACTAACTTTTACTACTCTCGATTCACCACTATTACAAACTACCCATATAACTATCGAAAATGGGATATTCTCAATTGTCTCGCTTTCAGAAGCTGGATTATTGGATGAAACGCTCTCATGGGTTGACTGAAACGTCCTTTCTTAAATTTACAAAGGACAAATCCCATTACCGGAATACTGAGAGCGACCTTGTATTAATGTCTTTCAATGATTTTCTGGAATATGTGGAGGATAATTATACGCTTCCAGTTGAATTGTATAAACTTACCTCCTGTCTTCCACACCGTGGAAACAAACAAGTCTATCTGTTGGTAGATATCAGTAAAACACGAAAACATACGATGAATGCTGCGCAACGCCGAATGTATCGTAAGTGCGGAAAGCGCCGGCGTAATATTATGAAGATGAAATATCACTACATTTATCATTGGTCACGAGTTCATGCGTATTTGGTAGTTGAACATTCACCAGGTAAGGCGGATAACAAGACATTAGCCATTAATATCCTGTGTTCGTCCAATTATTCAAATATTAAAGGAATCGGATCTTATATGATGAAAACACTAATTACTATGTCTACCAAAGTAGGCTACAAAAATATAGTGTTGGAAGTTGGATCAGAAGCCTTTGTAAATGTTCCTTATTATGATACGGAATCTGATGAAGAAGAATCAGAGGAAGAGTATTCTGATGACGAAGAATCGGATGAAGGATCAGAAGAAGAATCAGAAGAAGAATCGGAAGAAGGAACCGAATATGAAAAAGATGAACAATTGCTGTGTAAGTGTTGTAAAATATGGGGTCATAATCTATGGAAACAATCCATCCGTCATAAAGGAGGCACACCGTATTATGCTTTTGGTGCTACCTACTTGGCGGATTGTATTTATGATACTCTCTATTATGATGTACATTATGATGTTGATGAAAATATCTTGGAAGATGACTCGTTTGAAATAGTGTTTGAGGGAATCGAGTTTGACGAATCTGAGTCTGACGAATCCGATCCAAATAACCAATATGGATATGGTGGGTATTATTATCATAAATCAAAACGAGAATCCAAAGACTTAATTGGGTATTATTCGCGATTTGGATTCAAAGAAGACAAACAAGTTCACGGAGAATGGGCATGTTTCTCCAATCTCCCCTTTCCCTCCCTTCGTCTAGAAATCTAAGTAGGTTCATTCAATAAAATAGTAATAAACCTTTTTTTTGTTCTTTACAATTAAATTTGATTCTTTTGAATCTTTCCTATGTTTCAAATTTAAAGTAGGTAACTACTACTACTACTACTACTACTACTACTACTACTACTACTACTACTACTACTACTACTACTAATTATCATGTCAGATGATGAAAAACAACTGATAGCTGAACAAATTGCAAAGCGTTCATTTGATGTAGGTCGCATTCCCTTGGATACGGCTGGGATGGATACCGATGATGAAGAATGGATGGACCAAAATCCTGATTATGTAGATTATGTAGAAGAATGTTATCAAGAGATGGTAGATAATGAGAAAGAAGAAGATGTATCTATGACCCCTGATAACCTTCATGATGAATTTATAAAGGCTTGGCTTAAAGCTAAAAATGGTCCGTCTGGGACATTACTTAAATTAATCAATGATATCAAAGAAAAGTTTAATGTGTCTTATGAATATACATGTGATGGATGTATACGTTTCTTAAAGTATGGTATAGAAGTCCATGAATCACACGCAGAAACAATACAGAAATATGTTATTGAGGCTGAAGCTAAGTTAAACACTCCCCCCATTTCTAAATACTATCAAAAACAATATGAAAAATATATGAAACCTTCAGTCAAGGATGATATTCAAGACGCTTTCTTTGAGAAAGTTAAATCAGAACCAGAAAAGGAACGTTCAATCAATTATGGACAAGACTCTTTCTGGCGGTATGATCATGGAAAAGAAACAAAAAAGACACATAGATATAATCTTAGAGGTCTTTGAAAGTAGATATGAAATAGATTAGTAATCATAAAACAAAATTTGATTTAGTTAGGATAGTTTTTTTATCATAAATATAAAATAATACTCTCATTAAATAAACAATGAACACTCAACCTATCCTTGGTTTATCATTTAATTATGATGAACCCACAGATAAGCCCTTGATGAAGGCTCTCCTTAAACTCCGAAATATGGGTTTGATAGAGATTGAATGGGAATCAGGAGATATTCGGTATACTCGTGAAACACCCTTTTCTGTCAAGAAGCATTTGAATGTAAAGATAACAGATCCTACTGTTGAATTAGACTTTCCTAAGGTGGGTGAACCGTTAGCGTGGACCGGTTATGATAGAACCCCATTTCATTCTGATTTCCATAGTCTTTGGGCTGGAGACTGGAACTTCCAGTCGGCACGTCGCTCTACGGATCATTGGTCAAACGTATGCCCTCGCTGTATGCAGCAAGGTATCTGGGGTCACATCAAACATGATTCTATTGATGACAATGATACGAATACAGATACAGTTTGCTTTGTCGGTTGTCAAGAATGTGTGAAACGGAATCAGTGGAAATGGGGCAAAATTAAGATAAATGATACTCATATGGATTTACCTTGTAATGGTGCGCACTCACCGATTGAGTATCCTGTTATAGTTCCAGTATCAGAACGCATCGGTGAATGGTGGAGGGAACTTTCGGATGGTCGTTGGACAGGTCACGGGTGTTGGGGTCAAGAGAATATGAATCGAGAATTAGTGAGGAGTACCCTCAGTCAAGTTGTACTTGATCCTACTTGGTCTTTTACACAAGATGACCAAATCGTTTATCAACTTCCTACTTGGAACTCAGTCTTTGCGCAAGTTCCTCAACGAGTCGTTGATTTACTATTGCGAACAACGGGTTTGTATATGGATGAATCACCTGGTTTAATCTCTATTAAACCCGGGCAACCCGATGAAGTATGTATGCGTTTAGAAACTAACTATTGCGACCAAATACCTAAATCGGATGAACTTGAATCTGAAGAAGCAGCGGATCATATTCGTAATATCTATCACACAAATGGTATCGATACGCTACCCTTGGACGCCTATGATGAGTATGATGAAGATGATCATCCAGAGTTAGATTCTGAAGCTGATACAAAGAGAAAAGAATGTGTGAGTAAAGGATTTTCCATATTAGAAGAGGCTATGTGTGATGGTAAATTAGATGAAGGAAAGTATCTTGAATTATGTAATGTATTCCGTGATATTCATCAAAATTAGATTATAGATTATAGATAAAAGATAATAAAAATATAAATAATGTGAATAATCCTATAGTACTAGCTACCGCATCTCTGTTATTTTGATAAATAAATATAGCCGTTTCCATATGTAATAAATAATCCTTATGTGTAATTATTTTTTTTGAATACAATTTCTCGAGTATAAGTAGTTCCGCAACATCATCTTCCAAATCTGGGAATGTTTTATTAATTTCTTGTTTAAATACAGAATATTTGGTTAAATAATTTGAAAAAGAATTTTTATCCATTGAACACATTTACACGAGGTCTTTATTCTTAATTTACTAGTATACTATCAAATTTTGTTAAATTTGATACTAACTAATCTAACTATTACTACTACTTGACCATGGAACAGACTCAAATGGATGCTATGTCAATGAATACTATGCCAAGGGATGCTATACCAACGAACGATATGCTAATGAAACAAATGATTATTCTTCAAAATGATATAAAAAGTTTAATATCACTGGTTACACATTTAAATGGTGAGGTAGAAGAAATCAAAAAAAAACTACCTTCTAATGATATAACAGATAATGTAAAGGTAGCTTGGGGCGAAGGATGTACTGGTTGGGAAAGATATTAATTTAAATAATGGAAAAGGTACATTTGAGAAACATTTTTTTATGAATATTAAAGTCCTCTTGAAACCCCATTGAATCATAACATTCAATTAATTTTTGTGAAGCTTGTTTATACAAATTCAATATGAATAGTTATTATATATTTAAGATTTAAACTATATGTTAACATAGACACACAAGGCAATATTACAACTATCGAAGTAACGCAAACAATATTAAAATTTGATTTAATCAATATTAAATAATACAATAACAAAAATGGATACAACTAAAGGATTGAAAAATATAGGGTCACCAAGTAATAAATATAATCTTAAATCATGGATTCATGATATTCATAATTTCCTACGTAATAGTGGTGCTGGATATGGAATGAAACCATTGAATATATTCTCACTATTTTATGGATTAATGCGAATGGAAGAATATGATATGTTATCTAAATTCAACTTTAATGATGAAACAATGAAATTTTCTAATTTAGTAAGATTATCCAAAGAATCAAACAAGGATGAAAATAAATTAAATGAATTAATTAATATCATTAGAGATAATCCTCACTCTAATATATTAGACAAATTATATGGAACTTCGGATGATCATCCTCTAAGGGATATCATGTTTTATGAAATACCTAAACACATAACATCTAAAGTATTTGCTCAATTGATTCTTAGAATTAATACTATCAAAGATATAGAAAAACAAGGTGATGTTCAATTAGCTGGAAAGGTCTATGAATATTTTATAGGAAGAGATGAATCAGCTATATCTGCTTTAGGGGCTTTCTTCACAGACCGTCCCATTCCTAAATTGGTTTTCAATAAATTATTAGAATTAAAGTTAGATGAGAATGGTAATGTTCCCACTATGATAGACCCATTTGGTGGAAGTGGTGGATTTGTAAGCGAATATATTAATAAATATAATACATTATTTCCATCCTTAGATTGGTCTACAAATATTAACAACATATATCACTATGATATGAATGAAGATGTAGTTAAAATTTCTGGATTAGAGATGATGTGTCTTACAAAAACTACTATAAATATGAACAAAACGATTAATTCATTTAAATATCAATTTAATAATATGAAATTTAAAGATGTTATATCTAATCCTCCCTATGGAGGTGATAGTTTTGATTCTGATTTAATTTCTTCACAAAATGCTTTATTAAAAGAAGTAAAAAAAAGATTAAAGGGTGATATGAATAATAACATATTAAAACAACAAAAGCGTTATTTAGATAATGAAATAAAATTAATTAGAGAAAATCATAGTAAAGATATTGTTTCTATAGATAATAGTAGTAAAAGAATAAAAGATTATGCGGAAAAACATAAATTGATTGGAACTTGTAAAGAAATTGTATCTATGATATTATTTATGGATTTATTAGAAGAAAATGGTAGAGCTTGTATTGTTATGAAACAGGGATTCTTCTTTGATAAGAGTAAACAATATGTTAAATTAAGGAAACATTTAATTCATAATTTTAATGTGGAAAAAATCATTAAGATTCCAGAAGGTTCTTTTGAAAATACAAATTGTGTTACAAGTATAATTATATTTCATAATAATGGTCCTACTACATCTATCGAATTTTCAGATTTAATCGTAAAAGAAAATATCGAAAATACTTTCTCAGTAGATAAAGATGGATATGTGTATATCAAAGAGAAAAAAGGGGATATAAATAAAGTAGATTATAATATAATTAAATCTATAGACTTTTCTGACATTAATAATAATGAAATTAATTCATTTGATTTGTGTGATTATTCTAATTTCATCCTAAAAGAAAATCAAGAGACTGCCTTTTCTTTCAATATGCTTGATATTATAGATTTAAATCATGAAAATAAAACCGAATTACAAAGTTTAACTAGAGACACATATTATGATTTTAATATTGGATGTTTAGAAAAGAATAAAATTATAAAATATAAAGATATAGTAAACAAAGAAAATGTTAAACAATCACATATTTTAAAAGAAAATGATATCATTATCTCTTGTTGTCGTCCCAATAATGATAAAACGCGTTTAATTTCAAAAAACGATATACTAACTGGATACACAACAGGGATATCAAAATGTAGAGTAAAAGAAATACACAAAGATAAGTATCCTCCCATCTATGTATATTCCATTTTATATCAAATAATTGGTGACAAATCAAAAAAGGGTCATCCCAGGAATAATGCCGAGAGAATGTTTGCCAAATCAACTAATTATCCTACAATTAAATTAGATATGTTCAAACATATTAATATACCTTTACACAAAGATGATAAAAAAATTACTGAATGGACACAAAAATTAAATCAAGTTTACGATATAGATATGAAACAATTTAAATCACTTTCTAGAGATATGTTCGAGGAATTAATAGATGAATTTAAAATTTATTCTAAATAATTATCTACCTCGCCTACCTTTATCAATATTATAAAATAAGTCTGAAGGTATTTCACCATATAAACCCGTATAATCAAAATAGGGATAACCATTTTCTTTACATTTTTTAGAGAATTCTTTAATATTCTTATTAGTATCAAGCCATATTTTTTTTGTCTTCTTAATAAATTCGGCTTTTGATGGATAGGATTCTATAGAAATACCTAGAAAATCATACCAAGATTTCCAATCTTTTTCAAAATATCTCTCAGGATTATCAATAAAATAATCTAATGTATCTTTCTTACTATGATAGTCATCTTTATCTTTGATTTGATGCCCCTTATTTTCTTGTTTACATAATTTATATTGATGCGTACGTGAATTATTATTAAATTTTTCCCTTTGTATTTTTTTAGTAAATTCTTTTTTAGAGTTTGCTTTATCTATCTCTTTTTTTTCTAATTTAGATATTTTCATTTTTTCTCGTTTCGTATCTCTTTCTTTACATTTATTCTCATATTCAATTCTTTCTTCTTCTTCTTCTTTATCAAGTTTTATTTCTTCTTCCGTCTTATTACAACTACAATCAATATTATCTATATGTTGTATTGAATCAACATAATCATCTTCCATATAACTGTTTAACCTTGTTTGAAGATCATCAATTTTTCCATCATCTATATGAGTAAATATTAATAATTCGGCTAATTGTTTTTCATAATCAGTCCTTTGACATCGACCCATTTCCTGAACATATATATGAGTATTACTTGATCCTATGGTAAAACCAAACTCAATGCCTTTTACATCATATCCCTCTCTACCCTTTTGACAAAGTAAAAGACACCATGGAATATCACTTGTATTTGCATGTTTAAAATCAGGATCATTTGGATCTTCAAATATCTTCCAATTTGTTTTTCTATTTATAATATTTTTATACTCTTTAACTTTTTGTTTATCTTCTGGAATCCACCCTATAATTTTTTTTGTCTTCCAATTATTATTTGATAGTCTATCATCAATCGTTAATTGAATTATATCTATTATTTTATCTTTGTTTTCATCGGATTTATCATAGATACACATATGGTATTGACAATCATTAATCCATTTATTCTCGATAGCTCTTTTATATGAACATTCAGAAATAATTTGTTTATTAAATAATATATCTATCTTTTTATTTTGTTCCTCATCATCGGTATAGGGTGTCGAAGATACCCCTATTAAATTTTCTGGTTTATTTTCCTTGAGATAATTATACATATTTGAACCTGTTATATTTTGAACTTCATCATAAATAATCGATGTTAAATTAAGTCTTTTTATAGCTGTTTCATCAACATCATCATCATTTTTTATTACTGCCTGATGGGTTGTAATTAGTAAATATGATATTCCTTCTTTTAACTCTATTTCAGAAAATCGACCTTTGAATCCATGTAGAACCTTTATTCCAAATACTTCTAAGAGCTTATATTCTTCCCAAGGATTCCCTTCAAAGATATCATTACGATTTGATATTATTGCTATCCTTATATGTTTACCTTGTTTAGAATAGAATAGATATATCTTGATAACTAACATCATTATTCCTATACGTTTACCCGTTCCTGTTGGCCATTTGAGAATACCATTAAATTCAGATAAAGATTGTAGAGATTTCCATAGTTCTGTTTGAATTTCCCTTAATTTAGGAATCATTATACATTCACTAAAGAATAATAGTGGATTACCTATATATTTATCTTTTAATATTATTTCTTCATGCTCATCAATCTTAAACACCGTTTTTTTAATTTGTTTTTTGCCAGATTCACGATCTTTCTTAGGTATGTTTTTATAATCATGGTCTTTAGGTAATGCTGAAAACGTATCTTTATCTAAAGTATCACATATCTTACATTCAATACTACCATTATATAAGATATGATAGATTTCATTTATATCAGGTATGGATTTTTCTGGAATAAAGAATTCTGTTTTTCGTTTACTGGAAGGATTAGTAACTCTACTATTATTATATACTGAATGTAAATATGCCTCAGCATAATCAC
>Ga0181392_1000625_pt1 | contig 13592 bp, 12 predicted proteins | sample 15SPOviralmetaG_FD_130083 | JGI IMG/M metagenome (GOLD analysis project Ga0181392, IMG submission 130083) | Marine viral communities from the oligotrophic San Pedro Time Series (SPOT) site, San Pedro Channel, CA, USA - 15 SPOT_SRF_2010-09-15 | ecosystem: Environmental > Aquatic > Marine > Strait... | reverse complement strand
TGTTTAATTACCTTTGTTTACTTGCGGAATTTATACCCGCAGATGATGGATCGGTTCGACTCCCGATCGCATGAATATATTATAGCAGAAGACGCTCGATGCGTCAACCAGGTTATGCAAGTAATTGCGGCACTCGCCTGATTTGCTACAAGAGTAATTTATCACACCATAACCCTAAAAGCAATGGGGCTTGTGCCAGTTTACTATCAGTATCAGTGATCGTTTAGTTAAGTAAAATTAATGCGCCTGTGATTGTAACGTTTCCTAATGCCGACATTGTAACGTTACCACCACCAGCAATAGTCATTGCTCCAGTGGAACCAACAATCATTGGTCCGGTAGAAGTCATTGTTGATGCACCAGTTGCTGCTGATACGATTGCTCCACCTGCTGTCGTGGCAATAGCATCTGTTGCTTTAATTGAAACACCACCAATAACAGTATTAACACTATAAGAAGTATCTCTTGCTTTAATTAACGGTGGCACTGATGGTTTTCCAGCAATGACAGTTTGTGCTATGCCACCAACCCATTGCTTATAATCACCAAGAATAGACCAATTAACATGTCCAGGTGAAACAATGTTTTGTGATGCTCTAGGGTCAAACTGTACAGATGTTTCTTCACCAGCACCAAATGTCATCTTCTGACCAAAGATAATATCTTTTTTATTGTCTACAATTTGCTCAATAGTGCCAGCACTCATTTGAATAGTACCACCACCATTAGATCCTGCCTGAATGAATACTTGTGATTTTCCAATCAAAAATAATTCTTCTTCGGCAGTAATAACAATTTTCTGTGCTTTAATATGTCTTTCACTACCGGTAGCTTCTTCTACAATATCTCCATATGCAATAATGTTTAGTGCTTCATGACCATCATCACCACAATTATATTCAATGTGAGTTACTTGTTCATGTTTTTGTTGCTGTCCATGAGTGTGTATACACAATTTTCCACTAGAAGCACCTTTTTCTACATTTTTTTCTCCAGTAACAATAACAATAGATCCATTGTTTTGAAGTGAAAGAAACCCAGCAGTGCCTTCGGGACCATCTATTCTTAGCGTTGATGTCTGACCATCAGGATACATACGTTCATAAATCTGTGAACGAGTCAACACACCTTTCCAGCATGTTGTGAAGACAGGACCATCTTTTAAGTTCTGTGTTTCATCTGCCGTGGTTTGTTTGAAGATACCTGTAGGGTATTCATTAGCGGGTACAGCGTGTGACATTATGGACAATCAATATAACGACCAGTTCCGATCTTAGTAGATCCAACTGTAGTAAGTGCTTCAGTATCTAGGCATCTGAAAGATGGTAATAGTTTAGCACCATATCCACCGCCACCAACGATTACAATCTCAGGGAATTTTTCAAATGTCAATTGTCTATCTAAAATTCTAGCGCCAACGACAAATCCATCTTCGTTGATAACTGCTTCCGCAACACCAAGTTCACCATTTATATACATATCAGGTTCTGATGTATATCCAATTCCGGGGCGGATTATAGTAAATGCATCAATAATACAACGAACGCCAGATTCATTAGCAAGATTTAATTTATAACCATATCCAGATGCTTTAATACGAATTTCTGTAATAAATCCATCTTGATCTAGTAAAGGAGTTGCTACAGCACCAATTCCTTCACCGCCAATAAAGACATATGGTGGTTCTGCCCAGGGATCTCCAGGTTGACTGATAGGTATTTCAATAATTCCTCCATTATCATCTGTAATAATAGTTTCAGGAATAACTTCCGGAACAATAAATTCATCTGTGGTTGTTCCTGGAGTATCACCCTCACCATCATCTTCTGGTGGTTCAGTATTAATTTCCGGCACCACCAGCACATTTGCAGTAGCACCAGTTCCATTTACAGTGAATGTAAGTAACTCTTCATCTTCATCTAAAGAATCTTCAGAAATTCCAATTATTACTTCAGCAGTATTATTATTAATAACAAAAATACCTGTTGTTTTTCCACCAATAATATCATCAGATTCAATATCACCTGTTAATGTATAGTATGCATATGTACCATTTTCTACATTTTCTGTAGTAATTGTATATGTCACAAAATCACCTTCCTTGACAGATACCTTATCAGCAATTACTTCATATGAAGGTGGAGTATCATTTGTTGTATCATCTGTTGTGCCATCAGAAAATGGGTCATCATCAGGAGATGGTGTATCATCAGGAGGTGGAGTAGGAATATCTTCTACTACTTCAGGTGGAAAAATATCAGGTATAATTGGATTGGGATTTAATGGTCTAGGAGAGTATGGATTTCCTGGTTCTTTTATATTACGCTCTGTAATCACACACCTACCAACATTTTTTATAAGTCTAGATCTAACTCTACTACCTTCACCCGGAGAGTTTATCTTTAGAATGACATAAAAGTCTTCATCACCTTCTTTTTCCTCTGAATAGAAAGTTCTAATACTAATTCTTTTTACAGTTTCTCCTTGAGCAAATCCAAGAATACCATTATCAGGTAAGTAATCTTCATCTGGAGTAGCAGTTCCTTTCTTGGATGTTTTATAAGTTACAGATGAAGCAGATTCAATAAATCCTGTTCTAGTTACCTCAAATACAGCATTAAATCCTTCCTCAACAATAATATCAGATATCGTATAAACAATTTTTGGTGATTTTGTTGGTTTATCACTATAACGAGGAACTCCTCCAGTAAATCCAATTGTTGTAATAGATAACGGTTTCCCAGTATAAGCATCGTCACAAGTATACTGATTAAAATCAGCTCCTGTGGTAGGAAATAAGTTATCGATATTAGAAAGAAGATCATCTAAGAAATCATTTCCTTTTTTATCCTCTTTATCTTTTTTCTCTCCATCTGTACAAATTTGCTTATATCCGGCACATTCATTATTAGGTCCAGAACAAGAAATACCAAGCAAATTTAATACAAAATTAATTGCTCCACCTAAAATATTAAGTGGTCCAGCAATAGCACCAAGAATATCCTGAATAGGTCCAAGAACTTTTCCTAAAATCTCTTCCATCAAGGAATTGATTTTTGATAGAATACCATTTACTAATGTATCTACTTGACATGCTGCAGCACGATAAACTTGATTAATTAGACCCATTAAAACGTTTGTCAAGAATTCCGCTAACCGGTCTCCAAGATCTGCCATTTTACATCCAAGATCTTTAAGAAGATTATTGAACCATTCTGTAACTGGAGTAAGAGCGTTTCCAGTTTCATTTGGATATAATACTGCTTTAATTAGATCCTTAACTGCATTAGTGAGTTTCTCAAGTACAAAACCTTTTACTTTTGCGATAAAATGCCTGATCACACTCATAAACTTATTGACATACTTTCTTGCTATGCCAATACCACTATTAATTGTTCCACTAATAGGACTAATTAAATACGTGCCAATATTTCCATTATTTTTCTGAACTTCATTTAAAAATTCACCAAGTAAAATTTTGGTTTTGTCAGTTAGATTTTGTTTGTCACATTTTTCTGCTACAGATTGACACCATTTTTCATCATCCCGACCCCTCAGCATTCTTGGGGGTATTGGGACTGTATCATCACCAGTTGGCAAAGCACCAGTAGTTTTGTTTGCTTCTCCTTGTCCACCTTCAGGATTTTCTGGTGCTGGTTGTCCGTCCGTAACAGGATTTACCGGATTATCAACTGTATTATTGACTGTTCCAAAAGCTGTGCTGCCATTAGGTCTCTCACTCTTAGAGATAGTTGTAGCACCAGGAGTTTGTCCAATAGAACCCATGATAATGGGTTTCTGCTTTAAGTTGTCTAAGTAAAAACCAACAACCCAGCATCCCTTAATAAGTTGTGGATGTGCTCCACCAACATTACCAGGCATAAAGGGCACATTGACTGGCATCATCACATTTGCCCATGGCAAGTCTGGCGTATCAAGGATCTCCTTACTTTCAGGGTGATCTCCTACGATACGAACTTTAAAACGATAACCGCCTTTGTTAGTTTTTTCTTCTGCGGCAGTTTGTTCGACTTGACCCACCCACCAATTGAAACCATCGGATCCAATGCGCTGAGTAGGAATCAACTGTGATAATAGTTGGTCCATATTAATTAATCATCGTAAATTAAACATTCTAATTCTGATGGATTTTGATCGCAATAAAGTTCGAGTGCAGTTGGATCGTGATGATCTCCTGCTTCAATTTCTTCTTTGTGATGTTCTACATAATCCTCTAATTCATGAAGTTCGCCTTCAATATGACGACGTTGGTTAGGAGAAGTCATAGGATTGTCAAGGATCTCTTTATCCTTAGCAATGTGGGCTTCGATGTTTTCCATAAGTAATTGCTTCTACGTTTTTATTTAGTGCCGTGGTTTGATGGTCTATCTTTAAGACCATATGAATCTCTCATAAGTCTGAGAGTTGTTGTGAACTTACCACCAGGACCTGCTGTAGTATCATAAAAATGTGCCACTTCTGAGATTAAGTAAACTCCACTACTTTCTGAGTCAAATGGTTCCTTTTTTCCTTCGACTGTTGGTGCTTTATTTACTAACCTAATATCAATTTTATCTCCGGCACAAATATCTGGATTTCCAGGTATCACAAGAGTACATGATTGATTATTCAATAACTCATATCTCGCAATAGACTGTGCGGAGTAAAATTTCTGCCAATCGGCAAATTTTGTAGGACTTGAACTACCGTCTTTTGGGTCTGGTGAAGCAGGGGTTTTTTCGTTATACCATGATTCGTGATCCAAGTAGATAGACATCACTCTACTCGGATAATCAGATAATTCAATCTGATTTGTTGGAATCAAAGTAATTCCTTCTTGACCACCAAGATGTGCCATATTATCATAACTATCCTTGATCTTGTAAACATATTCTTCATACTGTCCCGTGGAGTGGTTGAAGAACACCATCATGGAAGAATATTTTCCTTTACGTAACGAAACGAGCAGATTAATTTCAGACGCAAAATTTGATTCCAAAATTTGAAATCTAGTATCACCATCTTCCTGGTTGCCCAATCTCTCTACATATTCTCCCCACGTTTGTGAATCTAATTTTTTTGATTTTAATTCGCTATTATCATCAGCACATAAAGAATCGACAGCAAAAAAATTATATCCTCTGATTGTTTCCCAAAAGAAAAATCCACCGGATCCTTTAATTTGCTGCTCTGATTCATTATTATTTGAACTATTACTAGAACTATAATTTGTTTGCGGAGATACACTTCGTACAGAAAGATCAGCAATTAAATCAAACGGTCTTTTTCTGCTTGGAATCATCTTTGTCTCAAACTTTGATGGTTCCGAATATACTGTTTTTGTCGTCTTTAAAGAATTAACAAGAAGATCATTTATAATACTCTCAGAATTTCCAAATAATGGTTTATTGATTCTGGTAACTTCATTTATTAATGCTTCAGCAGAAACTAAACCAATATCATATGACTGTTTTTTCTGTTGGGCAAATCTATTTTGTACAGTCCAAATTACAAATTCGTATTCTATCTTTTTTTTAAATGCGGTAGAATTAACTTCTATTATTACTTTCTCCCCACCCTGTATTGGAAGACCTATAAGCAATCCAGCACTATCAACAACCCTCATTTTTGCTGATAAAAAAGGAAAAGCAATATTTTCTACGTATTCTATATGATTGACTAGTCCCGTAATAGGACGTGGTTTTTTATCACCATTTGGATAAATGATAACTTTTGTTAGCGTAAAGTCAGTTGGATTTGATACTACCATGATTATTTTATAGCAGCAATATTTGCGAAAGCAACCAAACCGTGCCCGCTAGATCCAAGAGTTGCCATTGAGGTAGTAGCTTGAGATTCTTGCGTGGATGATTGTGTGGTGGGTGCTGGCACTGTAATAACAAATGGATTTTGTTGAAGTTGCTTTTCCTGCTGTTGTATCATAAAAGACTTCAGAAAAAGATTATCACTTTTGTCTTCTACTGGATCCATTAATGCTGATAAAGGATTAATTGGAGGAGTTGTAGTTAAATCACCAAATTGCCCACTTCCAGAGTTTGCTTTCTTCAGCATATCACTATACAGTTTCATAGCACCAGATTCTGTAATATGATTGTTTTCCACAGAAAGTCCTTGCCATCCTGCCATTGATCCAGCTTTTGATAACGAAGCAGAATCCATTGCTTTATTTGGATCAACACCAAGACTCATCAAATGAGCTAAAGCAAGTTTTTGTTGATTTTCAGGAGTATATAAAGTTGTTGTTGGATCCATTCCTGCGTCCTTCACTCTCGCCATCATTGTACCTGGATGGAATTGGAAAGCACCAGCAGCATGAGAAGAATATACTGTACCATCTGGGGAAGCATATTTAACTTTTCTACCGCCAAATCTTTCTGGCAAGAATCCTTGTCCAATAGAACTTCCATACGCCATATCATAAACTTCCTGCATTGTCATTTTTGTCAATTCAGGAACAACCTCACCACCAACTATTGTGTTATATCTATCTTTACCACCCGCTTCTGTAGCGTTAATTGCTGCCAACCATGCTTTTGCTTCTGGGGTATCACCAGCAAGTTTAGATACATCAATGTCTCCACCACCGCCAGGAGTACGATCGCGATCGTCATCTCCACCACCTCTCATCCATTTTGGTAAGAGTTTGCCAAGTGCATCTAATAGTCCTTTCCACCATGGTTTTTTATCAAAATACTCAGAGAATCCCGATGCTTGTAGTTCGGCATATTTTCTTTTGTTATTTTTTTGTGCCTCTAACATACCTTCACCAAACATAAGAAATGTTTTTCTACCTCTAGCACCTTCAAGTGGAAAAACACCTTCTTGACCAGCTTCGCCAACTAGACCAGCAACTGGTTTAGTAACAATACCACCAGAAGCAAATGGAGTCAAACTCTCTGAGTTAGAGTTGCTAGATTTATTTCCACCGGTTAAAGCATCATAAATTGCTCCACCAACTAAATCACCAGCAATACCACCAAGAATAGTGCCAACACCAGGAATTGGAACAAACGATCCTAGACCAGCACCAAGTGTAGCACCAACTGCCTTTGCTGCTGCTCTACCAACCGATTCTCCCAAAGCAAGACTTATACCAAAATCTAATAGACCACCAACTATAGGAACTCTCTTTAATACAGGACTCAAGAACTTCATCACTCTTGCTCCTTTAGCAAGACCCATTCCTGCTGCTTCCAAACCTTCTGCGCCAAAGCGTTTCATGGCAGCTTTTTGACCATATCTTTGAGCGTATCTCTTTGTTATATCGTTTTGTGCTGTACCAAGCGCATCACCTGGACCAGCAGTGCCAGCAAAAATTCTATTAATAGATAACTTACTACCAGTCATACCGTTGTTGCGGAAATTCATTCCACGGATACCAGGTCCCCCAGCATTAGCAGTAGATAATCCTGATGCTCTTTGTGCTCTTCTCCCAGCACGACTCATTCTACCAAGACCACGACGGCGACCACGGCGACCACCACCAAGCATACTCAATCCAGTATCTAAAAGATTTCCCATGCCACCAAGCATGTTACCAAGAATTCCACCTTGAGGACCTTCAAAACCAGATCCTTCAGGATCTAAATCTCCACTAGACTTACGTTGCAGAGACATATTTGATTTTTCAGCAGCTGCTAATTGCCTGGAAGCAATTTTTTCTTGTGTATTCTCTGCATTTGAAGCAATCAGCATTTGCTGTTGTAATTGACGCTCCGCAATACCAACCTGAAGTTGTCCTAAACTTTGAACACTATCAACTACTTTTACATTTATTCTTTGTACACTATCAATTGCTTGAACAGTGGTATTATTGGATCTAACAATTATTTGCCCAATTTGATTTAAAATACCAGCAATATCTTTAATTTCAGTTGCTGTAGTATTAACACTACTAAATCCAGCAGCATTAGTTTTAGTTCCTTGGTATTTGGCAACTTCTCCACCAAGAACTTCAGGATTAATTGCTTGTGGTCCTGCTTCTAATAAGTTTTGAGCAACTCCGCCACCTGCCTGAGCAACTCCACCAAAAAAAGATGCTAACCCACCACCATCTTCAGCAGGAGAAAAAATCTCATTTGAAACGTTATAATCAAAACCACCACGAAAACGAGATGCCTGAGATCCTGTAGGATCTCTACCAGGACCAGGATCAGATTCAAATCTACCTCTAGTCCTGGCAATTCTATCACCACCAAAACTAGATCCTAATGCTCTCTTAAAGAAATATCCTTTACCAATTCCTGCTTCTTCTAAGGATGTGCCACCATCTTCTGCTTTTTTTGAAGCAAAAGCACGCTCTTTACGAGCCATGTTTGATGAGTTTCCTATTCTATCACCAATAGCACTAGCAATACTACCGAGAAGATTTCTCTCAGTTCTTAAATCTGTTGGGTTTAAAGATCCGTGTGCCATTATCGTTGTTTAGCGGCGGCTTCGTTTTGTTGTTTAACTTGTTCTAAGTGTTGCATCAATAAAGAAACATATACTTGCCTCTCAAATGGCATCATATTTTCAACATCACTTAAACTATATTTATGATGCTGCATCAAAGCAAAGTTAGTTTTGTAGTACCCCTCCAAAGTATTATGGAAGAGTGCTATCCGAAAAAACTTGATAACCCGGAAAATACGACCTCATTCTCAACACCAGTATTTGGATTTTGTATTTTTATGGTGTGCTCTAGTTTAGGAGCAGATTCAAAGAATTTTTGAATTTTTTCAAATTGACTATTAGTAAGATTTTCTAAAAATTCTACAAATTCTTTTTTTGAAGTAGTAGAACTATCGTAAACATCTTCACCATCAAAAAGTTGATCAATACAACCAGAAATAATATCAATTATAGAATCAGCAGTTGGTTGTATCCCAATAATAGATCCAGTAACAAAAGTATCAAATTTTGGATATTTCATCACAATTCCCATATCATCAGATAACATAATTTTATTAGAATGCCCTTCTGGTTTTTGAACTCGAACTTCTAACAAATTAAGATTATAACGAACTTTTGTAGATCCATCATCTTGACATGTAATTGACAATTCTACAATTTCACCAATCGACACAGCACGAATTTGGAGAAAAATGTATTCTAAATCAAAAATTGCTAAATCATCTAGTTTTACACGAGATTGAATACAACCTTTTAATAATTGTTTTACTGCATTTTCAATATGTTTCTCGTCTTCTGATTCCAACGCTAGTAAAAGTAATTTTTCTTCTTTTACTACAAATGGGCGATATTTGATTTTTTTGCCATTAGACGGAATTTCCAACTCATAGGTTGGAAGCACAACTTGTGGTAATGCCATTATGTTCAGATCATATCATATTAATATTTAGTGCGACTTTTTTAAGCAAAAATGAGCAGGAAAAATTTTCCCACTTTCATGGAATTGAAAAATTAATTTTGCTATGCTGCACCACCATTAAAAATTTTAACTGCTTGTTCCAATGGTTTTCCTGTTACTCCAGTAATATCTCTATCGATAGTATAGTGTCTCTGATATTTAAACTGAGCAGTAACCTTAGTAATTTGAGAAGATCCAAACTGAAGTGGAACAGCATCTATGGCATATGGATATGCCTTCTCCATGACATATGTGATTGGTTTTCTTTGTGTTGGCGAATCAGGACCAGTTTCAGATTTTGTAATTTTTATAGTGCCAGCATATTCATTTCTATATTTTACTCTAACAGTTCTATTTTCTGATGTGCCAGTCTCATCAAACATAGAATTATACCATTGGTTCAAATATTTTAACATAGAAAGATCAGCATCTAGCATGAATCCCAATTGAAGTTCTGTAAATACTTTAGTGTGTGGGTAATCTATATTGCCGAGTCCGGTGTAAAGACCGTTAATAGTTCCAGTTGCCGTATTAATATTTGGTAATTGTGCTTCGTCACAAAAGTACTCAATTCCTTCAGATATACCAGGATAACTAACTGGAACATTCTCAAAGGCGACAACAAAATTATTCGAGTATGACATTCCGCCTCTAGCGGATATAGCAGACATAAATCTATTGATTGACACACTAAATACCTATGTTGATCCTTCTATATTTATGGCATACTCTGGATTTTACAAACCTAAAAATCCTACTAAGTATCGTGGCAATCCAACAAACATTGTTTATAGATCACTTTGGGAACGTAAGTTCATGGTGTTCTGTGATAGTAATCCCTCAATAATCGAATGGGGTAGCGAAGAGATAATTATTCCCTATCGCGCACCTGATGGTAAAGTAAGACGATATTTCCCTGACTTTTACATTAAAGTAAAAGAAAAGAGTGGCAAACTTACCAAGTATATTATTGAAATCAAACCCAAAAAACAAACTCAACCACCGAATGAGAAAAACAAAAAAACTGCTGCCTATCGTAATGCCGCACTGACTTATGTAAAGAACCAAACTAAATGGTCCGCTGCGAGAGAGTATTGTGAAGACAGGCAGATGAACTTCTTAATACTAACCGAAGATCACTTAGGAGTCTAAAATGGCAACCGGATTTGCGTCAGTCCAACGTAATATTACAAACAAGGACCCTGGATACAAAACATTATTTGAACGAGTATCTAATTCCACAGGAGGAGAAAAGAAATCTCTTTCTTGGTACAGATCTGCAGTAAAAGCAGAAGCAAGTAAATACAAAAAAAATTTTAACAAGTACATCTTGGATGAACGTAAAGATCGTGCTGGTGCTGTCAAAGAACAAGACAAGAATGAACTGCGTAGATATACAGTAGCAGGTCATCTTTATATGTTTGAGTATAAGGCAAAGATGAAGTACCTGCCTTACTATGATAGATTTCCTTTAGTGTATTGTTTTAAAGCACCAGGAAAGCATGAGTTTTGGGGTGCTAACTTACACTACCTCTCCCCAAAGAAAAGATTGATCGTTACAAAGAAATTGATGCAAGGTAGAGTTGACATACCCAAGATATGTTTCCATAAATATCTCAGTAGTAATGTAGATGGATTATATCTTGACCTTGCTGCAGATGAATGGGACACTGCTATTCTTTTGCCGACCGAGGATTATGTGAAAAATGTTAACGGAAGAGATTTCCCTATCGATAAAAAAATCGTATGGGAAGAGACCGATGACAAATTCTACGATAAAATCTCAGGTCAAAGAATGATTAGAGGATACGGAACTAAACAGTCTAAGGAGATGTCTAAGTAATGGCAGAAGAACAATCACCATCAGCACAACCTACACAAAACCCCTTAGCATATAATCCTGGAGACTATTTTATATCTGGGGGTAAAACATATGTTTATAAAACCGATGATTTTAATTTTGGTACTGGACAATTAAATTATACTTGGCAAGAGCAACCATTTTCCTTTAAACCAGAAGGAGGAAAACAGCTTGTCGCGCCACCAACCGGACTTATTGCTGCCGCGACAGGATATGACTTTCAAACACAAGCAGAAAATGAGATAGGAGACCTAGGCAACAAAGTTAATATACGATCATTTGCACCTGTATCTAGACCTCCAGAAGGAGCAGGAACTCTTCGTTATCCTTTACCAGGAGAAGGTGAAGGTGGAATATCACAAGATGGCGACTACGTATTATTTCAATTTTACGATTATGCGCCACCGTTTAGAGATAGAGATGGTATCGGTAGTGGGATTGATTATAACCAAGCAGGAGAATATACTGCCGCAGCAGGATATAAACCAATCATGCTTTATATGCCAGAAGATATTTCATCCGGATTTAAAGCAAATTGGGATGGCAAAAACATGAGTAACCTAGCTACCGATTCTTTACGTGCTGCAGGTCGTACCGGTACATTAAATAAACTTGGCGGAGCTCTAGAGGGTGCCGGTAATTTGGTTGATAAAGCTGGAGCACTAGCGGGTGCTGCAGCAATTCAAGCTGCTACATCAAAAATAGCAGGCGACTCTCTATCGTATGATGATATTTTTGGTGGTATATCTGGAGCAATCTTAAACCCAAATACAGAACTATTGTATGGTGGTACTCAACTGAGAAACATTCAATTAAGTTTTAAATTAGTTCCAAGACATCAAAAAGAATCTGTAGAAGTAAGTAAAATTATAACACAATTTAACAAAACATTACTTCCATCAAAGAGTCCAGGAAACGGTGTATTTAAAATCAATAATAAGGGCACACAACTAGGGTTTATTGGAGTTCCAAAACTAGTAAAAGTTTCATTTATGAAGGGATCAGGAGAGAATACTAGATTACCAAGATTTAAAATGTGTGCTCTAACATCATCTGATATAAACTATACTCCAGATGGAACTTATGCTACATATCTTGACGGACAACCAGTAGCAGTTGGTTTACAATTAAGTTTTCAAGAAACAAAAATTGTATTTTCAGAAGAAATTGCAAACGACTCAGAGTCAATAAGGTAAAATGTATTTTTCACTCATTCCAAACATCTCATACGATGAGAAACCAATTAGTTATCCATTTTCAAATTCTGATTTTGTAACTGCTAAAAATTTCTTTCGCAGATATAGAATTAACGATGATGTATTTTCGTATGCTGTTATTTTTCAAAAGTATTCAATTGAAGACGGCGAACGTCCAGATACATTAGCAGATAAAGCATACGGAGATCCATTCTATGATTGGATTATTGTTTTAACAAATAATATGGTCAACGTCAAATATGATTGGCCAATGACAAACTACGAGATGTATAAGGTTCTAGAAAAAGAATACGATGATCCGTATGGAACTATTCACCATTATGAAACAGACGAGATTGGACCATACAAAAAGGGTCAACGTGTTGATGAGACATTTTACAACGAGACGCACAAACTAAACATTGACGGTGCTATCACAACAAAAAACGGCAACGAGATTTGTGGTCCCGTCACCGTTGCTGAGTGGTATAATAATGAGAATGAAAAGAAGAGAGAAATCTTTTTACTGAAACCTGCATATCTAGAATCATTTATTAATGATTTCAGAAGACAAAATTTATACAAAAAAGACGCTAACTTTATTAGTCAGCGTCTAAAGAAAACTGGTTGACTTTTTCGGGCAAAAAAATGCTAGAAAAATTTTCCCAGTTTTATCGTTTTGAAAAACCCATTTTGTAGCAACTAGGTTTTGCTAGTTGTGGGTCTTTTTTTAATGCTCTAAACACATGACCGTGAACGTCTGCTTCATAAGTAAGGTGTGCTTTGGTATGCACGAACTGAATCACAAATAACATTCCAACAAACGTAAGGTTTAGATAAGTCACTGGATGATTCAGTCCTTTCCAAAGAAACTTAATCACTCTTCAGCAAGACGTGCGAAGTATGATAGTGCGTCGTCATCCTCAACGATTGCCTCTTCCTTGACAGGAGAGGGAGCATTCATCTGCTGACGGAAAGAAGATCCGCTAGTGATGTCAGGGTCGTTGAACCCACCAGTAGCAGCGACTGGTTCGTACTCTTCGCTGTCTACTGTAGGAACAGCAGTGCGTTGAGTGATACCAAGCACCATATTCAGACGCTTCTCAAGGTCAGCATATGATTTGAACTGATCCTTGTGAGTGAATGCTTCAAGGGAATGCTC
>Ga0181392_1000622_pt1 | contig 13613 bp, 28 predicted proteins | sample 15SPOviralmetaG_FD_130083 | JGI IMG/M metagenome (GOLD analysis project Ga0181392, IMG submission 130083) | Marine viral communities from the oligotrophic San Pedro Time Series (SPOT) site, San Pedro Channel, CA, USA - 15 SPOT_SRF_2010-09-15 | ecosystem: Environmental > Aquatic > Marine > Strait... | reverse complement strand
TTTTCAGTTTGGTCGGCACTTTCTAATTCCATTTGCCAGTATTGTGCAGTACCTTGCACTACTTCCATTTCTTTTCTAGTTTCCGCCATAATTAAAACCTATATCTTAATTTTGCTTTTATTAAATTTTCTTTTTTATCTTTATCTTCATTAGGGTCATAATAATCTTCACTTAATCCTCTGCTTCCATGTTGACCATACAAACTTAAATTTAAATTATTATTAATTGGTACATCATAAGATGCTCTGTATTGTTTTTGGTAAGGTAAATTAAAAGAACCTGCCTGAGAAAAATTATTACCTTCTACAGTATAATCTCCTTTTTGGCTTAACCCTGTAAAACCTAATCCTAAATTACCTAATTGTATGTCCATATTTCTTTGTTTTCTTTTATAGTTTTCTTCTAATAATACTTCAGCTAGTTGCCTTGTGTCATTTTCTTTTAAATCTTGTGCGGATAAATTAATACTGTTTCCATCTCCTAAAGGTATAGTAACACCTATATTTCTTTCATTGTCTGCGTAATTTCCTTGTCCTTCTAATTTTAATAAACTTGCCATTCTTATTTTTTCTTCTTCATTCATTATATTCTTTTTTCTGGTTTTCTAAGTTGTTCTCTATCGTGTATATCCATCATTTCATTTAGTGTTGGAGTACGCAGTAATTCTTTCATAATATCTGGTTCTTTTTCTTTTGGTTTTATATTTTTATAAGACATAGCTAAATACCTAAAACTATCACTACCATGTGATGCCCAGTTGTGTAAAGGGTTTCTTCTAAAAACTCTTTTAGTATCGTCCCATTCTCTTTGGTAATTTCTCAAAGCATTAATACCATTTTCACATCTCTTAACATCAAAATAACAATTTGGCAACAATAATCGTACAGCATTTATTCCATCATCAACTTTATGACTAGGAACTATACGTGGGCGCCTTCCCATATTTATTAAAGTTTCTGCTCTAGTTCTACCTGTACCTAGTTCTCGTACTTTAGCATCATGTGGTAAATAATCATCGCCCCAGTATTCTATTTGCATCTCATCCATTACTTTTACATAATGGTCTAAACCTACACCAGCGCATTCATAATAATCAAAAACTCTTACTTCTCCCATAGTAACTTGGAAAAACCATAAAGCACAACTATCAGATATTCCTAAATCCCATGCTACATGAACAGGTAAGCTAGGGTCTTTTTCTACTTTTGTAATTCTTCCTTCTTGTTCTGCTTCTATAATTAAATTACCATAATACGAACCTTTAATAGCTGCTGCCCATGAACACTCAAATTCTTGCATGAACTCATCTTCACCCATTTGTTTTTTTGCTGCTTGTAATTCTTCTGGGTCTACTACACCTGTTTCACTAGCACGATAAATAGCTCTATGCCATTCGCTATCATCTTTCGCATCTTCGTATAGTTGCCAAAATTGATTTCTACCTTTTGGTGTACCAATAAATATTGCCCAACCTTTTCTATCGGTTAAGGCAGGTCGTATTACTTCACTCCACATTCTAGGAGACATATCTGCATATTCATCTAAAACACAACCATCTAAGAATATTCCTCTTAGAGCATCAGGGTCATCTCCTGCACCATACAATCGTATACGACTTCCATTTATTAAATCTACTCGTAGTTCAGATTGGTTTATTTTTGTTCCGGGAATATCTTTTGTATAATACATTAAATAATCCCAAGCTACAGCTTTTGCCTGTCGGTAGTACGGAGCAATGTATGCGTATCTACCATCTTTTCTTTCTGTTTTTATTTCTAATGCTTTACGTAATATTTCTGTTATAGCATAAACAGATTTACCCCAACGTCTATGTGATACACAAATTTTAAATCGTTTATTATTTTTATGTAAGTCTGCTTGTTGTGGTCTTGGTGTATATGGAATAGTTATATGCATATTACCACTTTACTTTATTAGCCCAAAAAGCTGCACTCATTTTTCCTTTTGCTATATTTTTTGCGTGTCGTGCTTTAAATGATTTGGAGCGAGGTGTATTTTTTTTATCACCAGATACTCCTTGTTGCCCAAAACGTATAAGTTTTTTTTTACCATTTTCTGATGCTAATACTACATGAGATTTTGTTGGGTGATTAGGTGTGCGTTTAGGTTTATTAACACCATCTAACTTCACACCTCTATAGTCTATACTCATGTGTTTTTAGCTTTTGCCTTTGCCTTTTTTGATAAACCACTAAAGTGAAATAATTTTACACTTGTTTTGCCATGTGTTTTACCAGAGTGTAAATCGCCATTAGGCATTTTATGAGTATTGCCTTTAAACAAAGAACCATCTTTTTTATAATGTTTTACACCTTTCATTATGCTTTACTCTTTTTTTTATTACTTTTTTTATTCGAAACTTTTTTATTAGTTTTTTTCTTAGTCATTTTTTTACTATTACCATAATTATATGCCATTATACTTTTCCTTTTTTATTTTTTTTTCTTTTTTGAGTTAATTTTATTTTTTTGAAAATGCCTTTAGCTGGTGCGCCTTCGCTTCCTACTTTACGCATTTTTTCACCAGAACCTGCTGCTATGCGTTTTCGTTTTGCGTTGATATTAGAATATAATCCTCTTTTTACCATATCACTCCTTTTTTTGAGTAATCTTATCTTTAATTATTTCTGCGTCAACTATTTTTTTTTCTGGCTCTAAATTGAAACTTACTGAAATGTTGTTTGGTAATCCTTCGTGTTCTACTTTTTCTGTAAAACCAGCTTTAGTTTTTGCTAAAAATATTGCTGAGATCGTATCGCCTTTCATAGCTTTTTTATATAGTTGGCTTCCTATTGCCATAGTTAACTTTTCTTTACCAGTTTCTAAAGCATTTTGAAAATGTTTGCGTAATGTTTTAGGACTACATCCCACTAATTTTGCTATTTGCTCATGTGTTAAGCCAAAAGCAACACCTAATGAACATATCCTTTCCATTTCAGGTGTTGGTTCAAAAAATGGTCTACCTGCTTCTTTCATTTTTTTTCCTTTTTATTGTTAAATCCCACATTCCGTTTTTTCTTATAACCATTTTAAAATATTGAGGATATTTTTTATATAACCATTCTGTAGCTTCTTTTTCACCTTTTATATTTCTTGAAACCTGATGACCTCCTTCTCCTCCCCAATAAGTGCTAGTTGGTGCTATGTAATTAAATCTCGCTATACTTTTATCTGCTAAAAAATATTTGATTGTCATTTCGTGACTTTCTTTTCCTGCTGTAAAATCTTTTCGTGCTTTACACTCTTCGCCCTCGTCTCTTAATATATCGTGATTATTAACAGTTCCACTTATATTTGCAACTATGTATCTCAAATCAAAAGTTATCATATTTTTCATAAAGTAAGGATTATCAACTGGGTATGTACCAAAATATCTTGTTTTGTTTTTATTACAAATATCAAAAGCAAAATTTATAAAATTATCTAAATCATTTATTTCCGTTAATACTTTATCATTTACTTTCATTTTAATAGATTTCAAATCATCATCTAACATAAATAAATTTTGACCTATTTTATGTGTTTTTTGTATAAAGTTTCTTTGTTGAGGCAATCCTCTCTTACCTATTATTATTTCAGCATAAGAATTTTTATCTATAGTATTTTCATAAGTTTCTTTTTCTTCTTTATTTGCAACATAAATGAAAATATTTTTAGGATTAATATTTGTTTTTTTTAAGTAAGCCATTGTTTTATTTTTTAATGTCTCAGCTCTTTTATATGTTGGTATTATTAATTTATACATTTAAGCCTTTAAAATCTTTTCTGTTTTTTACTATATTTAATTCTTCTTCACTGCTGCCACATTTATCCATATTTTTTCTAAAATAACAAACTAAACTTATTCTTTCGTATGGTTTTTTTGCAACAATAGGTAAATTACCATGCCATTCGTGAACATTAAAAAAACAAACGTCAGTATTTCTTACATCAAAGCCTATACCATATCTTGGTAAACAAGTTTCCCCTCCAGTATATTCACCAGCTTGTAATACTGCTATGTTACCTAATCCTTTTTCATAATCTCCAGCATCTACATGTATAGCAGTCCTAAAATTTTTATTTACTGTTACTGTGGTAAACACTGTATTTTCTATTTTAAAATCTTTATGTGTTCTATCTATAGCTTTTTTTTGCGCTTTAAACCTATCAGGTGATGCTTTTTTAAATTGTTCAGAAATAGCTTGTATATATTTTTTACTTTTGATATAATTCGGAAAATTTTTTTCTGTCCATGCAGTTTGTCTACAATATGGAAATCTTACATTTCTATCGAAGTAACCTATGATACCACTCTTAACGTGTTGCGCTCTTGCTACACTATCTAGTGTTCCATCTTTTTTAACTACTGTAAATCTTTTTTGAGGTTTACCACTTTCAAGTCGCTGCCCTTTGATAGTTGTATTTTCTAGTGGGTGATGAAACCCAGCTGCGTCTCCCCTGTTATTTGTTCCTGTAGCTGCTGTTCGCAAGGCATAGTATGCAGTTTTACATAAGTTAGCAGGAATTACATTTTTTCTAAAAAAAAATAAAGGTTCGCCCTGCTCGTCATAAGCATCACAATTATAATTTATTATAGTATGTATATCGTTTTCTTTTACAAAGGTTCCTGACCTTTTAGAAAAGGATTTATAATCAGTTTGCGCTTTTACTTTTAATAGCTTTATATTCATCTTCTATTACCTTATAAACTACATCAGATAAATTATCTAATTTATAATGTTCCTGTATTATTGTACACATTTCTCTAAATAAAAGCTCTGTATCAGTATTATAAAATAGTTGCACTAGCTTTACATTGCTAGGCGCAAAATTAGTTACTGAATCCTCAAGCATATCTTCTTCTATATTATCACTAGCAAAATTTAATAACTCGTCTGCTGTGAGCTTATTTATATCCTCAAGAGTAAACCCAGTCAAGTTCATATCATAGTCTAAGTCAGCTAAACCTAATAATTCACTTTTTAATAAACTTTTATCCCATTCAGCATATTCTGCTGATTTATTATCCATTATACGATAGGCTTTTTTTTGAGGTTCGGTTAAATCAAGCGCCTTATGTATAGGCACCTCTTTTAAGCCAAGCTCTTTAGCTGCTAATAAACGAGTATGCCCTACGAGTATAATGTTTTTTTCATCAACTACTATAGGTTGCCTAAAACCAAACTCTTTTATGCTATCTTTTATCTTAGCTACTGCGTGTATATTCTTACGAGGGTTCTTATCATAGTTTATAAGAGTATCAGGATTTACTAATTCTATTTTCATATCTCTCCTAGATGGTTAGTTGCCTTTTTATTTATCAAAAAAATATATAGTTGTCAAATTATTGTTATGGTTGGTAGTGGTTTAGTATATAACCCCTACCTACCCCCCCCACCCCGTCCTGGCATCGGAATCTAAAAAACTTTTTTTTATTAAGGGTCCCCTTATAGCTTTATATACTACCATAAGCAATTTAAATTAGTTTTAAGCGCTACAGTATCTAACTAAGGTATATTATTATATTAATATGCTTATGCTTATGTGTGCCGTTTATATAGCTTATAAATATATGTTTGGGTTTAGTACTTGATTTGAGCTAGCTTTGTTCCCCTTTTTTGATGGGGTAGCAATATGCGGATTTGCCTACAAGCCCACTTCTATAAATTATATCGCCTAAGTCCTTAATAATGTTTTATATAAAAGCTTCTTATATATATTGTTTAACTTTAACTTTAATATTGATATGACAAAGGCATAGCAAACGCATAGCATATGATAAACAAAAGTATAGCAAAGCCTTACAGTTGCTACATCAATACTAATATATAAAGTCAAAACAATTATAATATATATTAATGCTAATATGTAATGTACTCATATATAAGTGTTTAAAGCTTATGTAATGGTTATGTGTTGGGGCAGCGCTGTCATACCTTATATTGTTACCCTCTGTAGCTTTAGTAATTTTATTTACATTTAGTTAATTAATGCTCTTTACTAAAGGTTAATAATCAATATAATGAATATATAAATAAAAAGGAGCTAATAAATGTTAAATAAAACTGAATATAAAATACTTCATATCAAGGCTAGTATTGCTGAGTATTATAAACTTGGTACTGTAAACAGTAATAAACCTATTATTGATATGTTATATAGTAAACTTGCTAAACTTGAGCAGTTATCAATTACTAATCCTATTACTAATAAGGAAATATAATTATGTCTTATACTACTAAAATAATAGAAGAAGTATCTAAAAAAGTATTATCTATGATGGAAGATTATAAAGATGATTGGACTAAACCTTGGGTAGATACTATGGCTAAAAGTTTTCCTATAAATTTTGCCACTAAAAAAGATTATAATGGCTTTAATATTTTTTGGTTATCGTTATCTTGTCATTATAAAGGTTATAATCATAATAAATGGGCAACCTATAAGCAATGGGTAAAATTAGGTGGTACTGTTAAAAAAGGTGAAAAATCTACAAGAGTATTTTATTGGGAGCTAAAAAAGTTTGAAGATAAGAATAATGTAGATGTTAATGGTGACCCTGAAATTAAATCAAGATGGTTCTTAAAAGTATGGAATGTATTTAATGTTGAACAAGTAGATGGTATAAAATTGCCTAAACCTAATTTAGTTAACAAAGTAGATTCTATAGCCTATGCCGATAAATATATTAAAAATACTAAAGCTGTTATAAAAATACATGGAGATGTAGCTTCATATTCACCAGTATTAGATTATATCAATATGCCTAATAAAGAACAGTTTAAAAATACTGATAGCGCTACTGCTAGTGAACATTGGTATAGCACTTTATTACACGAGTTAGTTCATTGGACTGGTCATAAAGATAGGTGTGATAGAAACTTTAGTAAAATTTTTAAATCTCAAGAATATGCTATGGAAGAATTAGTAGCCGAAACTGGTTCAGCTATTCTTACTGTTTTGTTAGGTGTAAGCAAAACTACTAGACCTGATCATGCTAAATATTTAAATAGCTGGAAAAAAGTAATTAAAGATAATCCTAAGGCAATATTTACTGCTTTTAGCAAAAGCACTCAAGCTATAGAATTATTAAATAATTTACAACCTAAAGAAAAAAAGGAAGTGGCTTAATGGCTACTTCCTACCATTACTCTTTACTAAAAGTTAATTTTATTATATGTGTTATAAAAAGGAAATATTATGATAAAAAATAAAAAATTATATTTAGTTACATACCCTGATAAAGAAACTGAATATTGGCATGTTAGTAAAAATGAATTATTAAGTGAATTAAATAGGTTAAATAATATACATAATCAAAATGTTATTTATTCAGAAATAACTGATAAAAAAATTATTAATCGATTATATTAGGAAAAATATTATGAATATTTTTGTTTTAAGTAATGACCCAGTAAAAGCAGCTAGTATGATGTGTGATAAACATATTGTAAAAATGCCTTTAGAATCTGCTCAAATGTTATGTAGTGTATGGCATAGGTTTGACCAACATAATGTGCCTTATAAGGAAGCATTTAAAAAACACCCTTGTACCTTATGGGCTGGTGATGACGCAGCTCACTATGATTGGCTATATATTCACGCATTAGCGCTATGCTCAGAGTACACTAAACGATACGGCAAGGTTCATAGCTGTCAAAAGGTTATTACTGCTGTATCACATCACCCTAAATATAACAGTAATAAAGATTTACTGAAATTATCGCACCCTAAATGTATGCCTGATAATTATAAATATGATTGTGCAGTCAAATCTTATAGGACTTATTATATTAAAGATAAAGTTTTTAAAGGCATTGCTACTTGGAAAAAGTTAAATAACCCACCTAATTGGTTGGTTTGTAATAATTTACAAATAGTTAAATAAATTACTTTACTTATAGTTAAAAAACGATATGATGAATGTATAATAAAAAAAAGGAGCTAAAATGTTAAAATATAATAAATGTAGACCTTCCTCAAATATTCATATAGGTGAGGATATTTATAAGTTGAAAGATGCTAATGGATATTCTTGTGGTAATGTTTGTGATGAGTGTTATGACGAAGTAAAAGCAAAATATAATCCTGAAATATTTGATAAACCTTATAATGATGGAGATGTTTAATGATAAATGATAAATATATAGAAGAAAAATTACCACCTAGATGGTTAATAGAAGATCAACTAGCACAACAAAAAGAAGATGCAAAATATCTTATTAAATATAATAAAAGACAAGTAGAAAAACAAAAATTTATATTGTCATCTTTAGAGAAGTTTTTAACAGCACCTAAATTTAGTGTTTATAATAAAAAACATGGTTGGACTAATCTTGAAGGTGTATTAAATGCTATTGATGAAACTAAAGATCAAATAAGGGAGTTTAGAAAAGAAATATGTTTTTACATGAAGGAGGGTGCATAATGTCTATTTATTCACAATATAATTTAACCCCAATTCAACAAGAAATTATTGAGAGTATGGTTGATGAGCATAATTGGCTCATCAATCGTGTTCCTGATGATGACGAAAGGTTTTCTGCTATTTATATTCAAGCTGATGATATGGCTAGTGAATTAAAAATGGATAGAGAAGATTTTTGGAATAAATTTTTTAATTAAAAGGAGCTTATTATGAATTATACAGACCAATATAAAATATTAGATGATTTACAGAAGTATTTAGAAGCTAACAGAGAAGCAGAAAAATTATTATTTTCTGTTATACAACTTTTACAGAGACAAATAGACGAGCAAGATAGATATTGCAATCAACAATCTGATATAGAAAAGGAGAAAAATAATGATAGAAGATAAATATGTTCCAGATATGGAAACTAAAAATATAAAAGGTGGTTTTGCTAGATTATATTTTGATATGGATTTATTTTTATATAAAGTAATCACTTATAGTAATGGAGTAGAAAAAATAAGAGAAATTTTATCGCCTTCTAAAGCTATAAATATCTATAAGGCGCTTAAGTAATGAGATATATGTTATATGGAGTGTATGGCAGTTTATTAGTCTTATACTCCTATATATATCTTATTACTTTGTATTAAAGGAAACTTAAAATGGTAAAAAAAATTATAAAATTTGAATCTAAAAAAATTGGTAAAGTTAATATGCTTACAAGAGCAATATCAATTACTACAAAAAAAAATAAATTAATACCATTAATAACATTAGATTTTTTCAGGAGAAAAAAAAATGGAAATTAGAAAATTTAAAAATATAGAAATAAAATTTAGCGAAGGCAACCATCAATACTATGTTAATGACAATAAAAAAAAAATAAGACCTTCTAGTGTTAGTGGTATTATTAAAGGAAACGATGGTTTTGGTATAGGCGCTATGGCAGGTCGTAAAAATTATTTAGAAACTTTAGTAGAGGAGTTGCCTAACTCTGGTTTATTAAGAGTAAATGATATTACTGATTTGCAAGAAAAATTATTTGATATAAAAAAACTAGCTGAAAAAAAATGGACTGATCAAGCAGCTATAGGAACTGCAGTTCATAATTGGATAGAGGGATATTTAAAAGGTGATATGGCAGAGCAGGGTTACTATAAAGGGCATGATAACCGAGCTAATCATATTAGAAAAATGCAATATGCTTTATATGATTATTTAGTTGCTAAAATAGGTGTCTTATATAAAGCTGAACATTTAGTTTATGATAATTCTATACTTCCTTATGCTGGAAAGTTTGATGCTTGGTTAGAGCATAAAAAACATGGCGAATGTTTAGTAGATTGGAAAACTGTTACTAAAAAATCAAGTGGTACTTTATGGCGAATACAGTTAGCTGGTTATATGATGGCTTTATGTAACGAATTAGATAGAAAACCATTTAACAGATTAATAGTTGCTATTGATAAAGATACAATGGAAATACGAGAGTATGTTTTTGATGTAGAAAGCTATAAAAAAGATTTGGAGGTATGGAAACATTATCTTCAAATACATCAATTTTTAAAAGATTATAAATGGTATAAAAATTGATGTTAAAAAGGAGCTTTATAAACATGGCATTGATGAGGTTAGAGTTAGCTCCTTTCCTTTTATTCAATGCCACCAAAAATGGAGAATATAATGGAAATACAAGTAAGTAAACTAGAAGCACCCATTCCACCAAGTGCAGATAACAATGGTAGAAAGTCTTATAGGGTTACAACGACCACTGGTGAAAAATTATTTGGTAGCGCTAAAATAGGTCTAGCACAAGTTAAAGATGGGGACATGATATCTGTAGATATATCGCCTGATAAATATGGTAATAAATGGATAAATAAATTTGAACCTATTACAGATATAAATGCTGATATGGAAAAAATAAAAGATACTTTTCCTGATAGTAAGGTTGTTACAAATAATGGGTATTCTACAATACAACCTCATAATGATAAACCTTCTATGACAAATAAAGATTACTTAATAGTGTTGCAAAGTTGTGTAAATAGACAAGCTGATTGGACACCTACACAAAAATTAAAATTTATTTTAGATAATTATTATAATGGTGTAGTAGCAACGCATAAAGGACTAGATGAAGGGGATAGCTTTTAATGTCGAAAAGGTATGTAAACAAAAAGCACGTTGAGTATGTAAGCAACTTAGATTGTTGTATATCAGAGCATTTTCAAAGATTAAGAGAAAATGGTACGTTGCCGAAGGATAGGGCAAGTTGTGGGGATTATAATATACAAGCCCATCACTTGCTTAAACCTTATTATAGTAGCCGAGGTATGAGTTTAAGAGCAGGAGATAAAGACGTTATACCTTTATGCTTTAAACATCATACTGAGTTACATAGAAATGGTAATGAATATCAATTTTTTGAAAAAGTAGTATGCAATTCTAGGTTTGGAATTGTTACTGCACAAAAATGTTGGGAAGAAAGCCCATATAACAAGGAGGATAAAAATGAAACAAACACAAAATGAACTTATATTGAAGCATTTAAAAGAAAATAAAAAAATAAACCCATTAGAAGCATTAAATCTATATGGTTGTTTTCGTTTAGGCGCTAGGATATACAATCTTAAAAAAGATGGTCATAACATTGAAACTAAAAGAAAAAAAAATGGAGTGAAAGGTAATACTTTTGCTGAGTATCATTTGATAAAGGAAAATTAATGATTACTAGAAATTGGATTATAAACACTAAGCACTCAGGAAAATACAAATGTCCTGAGTGTTCTCATACTAGAAAAAATAAAAATGATAGGTGTTTAAGTATAACTGTTAAAACAGATGGTGTCGTATATTATTGTCATCATTGTAACACAAGTGGAGGTGAATATTATGAAAGAGATTTCGAAAAAAATAATACAGTTCGCAGAGAAAAGAAAAATAAGCAAGAAAACTCTAACGGATTTAAGAATAGAAAGTGGACAGGCACAGTTTGGTAAAGAAAAATATGAAAGTATTGTATTCGGTTATTACAATTTAGAAGGTGAAAGAGTAAATTATAAAGCTAGAGCTATACATGAAAAACTTTTTAAACAACAAAAAGGTGGAGAACAAAGATTTTATAATCTCGATAATGTATTAAAATCAAACAATCTTACTAATAATACTATTTATATTGTAGAAGGTGAGTTTGATGCTTTAGCTTTATATGAAGCTGGTTATGGTTTAGATAGTATTTTAAGTGTTCCAACTGGCGCTGTTGCTAAATCTACTGAAGAACCTGAAGAAGCTAGAAAATATAAATATGTATTAGATGCTATTGAACAAGGTCTGCACAAAGTAAGCTGTTTTGTATTATTAACTGATAATGATGAAAGTGGTTTAGCTTTAAGGCAAGATTTAGTTTCAATATTAGGTCATGGTAGATGTAAATATTTTGATTTTCCTGATGATATCAAAGATGCTAATGAAGCGCTAGTTGCATGGGGCAAAGATGATTTAAGATGGCAAATAAATGAAGGTTTAGTTCCTTTTCCTATTGAGGGTGTTTACTCTTTAGATGAAATACCAGACCCACCTAAAGTAAAATTGTATAATCCTAATATGGAAGGTTGGGAAGATAAATTTATGTTAGGCGCTGGTATGGTTTCAGTTTTTACTGGATTTCCAGGACATGGTAAAACTTCTTTTGCTATACAAATATGGTCAAATATTGCTCAACAATATAACTGTACTGTTGGTATGTTTAGTGGAGAAACTAGAGTTAAGCCTTATGTCCGTAGAAATATAAGAACTTTTTATCATAAAAAATTAGAATGGGAATTAAGTGATGAAGAAAAGCATGAAGCAGATGAATTTATTAGAAAACAATTTGTATTTTTAAATCACCCTAACAATAGTCCTAATTTTGATTGGGTATGTGATCGTATACAAGATATGAAAGCTAGGTTTGGTATAGCAGCTTTTATACTTGACCCTTGGAATAAATTAGAAACTCCAGATTTTGTAAAAGGTAGTGAAACTCAATGGATAGGAAAGAGTTTAGATTATCTTACAGCATTAGCTAAAAAATTAGACATACATATTATGCTATTAGCGCACCCTGCTAAACCAGATATGAAAATGCAAAATGCACCTCCTTCTGCATATAGTATTGCTGGTAGCGCCCATTGGAATAATAAACCAGATCATATATTTAGTTTATGGAGAGATAAGTTTGAAAATCCTGATGGAAGTAGATGTACTGAAGCAGTGTTTACTGTATGCAAAACAAGATATGAAGAATTAGGTTATCCAAGAATATTAGATGTAAAAATGAATTTAGATAATGGTTGTTTTGAAGCATATGAAAAAGAAAAACCAGAAAAAAAAAGTAAAATAGTAAAGCATTGGAACGATTTAGATGACTAGGAGGTCAACATGGAGTTTTTAATTATGTATACAATAATCTATACCTTTATAGGTTTACAGAACTCAGGAATATTATAATGAGTAAGTATATTATAAATTATAAAATGGAGTTTAAGACTAGACCTACTAAATTTGAAGTACAAGATAAGTTATGGAATTTATTAGCTAAAGGTTTTGTTTTAAGAACAGTAGAAGAAAACGATTATTATGTGACTAGAAAAGAAGTAAAGGAGAAAAAATAATGGCAGATATAAAAGAATATATAGAAAATTGTCTTAAAGAAGAAAAATTAATTATAAAATGTAAACTTACAAAAGCTAAATCAAAAAGAGATTATGTAATAAATATAATTAATATAGATGAAATTATTAAATGGAGAAAAAGAAACGGAGTAACACAAAAAGATATGGGAATATCAAATATTTTAGGATTAAGTTTTAGACGATATCAGGCTTTTGAAGAAAAAGAAATTTTACCAATAATGACAATTAAAACTATTAAAGTTGATGGTTTAGTAGGTCTTGAATTTATGAAGGAAGATAATGCCTAAAATAGCAACATTAGATGATTACAAAGTAACTACAGCTCATGGAAAATTACTTTATAGTATTGGTAAAAAAAATAATTTAACCATTCAAGATTTAGCTAAAGAATTATCCTGTTCTGTAGTTTATATAAGGTCTATTTTAAAAGGAGATTTTATTTTATCTTCTGATAAATCAATGTTACTTAGAAAAAAATATGAAAGAGAGAATATATGAAATGGTTAAAAGGAAACCAAT
>Ga0181392_1000620_pt1 | contig 13638 bp, 18 predicted proteins | sample 15SPOviralmetaG_FD_130083 | JGI IMG/M metagenome (GOLD analysis project Ga0181392, IMG submission 130083) | Marine viral communities from the oligotrophic San Pedro Time Series (SPOT) site, San Pedro Channel, CA, USA - 15 SPOT_SRF_2010-09-15 | ecosystem: Environmental > Aquatic > Marine > Strait... | reverse complement strand
GGTTTGTGCTTGATCATAATCATATTTGATAGTGTATCCACTTGCATTAATACTGGTACCAACCTCTCCCTTTAACAGATCTGCTTTTAAATCGGGTGCTGCTGCTGCATCTCCGCCGCCTTTGATTAAGTCACCCAGTTTACTTGCACCATATGCCATAACACCAGTTTTACCAGCACTGTATATTGCACTGCGAATGTCCTTGCCTTGGATCATTTGATCAACAAGTTTGAATAATGCCAGTGCGGCTGCACCTCCTACACCTGCGCCAGTTATGCCTGCTGCAGCAATCAATGCACCGTACAGTGCACCTTGTATGATAGGATGCTCTTCTGCAAAATCTCTATACTTTTGTACAATCTTCATGACTGTGCCGTCGTCGCCGCCTAGTTTGTCTTTTAATTCTCCTGCGGCTTTATCATACTTGCCTGCAAACTGCTCCAATGGACCACTGTTGTATATTTTACTCTTAAGATCTTTCCAAGCATTGTTTACTGCCACTGCAGTGTCTTTGGCTTTGCCTATGCCTGTTCTGTTTACACCTGCATCATTGGCTGCACCTTGTAGATTTGTAAACAATTGTGTGATTTGATCTCCAGTTAATTCTGCTTCTTTGATTGCGCGTCCGGCATTTTCCCATAATAGAGCCGATTGTTTGTTACTGGTATCTAAACTTTCATACAGTTTTGTATAACGTATACTAGGATATGTTTCTGTTATTTTCATGCCGCTAACGCCTTCTTTAGTTCTTCTTTTTCAGCAGGTGTAAGTGCATCCAACTGTTTTTGTACATCTGCAGGAATTGCTGCTGCTGCACCCGGTGCTTGTGCTGCTGGTTCTGCAGATGCACCAGCAGATGCTGCTTTGTCTATGCTTTGCACTGCTTTTTTATCAACTGCAAATACGGCGCTACCCTTTTTTAGTTGTATTTGTTCATCGCCTTGTGCATCTTTTGTATCTAACATAGCATTTACCACTGCTTGCTTCTTTTCGCCTTTGGCATTGGTGTATGTAACAGTGTCACCCACTTTAGGATCAACTGCTGGGCGATCACCACTTGCTACACCACTTGCTGTTGGTTCATTGGGTTTGGGCTGTGCGCCTGCTGCAGCATCAGCGGTTGTGCCTGCACCTTTTTCGCCTCTGTTGACAGTTTTAAAAATTGTTTCTTGATACTTGGCCTTGATTGCACCTGAGATATAATCATCCAGTGCTTTGGCATCATCTGGATTGCCAGCAAATGCTGGTTCATTATTTTTTGGATCTGCAAAGTCTACAACCTTATTTACTGTGTCTGTGATCAGTGCTGGTGCATCTTTGGCATATGCTTGCGGATCGCGAGTTTTTAGTTGTGCCATTGCTTTTGTAACATCACCTTTAACACCTTTGAGTACTGCAGGAAGTTGTTTTAGTTTTTCTTCATACTCTTGGTTGAGTTTTTCTGTTGCAGCATCAACTGGATCTGCTTCTAAAATTATCTGTGAAACTTTCATTTACTTTCGCCTAACTTAGCAACGCCACGTTTAAATTTTTTGGTGTCGCGTCCTCGGATGCTGTTGATCAAACGTCTTTCGAGATCGCCAGCAACCTCCTCATTATGGTGTTCATAAAATTCATCAATCAAGTTAATAGCACTTTCAATAATTTGACTACCGCGCGACTCAAACACATGCTGTCTATCACGTTCATGAATCATGCTGTTGAGTTCTGTTAATATGCTGCGAGTTTGTCTTTTCATTGCCTAACACCGAATTTATGTTATTTATCGTTAAATACAGTATACTTGGAGGAGTAGGAAATGTCAATACAAGATAATCCTGGCGGCCACTTCGCTGAATTGGCTCGCATTGCATACATGACACAAAAAGAAAGCAAGCCCATTGCCAAAAAGATGGGCTACACAAAAACAAAACTCATAGATCACAAGGGTGCAGAGTGCTTATTTTTAGAAAATGATCACACAATTGTGTTGGCATTTCGTGGCACAGAGCCCAAAGAGTTCAGTGATATCAAAGCAGATCTTAAGGCATGGAAGCGCAAAAGTGAAACTTGGGGCATGGTGCATGCAGGTTTTTACGAATATCTTGAGCGTATTTGGGAAAGTGTACTAAATCACATCAACTATGGCGACAGAGAAACAAAAAGCCTTTACATCTGTGGACACAGTCTGGGTGGTGCAATGGCAACACTAGCAGCCAGTAGACTGCAAGATCGTGTTGTGGCATGCTACACATATGGTTCACCACGTGCTGGTGGTCGTATTTGGAACAGCAAATGTACATTTGAACATCACAGATATGTGAACAACAATGATGTTGTGCCACGTGTTCCGTTCTGGATCATGGGTTTTAGGCACTATGGTGAATTACACTACATCAATCATTATGGTAATATTCGCAAACTCACACCATGGCAGAAGTGCAAAGATCAATGGCGTGGACGATGGAGAGCATGGCAAAAACGCGAGTTCTTTGATGGTGCTAGAGATCACAGCATGGATTTGTACAGCAAAAAAATCAATAAAAATTGACCAAAAAACTTGTTTGCCCGATTTTGCCAAACTAAATAAAAAGTCACGTCAGTGACACCAGGCACAAATAAAACATACTATAGGCATTTAGGCAAACAAGAGGCAGCATGAAGTTACCAAACGATGCAGAGGCACAACTAAATCGATTACTAGGCGCATTTATAAGGCAAATACCAGAGGCACCAGAATATCGAAATAGACTAGTAGAAGAATGTGAGATTATTCTCCGACTTCGCTTTGTCGATTACTTCCTAACAATTTGCAATGTACTGACGCTAACTGCGGACATTCCCCATATGACCAGAGGTTCAGCAGGGTCAAGTCTTGTGTGTTACCTTTTAGGTATCACTGATGTAGATCCCATAAGATGGCAAATACCGGTTGCACGTTTCCTAAATCCTTTGAGGGATGACTTGCCAGATGTGGACATAGACTTTCCGCATTGGCAACAGGATACTGTGATGCAAAGAGTATTTGCGAAATGGCCTGGTCGCAGTGCAAGAATCAGTAACTATGTGCTATACAAGGAGCGCAGTGCTCGCAGAGAAGCAGCACGCCGTCTTGGCGCATCTGGCAAACTCCCTCGCAATTTTAAGTATGAAGATTATGACATCGATAAGGAAGAGGCAATGAGACTCGAAAAGAAACTATTAGGCAAAAAAAGATCAATAAGCAAACACTGTGGTGGCATTGTGATATTAAAGCACAAACTACCAAAAAGTCTAATCAACCAAGACAATCAGTTGATGCTGGACAAAAGAGAAGTAGAAGATTTAGAACACTTAAAAATAGACATATTGGCCAACAGAGGACTATCACAACTGTTGGAAATAGACAGCGACACACCACTGGAAGCATATCCAGAACAAGATTTTGAAACATCACAACTGCTGTGCAGAGGTGATGTGTTGGGCGTAACGCAGGCTGAGTCCCCGGCCATGCGACGCCTGTTCCAAGCAATACAACCACAATCAAAAAGTGACTGTGTGTTTGCCACAGCACTGATACGCCCTGTGGCCACAACAGGCAGACAAAAGGCAGCATTTTTCCAAGACTGGACAGAGCAGGCACTGGAAGATACCATAGTGTATGAGGATGATGCCATACGCAAGATAGCAAACTTGATTGGTTGTGACATGTATGAAGCAGATATGTATCGTCGTGCATTTGCAAAGCGTGACGAAGAACGTGTGATGGAGTTTATGGGGAGAATGGGAGAGTGTGAGGACAAAGAGCAGATTATCCAAGAACTGTATGGTTTGGGTAACTTTGGATTGTGTAGAGCACATGCTGTGAATCTTGGAAGGCTGATTTGGGCATTAGCATATCAAAAAGCACACAATCCAAAGCAGTTCTGGCGTGCAGCACTCAAACACTGTGTGGGATCATACAGACGTTGGGTACACAAAACAGAAGCAAAGAATGTGGGCTGGGATCTGCGTGACTTGGGTTATGAGAATGGCATTGTCAGCACACCACAAGCACAGTATCGCAAACATGGTTATTGGACACAGCCTGAATTTATGCCTGGCATGTTCATACAAGAAACATGGGGTGATAGAGTAAACTTTGCAGGACTCATAGCCAATGGTAGAACATTCCGCGGCGAAAGTGGACGCTATGTTACATTTGTTACTGCAGGCATTGCCAATGGTGAGTATGTGGACATCACTGTAAAACGTCCGTTTTCACACAAGGATCATGATGTTATTGTGGGCAGTGGTAAGATACGCATGAGCAATGGTGCACGTTACATTGAATGTTATGATGCACAAGGACATAGACTAGAGCGTTATCTTGACTAAGTCCATGTAGCGTGTAAACTGTATCTGTTGAAGTTTGCTGGTACTACACCATTTAACCAGTGAGGGACACCCACAGTATTGTCTGCAATGTATCCACTGCCAGGATTTGTATCTGTTGTGTGTATGCCATTGTGTTCAAACACTGTGCTGAGATTAGATAGGTTGTTGATATAGATTTGTATGCTGGCATTGAACGCAGGATTATCAGTGTGACGTTTTATATAGTAACCCTCAGTGTCTTTCCACAAATCTAAACCATTAAATTTTAAATGTTTGTTGAATACGTTTTCCAATTGTGGTGTAACATTTTGTAACACGCTGTGTGCTACCTCAACCACTGTGTCTTGTTCCCAGGTTATTTTTTCCCTACATTCAATTTCTTCTTGTACAAGATTGTAAGCCAATTGCCATCCATGTGATGTTTGACAATATTCAAGCAATTTATCCAGCAGTGCTTGATCAAAAAAACCAGTCACCAGTTGTACACCATCAATACTGTGTATGTGTTTTAAAACTGCCAGTGTGTGCTGTGTGCTGATTTTGATTTGTTGTATATCTAACATGCTCTATCCATATCACTGGTAACACAGTGTATACCTCCATCCCAAAACAACTGATTGCGAAGTGGTACCACTGTGACACTGATATTGAATGTTTCTAATATTTTGATTAACTCAGGATTTTCAACACTCATTATTACATTGTACTTGTCAACTATCAACATATTTACATCTATAAAAGTTTCACTGACATGTCCAATCCAGTGCGTGATGTTTTCTTCTACAAAATTTTCAAACTCAACACTGTTGATATATTCAGGCAACCAATATTTTTCTATATGCGGATGTGCTGTGCCTTTTCTGTGTGGAATAGGTATACTGTTGCATCCAGGAACACCATCAGTCCAGTCTGGTCTGTGCAGCACTGTGTTACAGTTTATTTGACACAGTACACCATCTAGATGTCCTTGTGTGTCAAGCAAGTGTACAGTTTTATTTGGAAATGTTTTTTGTAGAACATCAACAGTGGCACTGTTATCATCACCATCTGTCCAGTTTCCCACCAGTAGTGTATCACCGCAGCGATGTACCATAGCACTGTCTATTATGATGCCATTGGTGTTGTAATGCACAGTGTTTCCGTGTTTGTGCATCAGTTGCTCAATTGGTTTTAACCATGTATAGTCATACTGTGCCATTTCTTCTTCTCTCACTGCTTCAGGCATGAACCATACACTGTCGATCATGGCAGTGTAATCTCGTGGAGTAAGAGGTGCTGGTAACATTTTATCACCCATTGTCACATCACTGAAAGCACTACTGATGTTGGGTTGATGTGTTTCAACACCAAAACTTTCTAGCACATTGCACAAGTTTTCTAAATCTTCAAGTGTTTGCTCACTGATTGTTTGTAATGTTTTTCTAACTGTTGTGCTTTGTACAAAGTCATACAACTTGGGATCATAAGTGGTACCAACCAAACAAACTTGTAGTGGATCCCAATGATGTTCTACTCTAAGCATGTTTAATCAGCAATGGCGTGATACACTGCAATCCATTGTTGCTAGGATTTACACAATGTGCAAACTTGGTTTGCGTCAATTGAAGTTGTTTGCAAATGTCATTGTTCAACAGACCATAGGTGTTCCACACATAGTCTCTGTCTAAATTTTGCATGTGATACACACCACAACTGAATATATTGGTGTTGATATCTTGTTTGTAATAATGATTGAGAATGGTGATGCTATCCATTGTGCGTTGTCTACTCCAACGCAATCCAACTCTATTCCAGTTTAATCCTAGTTTGCTTATTGAAATGCCAAAACTTTTGATACAGGGATGGGATAGATCTATTTCAATATCTCTGGCAACCATTAACCATGCAAAGTCCAAGTGCAAATCTATATTTTTTGTTTCTGCAATACACAGTAGATCTGCCCATTCATCTCGTACATCACCTGTAAAAAAATCTGGAATGGTGATGATAATTGGTTTGTTTGGTTCTAACAGTTCTAGTTCAACACCATGTTTGCCCATCAGTTTATAGTAAGCATATTCTCTGTTGAGTATTTGAAATCCATCCCAGCCATACTTTAATATAAAACTTTCTATGTAGTGTGTATTGCCTTGTGTAACATCTACATATGGAAAATGTTCAATGCCATGCAATTGTACCAATTTGCTGTCAACAAACCAATGCTGTGCAATACTGACATAATCATTCCAGGTGTGTATGGTCTGTGGTTGTTTGTACCACTGATTTTGGAGTTCAAGTATTCGACTGTCGTTGACTGTGTTAATTTTGTCTGTAACTAGATTTTTATCGTACATGATTCATCACACATTCATAAAAAGGACTGGTAAATGGCAACTGCCATTCGCAGTTGTGTCCAAGAAATGTTTCTCCCACCACACGTTGCTCAAGTTCAATTCCTTGAGCACGTTGTTCACTTGCCCAAGGTTCAGGATATTGCGGAATGCACACACTGTCAGTCCACAGCATATCGCGAAGGGCAATGCCATCAATTGTGATGCTGTTTATAATTACATGCTGATTGGGTGTGCTGTTGGTTTTTCCACTGTGTACAATGGTTAACACATGATTGCCAAAGTCAAGTGTGTGTGAAAATTTTATGCCTTTCATCTCCGCATCATCTATGTACACTGCAATTTTGGCATCACCTGATATCGCTAAATTGATATCAAACTCAATTGTTTCATTCACTCTTTAATCCTGCCAACATGTTTTTGAGTTTGCTGCTCTGCACACTGGCTGTGATTTTGCCCACATCTTCATCATCTGCAGTGACAGTACCGCTGCCTTCTTTTGACTTGATCTGTTCATATATACTGCTGCTCTGTTTCTTAAACTGTTGATACTCTTGATCTTCGCCCAAGTCTCGGATGCGCAAACTTTCAACATCAAACTCCAAGTCAATCTTTTGACCAACACCACTACTACTTCTAGTTTTCATCAACTGTATCTGATAGCGTCCACGCTCACGCATTGCACGACTTGTAAAGATACCAAACACATTGTCTGCTGTGTTGATCTTACTGATACCACCAGATATCATACTGTGATCAAATTCAATTTCTTCAACAGCACTACGATTCAACTGACTTGCTGTTACAAACACACAGTTGAGTTCTTTGGCCAAGTTGCGCAGTTCTTCACTCACATACTTGTCTTTAACAAACAAATCATTTGGACTTACCTTTGCACTCACTGGCATGATCAAATCCAAATAGTCTATCAGCAAGAAATCAATCTGCCAACCGTTTTTGATCTGTAGTTCTTTCAAGTATGCACGAATATCATTTACATTGCTTTGTGCTGGCATGTATTTGATTTGCAAGTTGCCTGCTTTCTTGCCCACCATTTTTACTTTCATTTCAACAGTGTCAAGATCTTTAAACACCTCTTTAGTGCTGACATTTGTCATCATGCTGTCGATGCGCATTGCACTCAAGCCTTCACTGAGTTCAAGTGTGAGATACACACCATTGAGTCCTGCTGTGGCCCAGTTCACAGCCAAGTTCTGCATGAACAAACTCTTACCTGACCCTGATCCACCTGCAAATATGTTGAGTTCGCCTTTGTTCATGCCACCAAACAGTTTACGATCCATAGCAGGCCAGCCTGTGCTGATCTGTCCGTTGTTGTCTTTGAGAGCCATAAGTCTGCCTCTTGGATCTTCAAAGTAGTCTGTGCCCATGTCTTTTGTAAGACTGATTTGCACAGCATCCTTGATGATCTTTTCAACTGGATCATATTCGCCTTTCTCCAACAAGTCTGCACTTTTGAGAATGGCACGTTCTAGTTCTTGCCGCTTAGTGAATCCTTCAAACTCTGCTAAGAACCAATCGTTGTGACTTTCAGTGATGTCTGGCACTGGCTTTAGATCTACACCTGTCACAGCCTGCACTTGTTCGCGTGTGGGCAGTGTGCCATGATCCTTGCTGTGAGTGTCGACGAACTGTGCAGTGTCTCGCAAACTTCTGTCAAAGTTGTCCACATTGAAAATGTTCTGCACCCGCACAAAGTTTTGTGCATCATTCAGCATCATTTCCAAAAATAGTTTTTGTAAGTCTGGTGTGTATTCTTTACTCATAGTGTTATTTTAAACTCTTTCTGTAAATATCGCAAGTAAAATTTTGCATCAACACGCTACTTGTATGTACCATATGGGAAAATCTTTTTTATCAGGCAAGTGTATGTATCTTTTTTCTCTATCAAATCCAAAGTAAGGATCAAAAATACTATTGTGAAAATGCAAATTTTCTAATGTAATGTATTGTAATCTCAACTGCACTATCCTAACGTGCTTGTCATGCTGTATATGCCCTTGTTCTATTGTGGTATCTCTTTCATTGTCTTTGCCAAACATCATAAATTCTATACTTTGACCATAATTGTATTCAAATTCAAAAGTATGTTTTCCTTCCGCAAGTGTATTGGGTTTGATGCATAGGCTATTGATCACAAAACCAGCAGTGCCATTGCATTCTCCAAAGTATAGGTCAACACACGCCTTAGGCATATTGCTGTTCTTCTAGATTATGAATCAGTGTTTGTTGTTCTTCATTTTTAGGAACAACATATCCCAAACTGACACAATGATCAATCAGTTCTCTTCGCCATTGCAATCTTTGATCCAGTGTGCTCAACCCAATCCAATCGTTTTCACGCTTGCCAAGAGTGACTCCAAGTTCTTGACTCATTTTTTCCAATGGTGTGCCAGGAAGGATGGCCAGTGTTGTTCCAATGGCAATGCCAGTTATGGTGTTGGGTGCATACTTGCTTAATCGTTCATACATGATCTTATTTTCTTGTATTGTGCTTTCATCATCTGTGATATATCCCACAATCATGAGAAAGGTTCCTGTGATTCCATATTTTTGCATGCAGTGTACGCCATAAATTATATCTTCATTGCTAAACTTCTTTTGCATATGATCTCTCACACTTTCACTGAGATTTTCTATGCCAATTGCCACATGTGTTAGCCCAGCATCAGCACTCAGTTTCCATGTCTCTTCTGACATTTGATTTTTTGGCCTAAAGATAAATTGCCCTTCCCAAGTGATTTTATTTTTTGCAGTACAATTATATTCTGCCAGTGCAGCGCACATTTCTTTGTATGCTTTCATACTGCCGTTGATTAAACTGTCTGTAAACAAAAAATGATAAAGATTGTGTTTTTGACTTTGTAACATCATTTCATTTGCAATACTTTTGCCACTTCTAAAAACAAACTTTTTCCAATGCACATGTATATCACAAAATGTGCAACGTCTTACACATCCTCTGCTGCCTGTGATAGGTATTTGTTTATGGTACAAACTCAAGTCGTAACTGCTGTAATCAGGTATTGGAAATTCATCTAGATTTTCAATTTGCGTCCATTCTTTTTTATTGTCGTGGTCACCTCTTACTATGTCTACAATAGGCCACTCGCCTTCACTCACCACCCAATGATCACATAATTCTTGTTCTTTCCATTGTTCTCCAAGATTTTTTCCTTGCAATCCTCCAGTGTTTAATCCAGGACCGCCCAGTATTATTTTGGTGTTGGGACTCATTGTTCTAATGTATACACACAACAGTTTGGTCATTCTTTGACATTGATAACTAAAAATGCTCAATCCAATGTATTTAGGTTCAAATGAAAGCATTTTGCGCACATGCATTTGTATTGTAGCATCAAATTCCGACGCATCCTCAGGAGTTGTTTCAGCAATTGCATATCTTTTAAAATTTTCATCATCTTTGACATAGTGATTAAAATCATAAAATTTACCTGTGTGTCCGTGTTGTTGTAGCATGCTGATTAGTATCGCTGGAGCGGCTGGCGCAGTGTTTGTAAAAGTCACAGGCACACTCACAAACAATACATCTACCATTTTTTTCTCATCAGATTAATTTTTAAACTGGTTGTTTGCTTTGCATCAACAATACTCTTAAGTACAAACAGTTTTCCATAACGCACAACTGCATCATTGACATCTTTTACATCTGTTTCCCATTCAGGAAAACTAACACTCCATCCATACTCAAGTGCATCATCGATAAGCCGTTGTCCTGCACTGTCTCTGTCTGGGACCAGTATTACTTCTCTGCCCAGTGTGTCAATGATCTGTGCCTGTTGCTCACTGCACTGATTGCTCATTATGGCCACACCGCTGATGCACATTGCATCCAGTAATCCTTCTGCAACTACTACAAACCTAGCATCAGGCAACTGATTATCAATCCCATAAACGTAGCCACTATCATGATTAGTAAAGTATTTGGGTCTTCCGGCATTGTCTGTACTCCTTGCACTAAAACCTATCACTTCGTTGTTCCAAGTAAAAGGCACAATTATACGTTTCCACATGCCTGCTGGTTTGCTGTTGCTCCACAATAATTTTTCCAACGGTAAACACCTGTTCTCAGCATACTGTTGTATGTGTTTGGGTGCATCATCAAGTGTAACAACTCCGTCTGGCAATGGTCTTGGTTTGAACTCTACAACAATAGCATCTTCATCAGGTGTGAGAAGTTCAACTGTTTCTTTGATGCGCAGTGCTTCAATGTTGAGCATCTGTCGTGTGTTCTCATCTACACCCAACCATGTTAGTATTTTGCGCAACTTGAAACTGATGTGTCTGCCCGGTTGCCATCCTGTTTTGAATCCACAGTTAAAGCAGTGATAACTCACAGCATCGCCATTCATTATCACACCGCCTCTGCCGCGTTTGTCAACGGATTCACCATTGTGATGACAGCAAACAGCATTGAATGAAATCCATCCACCACTGCTTTGTTTGCGTTTACCAGGCAACGCATCAAACACACTTTGTTGTATACTGTTCATGTGTGTATTATAGCATCTAATTGTGTTTTGATCAACTGAAAAATACGCTCATGCCCAGCATCATTTGGATGCAAGTGATCAGCAATGTACTTTTGTCTATCCGGCATCAGCACATCTATCATGTGTGGCACACAATGCACATGCATGTATCTTAGGCCTTGTAGATTGCAAGCATTTTCAACAATTGACTTGGGATACCAATCATGTACATCTTCAATGTATGCACTGAGTTGATTGCTTACATAATCTACAACACTGTGTGTCAGCGCACTGCCGCGTTTCTTTTGCTGTATGTAATTGAGATGTTCCCAACGTGCAGTGTGAGTGTTGTACCAACTGTTGCGATTGGGATGACTCCATCCAAACAGCACCACATCATCTGTTTGTATTTGATGTTGTGTTTCACAAAAGTGTAGTGCTATCCATGGATTGCTGGCACTGCTGTCACTGTGTTGCACAAAGTCATAACCATAGTGGTTGGCGGCAATACGTCCGTAACAGGTGTTGGCTTCTTCTCCTAGACTGACACTACAACCATATTGATGTATTGCGGGCATTAGAATCTATCCACGCAGTATCCATCATACCAGTGTTCATCTGCTGTCCATCTACCATTGCGCACTCGTTTGTCTATGGCAGCAAACCGTAATCTTGTTTGTCCATCAACTGGCAGTTCTGGCAATACCTCATCCAAATAGTCTATGTGTTGTTGAGGAGTAGGATGATAGTCGCTGTCAAATGCAGCATTGTGCCAATCACCTTTGTATATCACAGTGTGTACACTGGGTTTTATTGAATCAAGTACACCATAAGTTTGTAGTATGATATCGCACTGACTCTTTACTTGTGTATCGCTTGTGTCTAAATCAATCATACTGAGAAAATAATACTCACAAGTTGTGCTGTTCAATGCCATTTGTGCTGCTTGTATGTTTGCACAATCTCTGATGATACTGCCTTTGACATCAACCAGTTGTGCTCCGACTGTTTGCCAACCATCCTCATAATGATCTTGTCTGTCACAACTTGTCCACATCACTATGACTGTGTCATTGTGGTTTATATTATGTCTGGCATGTGCTTCTGCAATGCTCCACAATATAAAACTATTACCTGCACCGCCCTCTGCAAAGTTGTAGTGCTGATCAAATTGAGGTGCTAGGGCATCAGCCCAGGTAGGCCACTTATAGCGTGTGAAACTACAACCAAATGTAAACAATCTTTTTTGCATACTATTAGTTATGCTCAAAAAATAAAGCAGGAATAGATCCTGCTTGTATTTTTAACTTAGTCTGTCATTTTCTTCTTTGGTGTAAGGCCACATTTTATAGTTTCTCAAGTAATTTTTTAAGTTTCTTTTTGCTTTTGCCCAGTGCTTTTGCTTTAGCAACAACATCTTTGTTGCTGGTATCATCACCAACAACCACAAGTCCAATCATGCCCATGCCTTTGTGTGGTGTACACCAATAGTAGTACACACCTGGTATATCAAATGTGATTGCAACTTCTTTGCCGTTCTTTGACTTTTTCGGAATATCAAAGCCTTCTGGTGCTGCAACAATTTCTACATTGTGACCTTTACTGGTTGGTACCCACGTGATGGTATCACCTGCTGCAACTCTTGCAATCTCTTGTGAGTATACCATTTTGTTGCCATCAGCATCTTTGTTCAACATTTCAATTGTGGTTGCATTTGCAGTTGTGGCAGCAAACAGCATTGTGATTGCTATTGTTAGATTTTTGAACATTTATTTTCCCTTTGTTTTTCGTTGAGTTTCTGGTTTTCTAAAATATGTATGATCGGGATCTATCATCGCTGTGTAAATCCGTTTACTTCTGCATTCAAACGCTTCTCAAGTTCTGCAACTGTGTAACTTGCTTCACGGTACTTTAATGGTTGTCCCATTGGTGTTCCAGGCCATCCTCCAGTCTTTGCGTCACTAAAACGCATGCTAAAAATATTCTTTAGTATTTTAGTCATTTTTGTTCTCCATCATTACGTTTTTTGCTTGTTCGTAATAACCCATTTGGGCTAGTGCGCTTGCTGCTTTTGCTCTGCCAATGCTTTCAGTTATTCCCATACATTTTGTAAGTGTTTCCGCTACTGCATCACAGAAGTAGCAATATGTTTGTGTTAGTACATGTGCCATTATAAATTTATTCCTTTAATTGGTGTTTTGCCTGTTGACATCAGATGTTGGTATGCCCATTCCCAGTCAGCGCCGTATTCTGTCTTTGCCCAGCATAACATCTGCTGGTCATATTGTTGTCTATTGCGTGATCCAAAAACCACACGCAGACCTTCAAATAACTTCTCAGTCATTGTATTCTCCTATCATGTTGTTTTTGCTTGAGGAAAGCAATACCCCAGGTCTTTTCCTGGCGTCAGTAGTCTTTGCTACCGTCATCTGCTTTTAAGGCGCGAGCCGCCCTAGTCT
>Ga0181392_1000613_pt1 | contig 13679 bp, 5 predicted proteins | sample 15SPOviralmetaG_FD_130083 | JGI IMG/M metagenome (GOLD analysis project Ga0181392, IMG submission 130083) | Marine viral communities from the oligotrophic San Pedro Time Series (SPOT) site, San Pedro Channel, CA, USA - 15 SPOT_SRF_2010-09-15 | ecosystem: Environmental > Aquatic > Marine > Strait... | reverse complement strand
GAACTATTGTTAATACCAACCCGATCATTCGTCCCATCAACGTACAACATAGAAGCGTTGTTATCGGACTTGACAGTGAAGTCCCGCGCATCTTGGTTGTTGTTGATCGTGGTTCCCGAGTCAACGTCGTAAACAAAAGAAGAATTACCAGCAGCATCGTAGAAGGTGATGTCGCCTGTGGCGTGGTCTACTCTTATTCTATTGTCTGTTGATGACGCATCGTCAGATAACGTCCTTACAAAGAAGTCTCCATTTGTTTGTATTAGTTGAGTATTTAAGTCAGTTGTATCATTCTCGTAGATATTTATTTTTGGAGAAGAACCTGCGTAATTGATATTATTTGCATTTACAGCAGCAACCCCATCCACAGTCAGCCCATCGCTGGTCAAAGTCCCAGTGATGTCTACACCTGTGGCGGTGGTGGCGAGTTTTACATCTCCATAATGACGTAGGTTAAGTGAACCATTGCTACCATCAACCTGTAAGTATGTGGCACTACCACCAGCGCCATCGTCTGACTTTAAGAAAATGTCTTTATCGTCAGAAGTGGTTTCAATAGTAATGTTTCCCTCATTACTTTGTATAATGTTGTGAGTACCATTATGGTAAATCTCTAGGTCAGACCCAGCACCGAAGATGGCTTTGTCATTATCACCAAAGCTTAAATCATCAGATGTTGTGCCACCGTCAAATGTAATTTCGCCAGTGACGTCAACACCAGTCTTTGAAACATTTAATATTGTTGTTTCTGTTCCACCATCTGCAACTCTAAACTTTAAAGTAGTATCTGAAATAGAAGCACCACTTGTAATTAAGGTGCTATTTAAAGATGTGTCTATATTAAAATAAGAACTATAATTAGAACCCATAAAAAAAGTTCTATTTGCCTGAAGTATTGATCCAAGGTTTAAGTTACCTGCAATACTCAAATTGCCTGTCATACTATCGCCAGCTTTCTGGACGAAACTAGAGCTGTCTAAAGCAGCATCTTGCCAAGCAGAGCCACTATAAATCTTTAAATTATTATCAGTTGTTGAAAAATATAAATCACCAGTATTTAAAGCATCTCCATCATTATCAACAGTAGGATCGCTAGACTTAGCGCCAAGATAAGTATCATCAAAGTTATCAGCAGCTAACTCAGCAGCAACCTTAGCAGCTTCAGCAGCCGCAGCATTTGCAGCCGCATTAGCAATAGAACTAGCAACCCCAGCTACTGTCGTAATGTCTGCGCTAATTGGTGCAAGCGTATTAATGTTAGCTATGTTGTTAGCCACTGTAGATAAATAGCCAACAGATGGAGCAACAGTATTTACATTCGCAATGTTATCAGCAACCGTAGTTACTTTTGTAATAACATTAGCCACATCATTAACGTCATCTATATTTGTAGCAACTAGATTAATGTTTGATGCATTGCTGTTTACCGTAGAAATGTCAGACGTAATTCCAGCAACCGTTGTAATGTTTGCCGAAATACCAGCAACAGTATTAATATTAGAAACATCACCGGCAACAGTGTTTACATTTGAAATAGCAGCGCCAACAATATCTACGTTACTTATAGACCCACCAACAAGTTCAACTTGATCAAGGCTATCAGCTACATCATTAAGATCAGCTATAGAACCGCCAACTAAATTTACATTAGCTATATTTGTGTTGACTGTATTTATGTTTGATATGCTGCTCGCAACAGAAGTAACTGAGGATATGTTAGATCCTACGCTATTAACATTGGTAATCGCGCCAGCAACAGTTGTTATGTTTGTTTTAATGCCATCAAGAGCAGTAATTTCAGAAGCAATAGATGCAATGCTTGTTAGCTCATTGCCACTTGGACCAATTTCTAATGCACCAGTAGTGCTATTAAACTGAACGGTCTTACCTAAGCGGCTGGCCTTAGCAGGAAGATCTAGCGACACACCCACTTCATAATCGTTCAAAGATATAGAGCGCGATACTCGATCATCTAAATCAGCAACCTGAGTTACAATTCTATCCAGCTGGTCATTTAAAGAAGAGGCGCTGTAAGATGCAGTAAGATCAGTTGTACGTTCAAGCGGTACATCCCTAACAATAGCAATCTCTGCGCCAGCAGTCTGTCCGCTATCTGTGGTAATAGATCCAGTTGATCCGCTGCCGCCTGTTACTGTGTACGCAGATGCAGACAGAACCGAGCCGTCTACATATACAGTAAGGTCAGTGCTTGCAAAGAACTCAAAGGGAACTGTAAATACAGTTTGCCCTGATGTTGCTGTGTAATTAATACGGGGATTATTGTCTGATACGTTAATTGCCATGTGTCACCTCTTCCTTGCTTTTCTCATAAAGAAGCAAAGAAGAACAATGCACAAATAATCTAAGACAAATTATCTAAAAGCATCTTGAAACTGAGAGCTAATAAACTTCATAAACACAGTGCCCGTTAGAGGGATTGTATTATAAAGCTGTTTAGCACCACGACTACTATCACCAGCAAGTAAATTGTAGCTACCTTCGCCAATGTCTTGAAGCGTAGAAGGACCAGCACCAGCAAAACCAGTTATAAAGTCTAATACATTTTGTTCCTGATCATATTTAGGAGATACATATTTAGACATTATTGGATTGCCGCCAGCAGCAAGTGATTGCTCCATAGATGTGTACATAAGATCAGTATAAAGAGCAGCTAAACCACTATAATCAAAAGCTCTTAAAAACTTATCACGATCTGACATTTCATCCCAAACATAATCTGGAGTCTTTGCCATTACCGCTAAGTAACCTAAGCCTACAGCAGCAAACGCACCAGCCAGTCTATTCTTAACCTGCCCAGAAGTATAAGCCGCTGTTACTTTATTCATTGAGGCAAACATAAACGAATAGAACTGAAATGGTAATGTCATTGCACCACTTTCAACTCTTACAAATCCCTTTACAACTTCATCTTCTGGTATATTTTTAGCCCAAGGAATGCGCTTACTTAAACTTGTTGGTATGTAAACAATACCATCAGAAGCTATTGGCCTATCCGCAGGAGTAGCAGAAACAATAGTATTTAAAACACCTCCGTTTACTGCAACTCTAAACGTATCAACAGTTTCAAGCGAAATACCGTTAGCTTCCCACTCGCCTACATTAGCTAAGTTTCTACCGCTTAACTCTTGTATTGGCGCTTTAGATATAATTTCTTTAGACATCTTAACTGAAATGCCATACCTGTTTAGATAATCTATTTCTAATTTAGAAGCTCTACCGTCAACTACATTACGCATATACTTAATTAAAGTATGCTGCCGAAGAGACCCCTCAAAGGTTTTTAAAAACTCAGTTACAGGGCCAAGAAAGTTAAGAATGTGACCAACTTGTTTAGTATTATTCCAAACTCCATTTGGGTTTACATTATCAACTAAACCCTCTGATATGCGGTGTTGAACAGCCCCTAAATCAATGTCTAAGCCTTCTCCAAATTCATCACGAACTTCCTTCATAGAAAGTCTAATTTCTGGCGTGTTAAACATTTTTAACGCATGGGTAAAAACATCGCCTACATCGTGATCCATAATTATTCTTGCAAAGTCAGGCAACGAAGCAACGCCAGCAGTTCCAAGATAATTTAAAGAAGTAAAGTCTCTAAGAAATTGTGCAGCCTGTATGTCCCAACGAGATGGATCTCTGTAAACACGGCTCATAACTCTGTTTTCTAACACAGTAAAGTTTTTGCGCGCTTCATCTATAAATGCTTTATCATAACCATCTGCAACTAACTGATCGTTAATTTCATTCCATACTCGCTCTGGGCTTTTACCATTAAATAAACGAGAGAAGTGATATTTAGGAGCAGTCTTTGTTGTGTAGTTTTTCATAGCCTCTAAAGGATCTTGCTGAATAAAATCCCATAGCTGCCTGTTATCTATATCTAGCATTCTGTGAGCCAACTTAACACTGCCCGTTAATCCAGACACCTCTGCTGGACTAAGAGGATCAGGATCATTAACAATCTGATTGTATAAATCATCAACAGCCTCCATTGCACGAGCAGGATCTGCTGGTAGTGATTTACGCTCATACAATTTTGTTTCTGCATTGTAAAAAGGTATAGACCCACGATTTACAAAGTTTTCGTAAATAATACTCTTAAATCTTTCTGGATTTGCTTTTATTCTAACTACATCAAATATTCTATTAAAGTAAGGCTCTTTCCCTTTAGGCCCAGAAGGAGTTGACTGAACTACATTTAAAGCAGATTCATAAGTTTTAATCTTATCTTCTGTATCTTTTAATCGCTCTTCGTAATAATCTTTACCTCTGTCTGTAGTAGCTAGTTTATCTTTAACTCTAGCTAGTTCTACTTTAAGAACATTTATCTCAGCTTCTAATCCAGTTCGACCAATTTGATTATTTTGCTCTGTTACACTGCGCCAACGATCATAGAATTCCTGCATGCCTCTTATAGTTCTTGCTTCAGCATCGTTTGCTGGTGATTCGCCAAATAATCGTTTTCTATTTATTTCAACTAGAAACTGTCGATATGTTGGCCCGCTTCCAGTCACAGATCTTGCCATGCTGCTGGTGTTAAATTGAAATAAAGTTTTGTTAGATGCGCCTGTGGCTTCAGCGTATGACTCTCTTGCTAGTCTGTTAAACTGCGCCCAATGCCTGCGCTCTGTAGCGGCAGCAATAAAAACACTTTCATTAGAGGGAACACCAGCAATATTACCTCTTGTTACCCTTCCAAAATCACCAGCCATTTTAAGAGCAGCGCTTTTTAACATATTCAACCCATCATAAGTAGCACCTATAGGGTCAAGCTGTTGAATCTTAGAAAGCGGTGAGGGAACAGGATTAAATGTACCTTCTCCTAATCTGTATGGATCAACTACTCCTGCAACCGTTGCATCATCTACAAGCCTTGCAGACTTTTCATCAACAAACTCTGAAAGCTTAGATGACTCATCATTTAACATATTTTGTAATCTTTGCTGAAAAGCAACATCATCATCTGATTGATTGGGTTTATTGCGAGCTTGATCTAAGCCCTCAGTAAGACCGTATATACGTCTTTCAGTAGCAGTAATTAATTCAGATAATTCGCTATCTTCTTTAGCTCCGTGTGCTCTTTGTTCTCTTTGAGTAGCAGCAAATTCCTCAACTCTATTTTGCAAGTTTTCCATTGCAGTAATTTGTTGCTGTGTATCTCTAAACTCTCTATGAGAATTAATTACAAAGTTTCTATGTGTTTTTACGCCAAGGTCTACAGTGCCTCCAATAGCTGCGCTTAAAGCTGTAGAAGTTACAACAGAAGAAACAGCCCTATCAACAGTAAAATTAGCGCCACCAAAATATCTAGCTGTTTCAATACCAGTTTGAAAAGCAGCCCCAGTAAGACCAGCATTTGCAATTTTGCTTAATAATGTAGGGCTTTTAAAAGCAACAATTCCTGGGAGTAAATTAGAAACATCAAATGCAGCTGCGCCAACATGAGCAGTCCAAGGCGCATTAGACGCAATAGCCATTCTGTTGGATTCACGTTGTATTTGTTGATCTATAAAATCAAACTCAGCATTGCTTTGAGCATCCATTAATTGATCTTGATATGGAAAATGCCTTGGCTCTAAACGCTTGCTTAAATCAAAGCTAGGATCAGCGTCAAAGCCAAAGTTTCTAAGATAAATACCAGATGCAATATCTAATGCCGCTTCTACATTGCTTTGAGCTAAAGCTCTATAACCTGTATATTTTTGAGCAGATGTTTTTTGAAGAGGCGTTAAGTTAAATTCTTCCATATTTACCTCTTAAAAGTTTTTAAAAACTCTTGGAAATCTGAAGCTGATTTGCCAAATGTTGCAAGAGAAACATTAGAGTCTATTGGTATAATTTGACCATTTTGATCTACAGCAGCTAATCTAAACTCAGCCTTACTTGTTGATGAGTTTACCGTTGGAAACAAAAACAACTCTCTTTTGCTACCCATAAAGCTTGTATCAAATTCAGCGACTCCAAGAGGGGTTTGATATTCACCTGTAGCGTAAGCCCTTACGCCAACGCCTCTTGTTAAAATTTTACGAGTATCTTTGCGAGGTTGATTTAATATAATATCATAGGTGGTTTGACCATCATATGTATCTGTGGTCATACGAAGATACTGTCGATTAAACGCAGGCTCTCCAATCTCATTAATTAATTGCTGCTCTACAAAAGCTATAGCAGCATCTTTGTTTGCACCAAATATAGTAGAGTTTAAGTTAACATGCGTTTTGTCGTTAAGAGGATTGCCAGTTAAATCTACAACATAAGGATCTTCAGAAAAGTTATTAGCAAAAAAGTTATCTACAGTTTCTAACGCTGCGCTTTGAGAAGCACCAGCAATATACAACCCTCTAAGATAATCTGTCATTACTCCATGCAACTGAGGCGAGGCATCATACTTTGATCCAATAGTTCCGGACAAAATATTGTAAATGCTCTTGTGATCAAAGCCACCTTTAACCCCATAATTAGCAACTAAGTCATTATCAAAGCCCTGAGGGTCAGCGCGAAGCTTATTATAAACAGTTCTTATTTCATCAAGGTACTCAGGAGGCACACCATATGTAGCGGCCTTCGTAATGCCCTCTATAACACCTAAAAGCTCAGTCTTGCCAAACGCATCAGAGGCAGCGGGAGTGGTTACTGTGCGACCTTCAGAATCAGTGTATGAACCTACATTGCGCCACAGCACTGCCATATCTTGCAATTCAATGTTTTGACCATTATATGCAGCGCCTGTTGCTGCTCGCTCAAAATATGTCTGAAGTGAAGTCGGCATTATTTCTCTAGATCTAGAAAATATAAAGCTAAGAAACTGACCGCCAGCATATTCAGGCGTTCCAGCCTCAGCAGATAAATACTTGTTAGAGTTAGTATAAAGATCAGAAGGAACGTCAGGTAAGTTAAATTTTGTTAAAGCATATTGCTCAAACTCGTTTCTTACTTTTACAGTGTTTGAATCTTTAATCGGAAAGCCGCCTTCAAAACTTTGAATTTGAAGATTGTTTTCCGCTTCAAGCTCTAGAGCTTTAACAAACTCAACCTTATCAAGTATAGAAGACTGAGCGTAACTAGATAATTCTTTCCATTGATCTGAAGTCGATCCATAGTTTAAGGCAGCATTCTTTAAAGCATTAAACGTTTCAGTATCAAAAAAACTATTTTTTACTTGAGATAAAGTTGGGTCATTAAGAATAGATGAAACTTCTGGAAAAGCATTTTCATCGTCAATAGCTTGAACAATTAAGCTTACTTGCCTACGGGAAACTTCTTTAGAAAGCTCTGATCTTAATCCATCCCTAACTTCTTTACTTGTGTTTTTGCTTGAGGCAATTTTATTAATTGCACTAGATCTTGCGTCTTCTAACTCAGATACAGTAGATGCGTCAAAAATATTAAATCTATCAAGCACTAAAGATTCTCTTAATCCAGAATCAGCCTGTTCAATAAGATTTTGCACACTTGCATCTCTAGCAGTATTCAATCCCTTAACGCGCTCAAGGTAGCTTGTAACTAAAGACCGTCTGTCTCCTGCATCTGGGATTTTTTTAAACGTATTTCTTAAAAAATCTACGGCTTTTGCTTCATTTAAAAGAGGGAGCTTAGAAGCTAAAGCATTTGGCTGAGAGGCTAAGAGATTAATTTCAGATATTAATAACTCATCATCTTGAGCTATATCTGTTAAAAAATCAGAAATTGTCGCAGTAGCATTTGCAACCTCAATAAACTTAAAGTCATCAAGATTTCTAATTCCAGCTTTGCCTAATTCACCTCTAATCTCCTCAATAACATCTAGTCTGGATTCACCAGTTGCATTAACTATTCTTGCAAACATATCTTTTTGATTATTTTGAAGAAATGTTTTTTTTATTTTTTCCTGATTGTTAGCAACAAATGTAGCTCGCTCCTTTAAGCCATTAGTTATTCCTTGAAGTTGGCTTGTACTTGCTACTGCAAACAAATCGCCAAGTATTTTAATTTCTTGCTGAGAGGCATTCATGCCAAGTGTTTTTAAGGAGGTAATACTTCCAGACTGAAGCGCTACTTTTAATTGACTTAATTTGTCTTCATTTTTTTCTATACCCTCAGGCAAGTTCTTTAGAACAATGGCTGTTAATACTTGATCCTCTGCTTTCTCAAGTAAGCCTTGTAGTTTATTTACTGTTTCAGTTTTTAAAAATCCTTTGCCTTGAAGGTTAGTAATGTTGAATAAACGGTCTCTTAATTCTTCTATTCGCTGATAGCCAACATTAGGTTGAACAGTGGCTATAGAAAAAAAATCATTATCATCTAAGCTACCTGAGAGCCTTAAATTACTATTATCTTGAGCAATTTGAAGATCATCAAGTCTTTCTTGCGTTTCAGTATTAATCTCTAAAGTTTGTGCTGCATTATAAACATCTAAGCTTTTTCTAGAAACGTCTGCTTTAGCGCCAAAATCCATAATATCGCTAGGATCATCAGGCAAATATTTTAGTATTTCGTTTTTAATCTTTTGAAGCTTCGGGGTAAGCGGAACTGAATTTGTTGTGTGTCGAATAAATGACTGAACTAAATTAAATCTTTCATTTGGCGTTAAAGGGGTCATTTTGTTATTTACATAACCCAAGGCAAAGTTGGTACTTCTTTGAACTAATGTTCTAGATTGCTCAGTATCATCACCTGCAACAGAAGCTAAATCTGTAAACTCACTTTTAATAAATTTTTGAGCAGATAAAAAGGCATCAGGACTACCGCTCAATCCAGCATCAAATGCTCTATCTAGCTCTTGTTGCTGCCTACGAGCTAAATCAGCTTTGGCTTGAGCTTTTTGCCTTTTAATATTTGCTTGCTCTAAAGCAGCTACAGATCTTGTTGTCCAAACAGCACCAGTATCTCTAATAAACTGACCATATTCATCTCCGGCCTGTTCTGACATTTGCTCAAGATACTCGAACATTCCTTTAGAAAACAACTCAATAGAATTTGAGCGACCATCTACAGCCTCAGCTAATACAGATGCTTTAGCGTGTATCTCTTCTTCCATTGATTGCTCAAAACGAGAGTTAACAACACGTTGAAACGCTGCTGCTTTAGCGCGCCCCATTCCGTCCATCTCATTAAGAGCTACAGGTTTTTTTGTTTTAGGATCAATGCCTTTAATATCAGAAAGCGCTACAGACTTGCCAAGCTGTTCCCCAGTTTGCTTTGCTTCGGTCAAAGCTTGCCCAAAAAACATTTGAGAAAAAGTATCAGCAGAGCGAGCAATAGCTTCGCCTGTAATTCTTCCACCCTCACTAGCTCTAGCTATACCAATAGGGCCAATCGAATACTGTCTTTTTTCTCTAATAACTGCCATTATACTACCTAGTTGTCATGTAATCATTTATTCCAGTAGCTATTGTTGTTAAGGCTCCAATTCTACCGGCTTGCATTTTAGCCCTGCCTTCAATTCTCATTGCTGTTGCTTGCTGCTGAAGTTTAGCCATTTGAGCTTGCCCCATATAATCAATTCGATCAGCATCCTCTCCAACAGTATCTTTCTGTTTATTCAGATAAGCTTTAACTGAAGCATCAGAAGACACATCTCTTCCCATCGCAAAAAACATTGATTTATTTGTAGAAGTATTTGATCTCCATTGTTCTAACCTATCATTATGGTTTTGAACCGTTTGTATTTTAACCCTAACTTTATCAGTTTCAGTATTAAAGGCATTTAAACGAGCGGCTTCTTGTTGTGCTTGTGCTGCTTGCATTTGTCCAAGCGCGCTGATACCAGCAGAAAACAATTGAAAGGCAGACATTAGACTATTAACTCCGCTACTATGCCATTTACCTGCATTGGTAATGGACTGTCTTGTTCAATGGTTACTTGAGGATTCCTATTGTAACCGAGCAATCTAACTTCTTTCTTGCCAGTAAAGCTTGAGCTTATAGCTGGCCTACTATTTACCTTCATAGATTCAGTCGCCTTAACATCAATAACAACATTAGTAATTCCCCTAACTTCGCCTGTGGCTGGGCCATTACCCATAGAAGCATCTACAGGATTGCTAATAATCTTTGAGGTAAACTTGCGCCCAGCATAAACAGTAGTATTTAAATCTGGACCAGATGTTCCTAAGTCACTCATAAGAATAAAGTTTTCAGAACTGCTAGCCTGACCTGTAACACTTGCCGTTTCATAAATGTTTATACTATTTTTTTTGTAAACAATATCAAACGTAATATCACCCGTTCCTGTATATATGTTACTCATATCGAGAACGGCATCTTGAAGTATTTCCGCTTCAGAATTTGGCGTTGTATTAACTTCGCCATCAGTGCTTAGGGCGCTGTCTAACGTATACACAAATTTAAAGTATGTAGATGTAGCTTCAGTAATAGTTTGAACAGTACCATTAAGGTCTTCTAAATCTAAACCAGCAAAACCCCATACACTGTCATTTGTAAACCCTCTAATGTATATTTTATCACCAACACTAAATGTATTAGATGTAGTTACTTTAATAGGCACAGTTGTAGCAAGCTCTACGAATACACCATTAAGGGAGTTTGTTCCAAAATTAGTTAAGGTATTTAAATTATAAATAGTGCTTTCCCAATCATCTAATCCTACCTGAGTATTAAACTCACAAAGATGTAGTTGATTTTCATAATACACATTAGCAAACAAACGATTGTGTATAGCGCATACAGATGAAAAGCTGCCATCCGTTGTAACCCTAGTCCAAGAAGCTTTCTTCTCCGCTCTGTTAGAGCTAAATAAAGTCATGTCACCATTAGATAAAGTAAATGCTGCATATGAATCTGGTAGATTAAACCCACTATGCACTACAGCTAAATACTTAGGCGTGTCTATTAAGTGAGAAGCAATAGTCGAAATTGAAGTAGCGGTATATGCTTCTTCTGTATCTGTATACAAATACTCTCTTACAGTCTTACCACCCATTTCAGTAAAGATAGTTGCACCATCAATAGAGGTTGGCTGAACAAACTCACACCCATATGGTGTTTGCTTTCTAATCTGAGCATTTGTTGGCGTAATGGCTTGGTTTAAGTAAGTAGGTACATACAATTCACCAGTCGCAGTAAAGATCTGCAAGTCACGGTTAGAAACCATATATCTAATTTGGTTTACATCACCTGTTGCAGCAACAATCTGAATTGAATCAGAATCCGCTGCATCGCCTACATCAAAGTTAAAAAAGCTTCCGACCTTACTCATCCAAATATTATCTGGTTCTGCAATAGTGCCGCCAAAGCAAAGCCTGTTTTCATGAAAGGTAACAGCCGCAGGATAACCCCTAACACCAGACCAAGACTGCTCATCCCAATCTTCAGTTGGCGCATGAGTAACAACCTTTACATTACCACCCCCATCTTCAGAATCATTTGCATTAGATCCAGCAGTTATTGTGTAAGTGTTTTCATCAATAATATCGCCTACTGTTCTTGCCCCATTTAACTGACTGGCATTAATACCACCAACAGCAGATGCCTCTTCGATTGTAATACTTTCTCCACCAGCAAAGCCATGATTTAAATGAGTGACTTCAACTACCGCTAATCCATCAATAGTTCTAAAAGGATTTAAAACAGATAGTCTAATCTTAAGTTCATCAACAACATTGCCAGTAACAACTGTAGATGACGTATAGCCAGTTATTTCTATTTCAGCGCCACCGTATCTAACAGTTGTACCTACATGACCAGCAACCCAATACGCAGCGCTTGTTGTTAAAGTAATACCATTTCCGCTAGAAGCAGAGGGATCTAGCGTAACCCCATTTGCTTGAAACTTAGAATACGGTTGATATGTAATCTTGTTGTCTGCTCTTTGATCAAAGCTGTATGTAGATATTTCAAACGCATCCAATGCAGTCCTTGTTAGCATACGAGGAGCAAACAAAGGATGGCAAATAAACATCACATCGCCGTATTGAGCAAATGTATATTCTTGCAAATACTCTTTATCAAACGGCAAAGCATTACTGCTTGTGTCTTGAGTAATGGTTTCTACTAAGTGTAAGTCACCAGCGGTTGTATAAGTTCCAGCGTTATCTAAAAAAAAGCAACGAACCTTTTGATGCTCAACAGAAATTACATATGCTTCATTATCATCAAACTCGAACTTAAATAAGTGAGACTGCTCTTTATAAGAGGCATCATAAGTTATGCTGTAATCATAATGATGCTTTAAACCATGACGTTTTTTTAAAGAACCTTCAGCGGTAACAACCATGTTTTCTACGCGTTGCGCAGAGGAAACATACACAGGAGAATCCGTTCTCATTATCAAAGAATCACTAATCTCGCCAAATTGAAAGCTATTCTGTGCTACTCTAACTTTCTGCATTAGCTACGCCTTTGACTTATAAACCTCGAAGTGTTTAGCTTTTTAGTTGTTTGCTGTTGTGAATCAAGTCTACGCGCTCTCATCAAAAACTGTTCACCCTTTTGCTCCATTAAAGAAGCAAGCTGTGCATCTCTAGCAACTGAAATAGAAAGCATGGCAGCAACTTGGAACTCTACAGCCATTGTAAAGTAAGGAGGCCAGTAAGCCTCGTCTGCTCTAAATATATAATCAGCTACAAGAACCTCAGTCTCGTTAGCATCGCAATAAACCTTATCTCCATATGTGTCATAGATAATAGGTTCATCGTTTATTGTTACAGCACTTAGCATAATAAGATCAGACGGAAGCTGGTAAGCTGCATCGTATCGACCCGTTGGTGTTGCTACAAGTCTACTAATCTGCTGTTGATTGGTAGCAAAACGCCATCTTGAATTAGTAAGCGCAGCGCGAGCAACATCCTCATATACAGCATCAACCACATCAGCCTCAGCCGTTCCCTCATCAAACGATTGAATAGGAGAGCCACCCATTAGTATAGAGGCTCGAGAGCATATTTTGATTGCTGTATTTGCTGGCATAAGAAGTTAGGGGGCTTTCGCCCCCCTCCTATTAGTTGTTGTCGAGAACTTCAAACACACCGTCATCATCAATAACGACAGAACCCATAGACATCATTGATGTCGCAAGGTGCGCTACCTTCTGCGGTACATAATTAACCTCGGTTTGAACATCAGAGTTAATGCCAATGCCTACTGCACGAGCGTGATAAGCAAAGTTTTTACCACCAGCTACTGCTGAAGTTGAGAAGATCTTGAACCCCAAGAACTCTTTCATTGTCATGCCACCAGCAAACGGAAGGCTTTGTGGCCCAACGTAGTCTGATGAGGCAAACTCATTAATGTTAAACAAGTCAGCAAATCCAGCAGGAGACATAGCTAAGTAGCGCTGTCCGTCTTCTGGAATATCTTCTGCACCAAACGTTTGGAACAAAGTCAGAAGATCTGCTTTTTCAATAGCTGAAGATGTATCGTGAATTTGAGTTGAATTAGCACCAGCATCCATAGCTGTCACAATTAAAGCATCAGTTTGACGCCCCAAGGCAGCAGCAGCAGATTGCGCTACAGCTTGACGCTCATTGATGTTGATCTTTAATTCATCTAGCTTGTCGATATACTCGGCTGCATAGTAGTCAGCCATAGTTGCTTCGACATTGGTGTGCGCTAGTTCCATTGTGGAAACATCGCCATTGCGTGTTTTAGTTGATGCAGTGCCTTTTCCAATTACTTGGAAGCGAGCAGTTGAACCAGTCACATTAGTTGAGCGTCCTTTT
>Ga0181392_1000610_pt1 | contig 13724 bp, 19 predicted proteins | sample 15SPOviralmetaG_FD_130083 | JGI IMG/M metagenome (GOLD analysis project Ga0181392, IMG submission 130083) | Marine viral communities from the oligotrophic San Pedro Time Series (SPOT) site, San Pedro Channel, CA, USA - 15 SPOT_SRF_2010-09-15 | ecosystem: Environmental > Aquatic > Marine > Strait... | reverse complement strand
GTGAAATCATCTGAGTTTTCATCAGCAGGAAGAAACTCATCATCAGCAGGGAATGAATCAGATGGAGGAGTATTGCCTTCTCCAAATTTAATGTTGTATCCCTCAAAATTACCATTACCATCTTCTTTTACAGAACCATTCAATCTGTTTTGATAATCTGGATGATAAATTGCTTTTCTTAAACTTGGAAGTAAGCAATCATCTACGAAACTTTGAACTGTGTAATCATCTCTTGGAATAAATCTTGTTGGAGCAGTAAGTCGGGGATCTTCAATTTGAATAAAATCAGCATCTCTACCTCTTCCAATGTAAGTCCATATCTTATTGTTTGCCGAATCAACGGTTATTGTAGCAGCCTTCTGAACTTTTAGACTCTGTAAAGCAACCTCTGAATCTTTTGGAATAACAAGAGGTGCTTGAAGAACATTTGTAAATGTGTTTGGAGCAGAAATTCCACCCGCATCACCTGATTGAAACTCTTCATCATTTGAGAGAATTAGTAATGACATTTTATAATGTATCCAATATAAAAAAAATATTAACTAAATAATATATAAAAAACATGCCGAAGAAGAATGTTAAATCTGTTCCTTACAACTCAGAAGATGCCTACAACCTTGAAGAAGTAACCGAAGATCAAAAGAAAGTAAAAGCAAAAGATGTATTTGAGAATTATACTCCACCAAAGAAAAGTAATAATAAGAAGAAGAAAAGTATTAAATCATCTTAATTTTGAACTACTCTCAAAAGGCATTATTTTTTAGTAATAAGTCATTATTTCCTATTTTTCATTTTTTATAAGGTAAGTTGTTCATTATAAGGTAATAACACATATTTTACATTATGACATTTAAATTATATAGAAAGAATAATTAATTATGATATTAATAATAATTATATTATATTATATATATACAATTAAAAGAAATCACCAAAAACCCCAAATACCTTTTAAATCCGAAACTCACCTTTTAAAACTTAAACTTTACCAGTTTATTTAAAAATATTTTTTATTTTTGCCTTTTAAACACTTCCCAACTTTTGAAATAAAATACCTCTAAAATATAACACGACGTTATTTTTATTTAAAGATTAATATATATTTAGTATCAATATGACAGAGGAAGAAAAGCACATTACAATCAATCTAAGTGATGGAGAAGGACTATGTGAAATGAATCGTAGAGAACTGATGGATAAACTTTCTGAAAAATTAATTGAATATTATGAAGACGGTAAATACTCTTATGAGGAATGTAGAGCAAATGATATACCTGTTCCCGATAAGAATCGTCAGATTAAATCAAGAATGAGAAATCAATTAATGGATATGACAAAAGGAACAAGTATTGCTCCAAAAACTATGCTTTCATTTATTCAATATTTATATGATATTGATGAAAGATTAGTTCAAAGTTTAAAGAAACAAAGAAGAGAATTAAAAGAAAGAATTAAAATCATTACGGAGAAACACAATGAATTAAAACAGAATACAGATAAAATAATTGAAAAGAAAGTAAATGATTTAGCACAAACAAGAGTTGATGAATTATACGGAGAATTAAAAGAAGATTTAGTAAAGGCAAGAGAAACAAGTTTAATGAGATTTAACATAATTAATAGATTACAAGATGATATAGATTTTATGACAAATAATAAATCAAGCGAATTAAAACATTCTCAAGAAACAGTATTAGAACTTGAACTTGAAAATAAAGAACTAAAAGAACAAATTAAAAAGAAACCTGTTGGAAGACCTAAATTGACGAAGAAACAAAAGAAAGAGAATAAAAAGAAGAAAGCAAAAGAAGAATATAAAAAGAAAATGGAAAAAATAAATAATGAATCAGAATCGGAATCGGACACCGAGTGTGAATCATCCGAGGATTCAGATTCCGAATAAATCATCTTGTATAACCTCTTATCTTCATTACTTTTACTTTTTCCGCCAAGTCCTTATCTGCTTTACCCCATGTTCCTTTACCCTTCATCACGAAACTATAAATTCTTGCCTGTCCCCACTGAGTAGCAGACATCTTACCTTTTAAACTGCTACCTCCTATTTTTTTTCCACTTGTAGCACTCCTCACAGACTGAGGATTAGATCTATGTGCCCCTCTGCCCCGAGACATAACTTGATTGAGGATTCGTACTGGAATCCCTGTTTTGTTGGAGATATCTTTTATTGAATGAGATGTTCCCTTGGAAAATCCATATTTAATATTATATTTTTCTTTATTCGTAGTCATTTATTATATTATATATAATAAAATGGATAAACCTCTTTATAAACCTTTTAAGAGTAAAAAAGCAGGGAAGAAATTTTCTGTGTATGTCAAGAGTCCATCTGGAGGTAAAAGACTTATACATTTTGGAGCAGCAGGAATGGATGACTGGCGGTCAGGAAAAGCAACAAAAGAACAGAGAAAATCTTTTAGAGCAAGAATGAAAGGTATTAAAAAAAAAGATGGAACTTTTGCTTACAGAGATAAAAACTCTCCTGCTTACTGGGCTCTTAATTATCTCTGGTGATTAAGGTTGAACTTCTGGTTCAGGTTCAGGTTCTGGTTCAGGTTCGTCATAAACTAAATTCGGATTTTTTTCCCCTGTTTCTTCATCAACCTTTTCATCAACAGAATCTTTCTTTGAAATGGGGAATGGATAAGGTTTTATTTCTCTCAATCCATTCACAATGACGGGCTTGCGAATATTTTCATATTTACCTTCAAACTTTTTATTAAACATTCTAATTACATCTTGATCTATTGAAGGACTGCTTTCCATAAGATTATCGTACTCTGCCCTCATAACCTTTAAGAAGTCTCTACAAGATTTTCTTTTTTCTCTTTTCAAAGATAATTCAATCTCGATATTACGACTTAACTTACTCCACGCTAGAGCAGATATTCTATGACTTTCATATAGTTCAGCATATTTAAGGAAAGCAAGTAGAGTTCCAAGAATCCCGCAGAATATATTAAATCCTCCAACGACAGCTGTGAATCCGTGTTGATAATCTTTTGGAATATAAGAATCTACGGCGAAGTTCCCGACTCCTGTTAATGTTGAGAAAACAATTATTGGTATCTGAAAATTATGATATTTCTTTTTATACTTCCGTTGAGAAAAAGAATGTAAATACTGATAACATAAACTTACTTCTCCCCATTCAGATAAAAGGTATTCAATTTCCTCACTCCAATATTCTATATTTTCAGGGAGATCTCTTGGAGTTTTTAATTCAACAGACATTTACATAAGTTCAATATTTAAAATTAATTTCAGCATTTACAATAAATGACAGAACAAGAAGGAGTAGTTAGAAGAGCAACTGTTATTGGAAATGGAAGAACTCTGAAAGATTTTGATTTTAAACAAATCAAGGAGGATACAGTTGGACTCACAATGGCTATTCGTCATTGGTATAAGATTGATTGGTTTCCATCATACTATGTTAATGTAGATCATGTAGTTCTCAGACATCATCATAAACTAATTAAAAAAATGATTGATGAGGATAAATGTAAAAAAGGATATCTTTTATCAAGAAGTATTTTACAACAACTCCCTGAATTAGAAAAAAATGATAAAGTTATTTTCTTAGAAGATTTCCAACATATGAGAAACAATCCATTCAGATATTTAATTGATTGGTGTTCTGGATCCGTAGCAGTATTGTTTTCAGTAATCCTCGGATATAATGATTTACAACTGATTGGTTTTGATTGTAATTACAAGGAGTTTCTTCCAGAGACAAAACAACTTCCAGATGGAACATTACAGATTACAAAGACTCCAGAATTCAATCCGAATTATTTTGTAGATGATTATCAGCAAGAAGGAGATATTTACAACAAACCGAATATGGAAAGTGTTCATAGTCCATCTTGGGAACATATTGTATTTATCGTTACAGGATATATTAATCTAAACAGGTGTCCGATGATGATACATGCTTTCTCAACGGAAGATGTAGAAGGATTAACAAAATATTTTCCAAAAAAAGATATCAAGGATTACTTCGTTGAAGATATTGATCCTGTTTAAATTTGAAAGGATATTATTTATATTTATTATGTGAGATTATTTATAATGAAAGTTTTTGTAATTAATGCTTATACGGATAGACGGGAAAAATATGATGATAAATATGAATTGTTTCCTGCTATATGGTGGGAGACAATTGATGATGAATTATTAAGTAAATATCATTTCAGATATAATGCTAAAATACCGTTTAGAAAGAAAGTAATTGCTTGTGCTGAATCACATAAGAATATGTTAAAACATATCATATCTAATAATTTAAAAGAAGTTGTAATAATAGAAGATGATTGTATAATAGAAGATTTCAGTAGATTAGAAGAATTAAAAACATTAAATGATTTCACATATATCGGAGGAGACATTACATCATTAACATTGAATAAATCAAATGCTTTCAGAAAAACAAAAGAACATGTACGACAGTCCTTAAAATTAGGAATAAATAAAATAGATATAACTAATTGGAGAATTGCTCACGCATGTGGGTATTACATTCCAAATAAAGAAGTAGCAAAAAAAATATTAGATTTAATTCCTGTATATACGAAGGGCAGGGCAATAGATAAAGAATATATGATGCTTCAAGAAAAAAAGATTATAAAAGATTTCATTTATCCCGCAATATCAACAATCAATATAAAGGAAGCCAATACAGGTTTTAATTTCTCAACATATAAATTACCGAATGGCGTTCAAAAGTATTATTAATTATTTGTTGTAATTACTACTGCTTGCTCTGTTCTTTTTTGCTCCTCTTGGCTTTTTCGGCATATCAGAATCTTTCATAATGGAACCGTCGGGCATTCTATGAGATCCTTTTGGAACTTTCTTGACAGGTTTTCGAGCAGGCATAGCACCGAGTTCAGGATTTTCATTTACGAATTCTTTCCTTACAACGAATTCTCTTTTATTCTCTCCACGACCTGCTTCAAGTTTAACATTAACTTTCATTACTTTAACAATCTTTCCGACTCTTTTTTTTCCATCAGGTGTTATAAAAGTTGCTCTATCTCCGACGATCATTTTAAGTTTATATTACATAAAAATTATATAATAAAAATTATTAATGTTATCATTTCATAAATCTCATTCACGAAAAGATTTAATTGACATTGTTAAGTTATTCAAACTTCCAATAGAAGATGCTGAGGATTACAACAAAAAAGATCTCACAGATGAGATGATTGAAACATTAAATAGAATAGATAATATAATTCCTGATGAATATTATTACGGAATAGAAAACTTACAAGAATTAAAAGAATACTTAATCAAACCGAATCAAAAAAAAACATTATCAATAAAAGATAAGAATGAGATAATGACAATGGCTAAATTAATCATACAATATTGTAAAGGGGGATTCTGTGATCAGATAAGTTATTTTGAAACGATGGATGAGGTATATGTTGAAGCAAGAAGGATAAGTCAGTTTGGAGATATTCCAAGTGTGAGAAGAATGTGTAATTTATTAAATAATAATCCTCATACAAAGGAAAGGATTTATCCAGTGATATCAAAGAAAGTTCAAAATGAACTAGAGATAAAAAAATTGACGTCTAAGAAAGTTCATACTTCTTTATGTGTAAAAGGTGGAGGACATATTGTAATGTTTGATTAATCAACATAAAAAATATTTTTCTAAATGTATAATAATTGTATTTGTGTGTTCTTTTAATTAACAAGGTTTTTCAACCCCCAAGTATCCTCAATAATACTGTCTCTTCTTTCGTACTCTTCTTCATCCATTGTAAGCTCTCCGCAATCCTCCATAAAGGATAAACTTTCTTCGGGATCTTCCGTCTTTGAAAGTTGAAAATAACCTTTCTTTTCCGCCTCCTCCTCTACCTCCTCCATTTTCGGGGCAAAGGATAAGCAACCAATGTCGTCAGGATAGCCAAGCATTGTGGCGGGTATTTTAACATTGTGTGTGATGCTTTCCTTGTGTGCTTCCCACCAACCTCCCGAGGAGAATGCTCCCAGTATCAAATGTTTTGTTTGTATTTTAATTTTGAGATGCTCTTCAAGTAACTCTGATAACTGTTGTGTTTTTGCTTTCTTCATAATTTTGAAAATAATTGAGTTTGGAAGGGTTGGAACCTCCATTGCGAGTTGTTGTAATTTGTAGTTAATAAAGTCCCTAAACACAAATTCAAATTTTGACAAAAGAGTGATAAACATAAAAAATATTTTTGTTCTTTCAGAGAGTGATTATACTTTGAGTTCATTACATTCCTCAATATATTCTGCCTCAGTAATCAATCCTTTTTTGACACATCTTTCAATTGCTTCTAGATGATCCATCTTTTTTTGTATTTCTTTTTCACATTCAAGATACTCTTCTGGATCGTAGTCTTCATAGTATTGCTCCCAATCATTTTCTATGTGATGTTCATAATGATTATATAGATTATCGGAGACCTCGTCCCTAATTGCTTCTCCGAAATCTACATCTATTGCTACTAAGTCTTCGGGATGGAAACATCTAATGAAATCAAACGGACAGGGATCTGAATCAACAATAATATGAAGTCCGTGACAATATTCTACAAATGTATTGAAAATTTCATCACAAATATGATGTCTCTGAAAATCGTAGAATGATCTGTTATGATAAATAATCTCTACATCTGATTCTTCATCACCGTGTATTTTGACATCAAATCCCATATCGACAAGAGCATCAGCCCAATCCTCAGGAATAGACCAAGCAGTTTTACAAGAGAACTCAACACTTCCGTAAATGTCACCAGAAATCATATAAGCACAAACTTGAGTATCTTTCGGTTGAACGTCCCACTTAGTTCCCCATTTGCCGTTTGCTTCATCATAATCATACGGTCCCGCCAACGGAACGGTTGATTGAAATAATCCATCAGGAAATGGAATGTTCTCGTCATAATCGTCATAATCTAAATTTTTATAATCTTCGTCTTCTGACCTTTCACAGAACTGTCTGATTTTCATCCAAGTATCCCAGTGTTCCTGAGTTTGTGCTTGTGTCCTCTTCGGACTCATTTTAGATACTCTGTCGGCATTGAACCCAATTGTGATATAGTTGTAGCACCAGTTCGGCATTTTGTGATAATGTAATATTTGAATTAATAATCTTTAATTTCATTTTTCAAATTTTGATTTAAAGATAATTAACGAAACAAGATTAATGACTGACGTTAAAAACGAAACTGAGGATGAGAGATACAAGGATGGATATATTTACTATATGTATGATAGAAAACACAACAGAATATATGTCGGATGTTCTAGAATGAGATTTTCAAAAAGAATGGCGGATCACAGATATGACTACAAAGCATATATGGGACAGGCAAGTCCATTATTAGTGAGGAATTATAGAACATCATTTGATATTATAATTCAGGAAGAATATGAAACAGGAATCCTGGAGAAGTTCCCCTGTAATTCAAGAAAAGAATTAGAATACAGAGAATATGAATGGATTACAGCATTAAATGAAAAGGAAGATTTAGAAGTTGTTAATATTTGGAAAAGAAAGATTAAGAAGCCTCAACTAAATCATTCATTTTTTCAACTTCCTTTTGACAAGGAGGTTTCTTAACATAATATTTTAAAGCACTCCCTGCGGAGTGTCCCATATTGAGATTATCAGTTTGTAGTTGTTCTTTTACAGGTAAATATTTTTCTGACAGATAAAGTTTTCTAAGGAGAGTCGTACTGACACTCTTTCCAATTCTTTTCTTGAATTGTTTTGTTAAGAGTTGAGAAACATTATTAGATCCAATAGCAGAACCATCAAACTTTGCTAATAGATATTTATCACCAGGAAAAAATCTGAGATAAAATCTAATAGTCTTTTTGAGAGGAGCAGGGACTTCAATGTATCTCTCCTGATAAGTTTTATTTGTTTTATAATCGTTTAATGAGAAGAACATTTTATTCTTTTCAATAATGAGGTAATTAAGTTTATTTTTATTTTCTTCTGATTCTTTATTGTATTCTCTTTTCTTCATAACAAGGCAATGACCGAGTTCATTTCTCATTGGAAGTTGGCTGTGAATATTGAGAAGTAAATATGCTTGGAGAAGTCCTTTTTGTTTAATATTTATTACGAGTGTTTTTTTGAGATTTTGTTGTTTAATTTCATTTCCAATCTGTGTAATAACTTTACAGAGTTCTTCTTTCGAAAGCATATTTTGTTCTTGATTAGAAGTCCATGCTCCCGAAGCATTTAAATCTTCATACTGAAGATTAAGTTTGTCTCTTTCTTTTTCATATCCTTTGATTAATGTATCATACTTTCCTTTTTCTTCCAAATCATCAGATAATACAAATAAATATAATAGAATAGAATTGAGATAATTTCTAACAGTTGTGTAGTTTAACCCTCTTTCTTCCAATTTTTTCAATACATTATTCATTGGATCTAACCAATCAGCACCACCTTTAATTTCTCCTTCATTCATAATCCCACTTATCTTTTTAATGTTCTTGACATATACACCCAGTGAAGAGTCTTTTACAGTCTTTCCAAATGATTCTCTGTTTTTTCTAATTTTATCGGCAAGATTTTCGTCCATTTTATTAATAATACTAGATTTTTGTTTAAATAATTTTTTGAATAATATCTTTAATCGGACCACCTAAAACAATATCATCTTTTGAGTTGTTAGAAAATCTTGATTTATCAATTGTATTCTCATCGTGACATATACAGATAATACATTTATCAGCTGAAGTTTTGAGACATTTATTTTCGTTAAAATCAATCATCCCAACCCCTTCACCCTGAGAAGATTTTTTAAATCCTCCCATAGATCTATGATGTTTCTTTGTGAATACCATAGCTGCTTCATGAATCATTCGTTTTTCAGGACAAGCAATACCAGTAATCTTATAATCAAGATGAGGAAAGCAGAAAGTCATTTCAGGAGTTCCTACAAGAGAACATCTTTTATCGGATCTCATTACTTCTATTGAATGTTTTAACCAAGGAGGAAGCATAGCATCATCGGAATCCATATTAGCACAGATTTTATGAGTTGCTTGTTTTACAAGTTTATTTCTCTTTACACCGATTGACATACTATTCGTATTGAACTGATAATTAATTTTAATACCTGTTAGTCTCTCAACTTCTTTGATTTCTTTATGAGACTTAAATAATTTATCCCACTCTTTATCTTTTTTATCGTGTGAATCTAAAATACACCATTCAAGTTTATCTTTTGGATAATCAAGATGAACTAAATTACCAATCATCAGGGGAAACCATTTGCTACGATTAAAAACAGGAGTTAATATTGATATACAAGGGAGATCTGTCATATTATATATTACTAAGAAAATAATTCTTTAATCCATAAATAATGAAAATATTAAATCTTCGGGTATTCTATATCTATCTTGTTGATTTGTCCTATATCCCGAAACTCTCTTAATTCTTTCTGTATTACCTAAATTAGTTTTATGAAGACTTCCAACCATATTACCACATTTTTTATTACATAGTTTATTCTCCCAATCTTTTTTATTAGTCCATATTCTAGTTCTCTTTCTATATCCCCAATCACTATACATACAATAATCAACTAAATAAAAAGGTTTATCTTTCATGAATATTCTATCTTTCATTTTAGATGATGCTGGATTTTCAACAAACCAATATTGAGGATTAAAATAATCAATTATCTCAAAAGTTTTTAAAACTAATTTATCATCTTCATTCATTTCTTTTTCTTGAATTTCTTTTGTATATAGTTCTCCTTTTCTCATTCTACCCAACCAACTATCTTGAAGTTTAGAATAGTTCGTACATGGAGGAGAAGCCCACACAATATCAAAATAATCTTTTGGATATTGTTTATAATCAAAATCCATAATATCTACTTTATGATCAGCAGGTAATATCATATCAACTGATATTGATTCCCAACCTAATTGATTACAACATTTTCCTACAGAACCTGTTCCACTGAATAGTTCAAGAACCTTAATCATATATATTACTAAGAAAATAATTCTTTAATCCATAAAAATTGAATAAAATGAACTAATACCACCATCCTTTATTCTGTTGATTCTCTTGATGATTTATATTGTCAATAATTATTCTCATATCTCTTTTAATTGAAGTGACTTCAAGAGAAAGTTTATCAACTTTTACAATTAATCTGTCAATCGGTTTTAAGGGACTTTCGTGACCTGCTCCCTTTTCGTTTTGTTGCTTTTCCTTGATTGCCGAGATAATATTGTAGTCCTCCATTATGATTAATGTAGTAAAATAATTTATCTCTTTCTTCTTTAATAATACTTTCTATTTTTTGTTTGTATGAAAAATCTATTTCATATCTTGGATCTCCGCCAGCATTGATACACTGTCCTTCACAGATATTTAAAAAAGCAGGAGCATATGTAAAATGTAATACGTCATCTACTCCCCAGTTCTTGATATGAGGATGATAACAATAACTAAAAATATCATAATGTTTCTTTGTGATTAAAAATTGAGTTAATATTCTATTGTTTCCATTGAAACATCCTGAGCAACCGATTCCTTTTGTTTTTTCAAGAGCATTAATACAATTATCCAACCAGCCATCACTGTTGTATATAATGTCGTCTCCAGTAACCCAGAAGTAATCATTCTTCTCTTCAATGCTCTTCTTATAAAGAGTATTCCAAATAATACTGAGATATCCCTTGTGAGTATTTTTGTCAATTGGATAGAATTGTATTCCGACATTTAGTTCTCTACATAGTTCATATATTTTATTTTTATGTGATTGAACGGAGTATATTTTATCATCTGTATCTACACCAATATAAAATTTATATTGATAATCGGGATTATATTTTCCGACAAATGAAATGATGCTCTTGTAAAGATAAGTTTCAGTAATACAATTCCAATCTCTTTGATTTGTAGTTGATGGAATAAGAATAGCAATTTTCATATAATAAAAAAAAGATTTTAATGTTTAGATGATTTTTTATTGTTCTTCTTCTTCTGATTCTTCTTCTTCATACTTTTCATACTTTCCTTCTGACAACCAATCTTCAACAATACGAAGATCAGTATAAATACAACCATTCAGATATTTAGTTGGAATCTCATCAGGTTCCTCGTCATACTTTTCTTTGATATCAAAGTTTTCTTCATAGTATTGTTTTTCATCTTCCCACCAATTGCTAGTGAGACCTCTGAATGCTTGAATCACTCCATCAGGAACTTCTTGAGCCTTTTTGAGTTCCTTGTTTTCTTCTTCTGCTTTATGCCTCTTTTCTCTTTCACATTCTACTATTCCACCCACCATTCCCTGAGGAATAAGACCATCAGCACATAGTCGTAGGTCATTCTTGAGTTTCTTGATCTCTTCTTTGAGTTTCTTGTTCTCTTCTTTGAGTTCTGTAAATTCATCCTTATCAACCATCCAATTATGTCTTTCATACCAGTCTGTTGCGATTTCCTCAAAATCTGGATGATTTGTAATATCTTCTTTGAGTTTCTTGTTCTGCTCTTGTAGTTCTTTGAGTTCCTTTACTTCCTTCAATAAGTTTTCTAAACTCTTAATGTGTTCTTGTTTCTGTTTCTTGTTATCTTCTTGGAGTTCTTTGATTTTCTTGTCTTGATTTTTCATATATTCAAGTAGTTTATCCATTCCTGGAATGAGTTCAACGGAAGCATTCGTAGTTGAGGAGTCCATTATAAGTTGATTTGTTGTTGTAATAATTCTTGATTTCGTTTTTCAAATTTTAACAAAAGAGCATTAATTACATTTATCCATTTTTTCTCTTAGATAAAAAACAAGAGACATTCTACCATTTTTAGTTAGTAAATTATTACAATGAATTACATGAGGATTAAATATTAAAAGATCTCCTTCACGAATATTAATTCCAACATTATATGTAGGAAAACATAATTCTCCTCCTTCAAAATTGTCAAGATCTTTCACAGTAAAACAAGTCATACCATCTTTACAGTCACCCGAGTCTTTATGAGTAGCTGTTTGAAAATCACAGTTAATAGTTAAAGTAGAGAAGTTAGTATCTGGGATTGTAAATTGAGGAGGGCTATTTTCATATTTATTATATTGTCTTAACCATTTATCAGGACAATAACTAAAATATAAATCAGAAACTTTTTCACATATTGGGAAGACTGTTTCGTACTCTTTTAAATGTTTCTGAGTCCAATGTGTTAATCTACAAGGATAAACATTTGATTTATCATATCCCCCGATAGAATTAGACATTACCTGATTACTTTTTTTTCTTTTGTTTATTTCTCCATTTTTCATTTTAATGAATGAAGTAGATTGATTATGATTTTGAGGGAGAGTATTACCATCTTTATCAACAACATCTACGGGATAATTAGTCCAATTTTCCATTCCTTTGAGGACTCCTTCTTTTGTTGTAGTTCCAGCAGCATCCCCTCTGTTCGTAGAATAAGTTTTAGAATATTTTATTACTTTCTTGTCAATATCATAGAGTTCTTTTGGAATAACATTCTTTTTGAAACAAAAAATAAGTTCTCCTGTATCTTTATTGTATAGATCACAATCTGTATGTATGATATCTTTTATTTGTAGAAATTGTTTTAATTCAACGGATACTTCAGATTTATATAATTCCATTTTATATGTATAGAGATATTAATTTAAATGATTTCATTCAAGAAATAAATATGTTTATGCCTCTTTGATTCTTTTATGTTTATGCCTCTTTTGTCAAAATTTGAATTTGTGTTTAGGGGACTTAATTAACTACAAATTACAACAACTCTTATACAACTACAATGTTTTCAAAGGAGGCAGTTAAACTACTGAATCAACACATAAATAAACAAGCAAACACAAAGAGCATCGTCTTCAAGCTTCTGACAACGCAAGAACCGGAGAATATTCAACTTTCAAACAAAGAATTTCAAACAGCAAACCTTTACGGTCTCAAACTAACAAAGGGAATGCTTGGATGGAGTCCAGAAGAAGAAGAAATTGGAGATATTTTGGAATTTGACGAGATTGAAGAGGAAGGAACTGTTCTGAGTTTTACTACAGAATGGGGAGCACAGAGTTTAGCATTTACAATGGGATGCGGGGCTGTGCCGGACTACGATACTCAAATACATTACAAGAAAACAATGAAAGAGGTGTATGGCTTTGAACCAAAAGAACCCGCATCAACCACCTCTCCTACCCCGCTGGGGACGGCAAGCATAGATATATGGAGTTTGGGTTGTTAATTAAAAGAACACAGAAAATACAATTATTATACATTTAGAAAAATATTTTTTATTATACTTATCTGTAGCGTGTTTGATTCTTTTATGTTTATGCCTCTTTTGTCAAAATTTGAAATATTTATTGGGACTTAATTAACTACATAAAAACACTTCACAATGGACTACAAACAGCTCTACATACAAGAGTTGGAGGAGAACGAGATGCTCCGTGACATCATACAAAATAAATTCCCCGTCGGATGTATAGCAGAAACGACACATCAACCCGTCCTTGATGAAAATGAAAAACTCAAAGAAGAGGTAGATGAACTTAAAGGAAGAATAGCAGATGCCGAACACGAAGCATCAGAGTGGGAAGATTCATACAATGAACTCAACGGTGAAAAAGAATCCGAGGATGCTCAGGCAACGAAGGACTATGACGAATATGAAGATAAAATTGAAGGAC
>Ga0181392_1000603_pt1 | contig 13793 bp, 25 predicted proteins | sample 15SPOviralmetaG_FD_130083 | JGI IMG/M metagenome (GOLD analysis project Ga0181392, IMG submission 130083) | Marine viral communities from the oligotrophic San Pedro Time Series (SPOT) site, San Pedro Channel, CA, USA - 15 SPOT_SRF_2010-09-15 | ecosystem: Environmental > Aquatic > Marine > Strait... | reverse complement strand
TTCATTTCTTATTTCAACAATTTCTAATACATTTGTATCTTCTTTTGGTAGTACAATTTTATCATATATTTTTGGATCACTAAAAGAATATTCTTTAGTTTTTATTTCTCCTGAAACTGCATCAACTGATTTTTTAAGTAAGTAATATGTAACATTTCCGCTGTCGTCTAATTCATAAACTGTCACATCTGTACTATCAACTGAACTAGTAAATTTAAAATCTACTGAATCTAATGTTCTAAATTTTATATCCGATTCGGTAGCTATTACTGCATTTGATTTAACTGTTACTGCATATCTCATATCTGGTTTAGCATTTACTCCAGTACCAATTGCAGGTACTAATTGATATGCATCTAATTTTACTGTTGCAGGAGTTAATGTTTTTGGCTTTAATCCACTCATTGCAGCTAATTGATATAAATTATACCTTTCTTCTGCAGTTGTAAGAAATGATTCTCTAGATTGGGCATCTGTATAAAATGATAATACATCTCCAACATATGCAGACATTTCCAAAAACATCATTCCTGGTGATGATTCATTAAAATCATTATATGTATTTGGAAAATATGTTTTTGTAAAGTTTACTAGATTTCTACGAAACTGCGCAAAATCTTTATTTAAATATTTTACATCTTTTTTTACTAAGTCTGCCATATTACTCTACCTATGTTAATAATTGGTATTTGTTTGAACACCATTTTCATCTATTAATAATTTAATTACCTGATTTGCTCCATTCTCAGTTACTCTAAAATGCAATGAAATATCTAATGCATGTTGGTCAATTCTACGATCTACAATAATATTATCTAGAATAATATAAGGCAGCCAAGTTGCAATATCTTCATTTAATCCATCTTCTATTGATCTTTCTAAATCAACTGTACTTTGTTCAAATAAACTATCAACTATCTGCGTTCCAAAATCTGGCTGCATAAATCTTTCGCCTTTTCTTGTTAACAATAAATTTTTTAAATTTGATACAGCTTGTTCTTCTGTGCTATATGATTGCGCAAATACAGATGCACCACCCTGTGATCCAGATGCATAATTTTGATTGAATGTACGACCTGGAGCATTACCATTAAATGGTAATAATACTCCGACTGCCACATCAGGTTCAAAATCTAATGGATGATATCTATATTCTTGTTGGGCCATTATCTAACGCCTTTCTTTTTATCAATTGCTTTCATAACTGCTGAATAATCTTTTGTTAATGCAGATGTAAGATGTTCTGGTAATTCAGCTGTATTAACAGGTCGACCTTCTACATCTGTTGTTGGTATCGTATCAATTCCTCTTGAAGAATTCATCATTGATCCAAAATTAGATACATCATTGGTTGTCATCATATCTTCCATCATGGAAACTGGCGGTCCTTGTTGCATGTTTCCAAAATCTGCAGTAGCCGCAGTTTCATTTAATATATCATCTAACATTTTATTTTTAGAAAATGTTTTTTTCTTACGTACTTTTGATTTGTATGGATGTTCTTGTTGTTCTACCATTCCTTGTAATGATAATCCATGATTAATAACCTTTTTATGCGAAACTGTTTGTTCGCCTAAAATATCTTTAACTGCGGTACGAACTTCTTCTCGAACCACTTTACGTAAAATTTTTACAAAACTTTTTGTGTCCATAGTATACTCCTATCTATTCTTATTTAATATAAATATCAAGGTATACTAAATGTTGGCGGTTTTTTACGTGATTGCTCCAACTCCAGCACCAGAGCCACCAGTAGTTGTTACGGCTGTAGTAACTATACCTGATTTTATATATTTGTCTATTGCAATTGCCAACTGTTTAGCAAGAATTGCTTCTGCGGCTGGACCGTTTGCATTACTTGCGGCCTTAAATGCTTTTTTGATATCAGTTTCTAAATTTGGTAATATTAATGGCATATTATTCTCCTATTGTTTTAATTGTGACATTCGTGATACTAATGCTGCTATATCACCAGCAGCTGGATTGGCTAGTGTTGGACCATTTCCTAATCCTGGTGCGGTTGGATATGCAGATGCTCCACTAGTGATTTGTTGCATAACTTTTAAAAATTCGTCCATAATTGATAACACTTCATTCATGTCAGCTGCCCAATCCGGTGTTGCAACTTGTACTGATTGTTTTGCTGCTAATATTAAGAATTCTTTTTTGGCATTAAATACTAATCTGTCTGATGATATAACAACTTGGCTACTATCAGCCTTGTTTGATCTTGGTACACCTGTACCTAGGTTTGGTTGAGCTGTTTCAAATGTTTTTAATTTTTGGCCGGATGTCATACAAATTGTAGATTGGTCTAATTCAAAACTTTCTTTTGAATATTTATTTGTTCCTGGTATTGGAAAATGTCCATTTGTAATAAACGTAATTGGTGAACCAGCTCCAAAGATTCCACCTTCCCAATCTGCACATGCCTTTATCTCATAAACATCTTTTCCTTTGATTGCATCCGGATGTGGACTATCTTCTACTGTTGATCCAAATCTAATTGTCTGGCCCCATCTACCTTCTATAATAGTATCTCCTTCATATGGTTGCATTGGCTTTATTGTTTCACGTTCTTGAAATGTCTCTCCCATGAACGGATCTAATGCAGATTCTTTTTGTGGATTACCTAATGAATTTAAAAACTCGCCTAATTGGCCTGTTGGTTGATCTTTTCCTCTTAAAAATGTTTGTGGTAAAATTCCTAGATTTAAATTATCCTGTACATTACATGATGTTAAATAATATGCTCTTTGTGGAGTATTTCCTGGATCAGCTGACCATGATGGTCCTCTAAATGTCATAATATGTTCACCTACTAATGGAATACGTTTTACTGGTCCTAATGGTATAGCCCATTCATCATTAGTATTCTTTTTACCACCACCACCAGCTGATCGTACTTTAACTGCACCTAATGGTAATTTTTCACCCTCTTCATCTTTTGGTTCAGATGTATACGCATTAGTAGTATCAATTACTTCTAAAATTTTACTCATTGTTTACTTCCCAAACTAATATTATCTTGTTCTGCATGTATAGCATCTAGTTCTTCCTGAGCCGTTTGTAGTAACCTAGCCTTTTCTTCTTCACTCATACCAAACTCATCTCCTGAATCAGATTTTGATGAACCAACTAATCTTTGTACTACAGCTGCAAGTTTAACTAAATGTTCATCATTCTTAACTGATACATCTAGATATTCTTTTATTAACGGTACAATTACTGTTGCGTCGCCTATATTTTTAATTAATGGTTGTAATTCTTGAATTAATGTATTTATTTGTCTATCCTTCTTTTTAGAATTGTGATAGATATCTTTCATTAAGTCTGAAAATGATGTTCCTTTAAATAGTTCGAATTCTTCGTGCATGTCTAAACCCTTTATTATAAATATAAAGAGTTATGATTTTGGTCTTAAGAAATGACCTGTTCTTTGATATTCTTTAAACATTAAACCAAAATCTTTTTTAAGTTTGTTAACAACTTTGGTAATATTTTGAGTTTTTAGACCTGTTCTTTCTCGTATAAGAATATAAAGAGCTTTTTTATTAAAGTTTTCTATATTTTGTCTAATACGAAATAATTCTAATAATGAATCTGCTACTATAATATCACGTTTATTTGTGAATATAGTATTTAGATTATTATCATAGTATTCAACAAATTGATCTGTAAAATCTCTTAATACTTCTTGAAAATCTGTATAAGAAGCTTCTCCTCCTAAATCACGCTGTTCATCAATGACTGATATATCAGCCTTTGCTTTCATTTTTGCATAATTAGCATTATTTGCTATAATTAAATAATTTTTTGCAATAATACTAAAATATGAAAATGCCTTTCCTTTACCTTCTGTAAATTTATGTATCTTTTCATTTAAGAATGCAACTACCTCTGCTTTAACATCTGCATATGGTACATCAAAATAATAAAACTTAAATGTATGTATCATATTTTCTACAAGCTTATTAAATGGATAGTTTATATATTCTCGATATAATTTATCACGCTTATATTGTTCTGTTTCTTGATTATATGCAACAATTGCTTTTTCATTAATATAATCAAAGTATAATTTTTTAGTTCGCTTTCTTCCACGCTTTTTTACTTTTGGTAATGTGGCTTCATATTCAATACGTGCCTTATCTTCTTCTAACCAAATATAAAACTGATCTGCTCCAAAAAATTCTTTAACTGACTCTTCTTGTGTTTCTTCATTCATTAGTTAACTCCACGATTTAGGTCATCCATTACTTCTTTAATAATTTTAAAGGATGTGCCTACTTCGTCTGATGATTCAAATGCTCCCATTCGATCTGCGTTTCTAATTTCAGAGTTGGCTTGATTAATTTTTGTTTTTAATCCATCAAAGAAATTATAATAATCTAAATTTGACTTTTCTAATTCTTCAATATAATTTGTAAATTCTTCTTGTTTTCTTAACTGGTTTATATTAACAAATAATGATACTGCTAATATTACTGATATTACTATAATTGTTGTTATCATTTTTTATCTCCAAATAAATCATCAAACATTTTTAATGTTGCAGTTGCTTGACTATTTTCTGCTATTGCTCCTAATTTTTTTGCTCTTGCCTTTTTACCATATGACTGATTAACAGGTGTTGATGGTATAGTATTTGGTTTTGACTTAGCCCACATTTCATATTCTATTCTTGCTGCCATGCAATCTGCTTGGTGCATTACATATCCTAAATTAGTTTTTAGTTTTGAATCGGCTGTTCTAGACATGAAATAAGGTTTATTATTTTCATCATATAAACCATCTGTTAATTTAATGCCTAACATCTCATTCCAAGTAATTTCAATACCATAATGTTGTAATAACCAAATTGATAAATCATTTACTAATGTAAATTGATTGTTAGGATTGACCTTATACATCCTTCCCATATTCTTTCTATGCCATTCTGAATCATTTGGAATATATGTTTCATTTCCTTCTCCAGGAAACCCCATCTTACCAATATCATGATTCAATGCAACAAATACCAATTCTTCCATTGTATATCCATCACAATCAGATCCCATTGATTTCCATAACATGTATACTTGTTTAGCACATTTAATAACTCGCAATACATGGTCTACATATCCACCTTCAAATGCGTTATGATAATGATCAATGCTTGAAGCAGGTTGCATACACATTCTATCTTCTAGATCTGTATACATTGCTTTTAGTTTATCTTTTCTTTCGCCTTCAAAGTTATCATCAATAACTCTTAATAACTCGTTCCAATTGTCTACAATTATTTCTGCTGGTATTTTCATATGTTAATTCTTAATTGTTTTGTTACTACTTCTATTGTTCCTATATTTTTTGCAAGCCGTTTCCATGCATTAGTTGGTCTACTTGTATCCCATTCAATTGCAGTACACTTACGTTTCTTTGCTAACTCAACTGCAATTTCAAATGCTTCAACCATTCCTAAATTTGTATCTGGTTTATTTGAATACATTGTCCAAATCCAAAATATTTCATCATCTACAGTATAATCAATCCATCCATTATCCCATTCAAATACTTCATGATAATCATTAGGTGGTTCTAAAAATTCTTCATCATCTCCAGACTTAATAGTATATCTTTTAATCCATTTAAGTTGGTTAGGAGTTAATGTTCTAGGGTTTTTATGTATTATAGATTTCATCATATTACAATATCAATTACACCTATTTCCTTTGCCTCATCTGCAGATAAATATAAATCAGATCGCATATTATCTTTCCACCAAATTGCATCTTTATTTGATCTAGCTGCTAATAAACTATAAACAGATTGTTCTATTTTATTTACATAATCAATTGTAGCCACCACATCAGTTAATTTTCCTTCCATCATTGATCTAGGTTGATGGAACATAATAGTTGAGTTAACACTCATCATTCTTTGTCCGGTTGTACTTGCTAATACAACTGCGGCTGCTGAAAAAGCTTTACCACGGACAATTATATTAACAGGTTGTTTTAATGAGTCAATATAATCTACTAGTCCCATCATCTCATGAATTTCACCACCAGGACTGTTTAGTACAAGATTAATAGGTTTTTCAATATTACCTTTATAATCTTCTGAATCCCTGTATTTTAATAATGATCTAAATCTAATCATTAAATCAACAATTGTGCGTTCACCAATATCTTCATTAAAATAAATTACTGAATCATCAAAATCTACATATGAGTTTAACACATCTGTTAAATCAATGTATGGATTAATTTCAAAATCATCTTCTTGTATTACCTGCTTATTAGGTATTGGCTTTTCAGGCCTTTCTTCATATATACTCATATTAAATATAATATAACAATTTTTTCTCGTAAAACCAAATGTATTAAAGCTTTTTTAATTGACGTTCTAATCTCCTCATTGTTACATGACCAGCTCTAACATCTTTTTTAAATTTTGCTGTTTTAAGATTACCTCTTACCATTACCATCTGCTCTAAAATTTTATCTCGTAATGCACTTTTTTCTAATTTAGATAATTTTTTCTTTGCTGGTTTAGGTTCTGTTGGCTTTAATGTTCCTTTTAATTTTGGTTGTTCTTTACCTTTATGAAATACGTTACCATCTTTATCTACAAACTCTTTCATAAATTGCCAACCACGTATCCTTCCTGTTGATTTATATCCACCTCTTGTCTCAGGAGGTCCGACTGTTTTGTTAACACATCGATGACATAATACTGCAGTAGTACCAATATTAACTTCTGACCATTCGTTACATCTAGGAAATTTAGATAATATCTGCCATCCCCAATAGTTTTGATCTTCAATACTATTCCTACATATCATATATGTAATGTTATTACGCTTACGAGTTTTAAATTTTGTTGTAACTTTTTTCTTTGCCATTTTATTTATTTTTATTGTTAACCTTTTGTTCCCCAATTCTTTTTACGTGCATATTCATCTTCTAATCGTTTTTTTCTGTCCTCAGCAGTTTCTTCCTTTTCTTGATAAATATCTTCTTTAGGTGTTGCTAATATTTCTTCATTCTTTTTGATCATTTCTTCTTGATCATAATGTAATCCATCATTACCGTTCTGGCCTATAATATTCATACGAGCTTCCGATTCTAGCATTAGCTGATCCTCTTTATCTTTTACGTCTTCTGGAATATTGTTAAACGTTTCTTCTTTTTCTTCTTCTTCTAATATATCAACAAGAACATCTAATCCAATCTTTTTAGATTTTTTAGGATGAGTCATTGACTTTGGAATAGTATACGGTCTATTAAATTCTTTTCCTTCTGGTACAGACATTACTACCTTATTCAGATGTTCATTTCTTTTTTTAAAATAATCTTCTGTAGGATCTTCTGGTTTTCTTATTTGGTTGAATGCCATATTAGCTGCTACTACAAGTGCTATTGCTAATGGATCAAATACAAATATAATAAGTAATAGGAACCAGTTAACAACCTTGTTCATAGGTTGGCCAGTTGTTTCTGCAAGATATTTTAATGGACCTAATTCACTCTCAGCTTCATTTGATACTTCTTTATCTAACAATGCCATATCAGTTTTATTAATAGAATCCATTATAGCTTCTATTTTAATATTAATACCATCTCTTTCTGTGATTGTAGTTTTTAATTCTGATTGTAATGCTCGTCTTGCTGAACTAGATGACGTAGTAATTAATTGTCCTGATTGTTTATCAATGTATTGTACCTGAGCTGGGTTTGATAATGCAATTCGTAAATCTGATATTGATTTAGTTAGTCCCTGTTTTTCAATATTCAGGTCTTCTTTAGTTTCTTGAAATCTAATTTGTTTTTGATTTAAGATCATCAACGACTTATCTAATAACTCAGATTGGGTTGCTGTCGATTGATAAGCCCCAGATAAGAATCCATATATACCTCCCGATGTTATAATCATTAAAACAAAACAAGCAATTGCAAGATACGCTCTTAATACTTTATTTATAGTATCCCAATATTGATATAATAAAGAAGCAACTACGAGTTTAGCAAACTCTAATGAGCCAGCCATTATTATTACTTGTAGACTTGCTCCTGCAAATAATTTACTTAATCCAAATACTGAATAGAATGCCGCAGATCCGGACACGGCTAATGCAGCTAATGCTATTAAGAACGGAAAAAGTCTTTTCTTCATTTTTACCCTTGTATATTATCAGATGCAAATTTTATTTTCTTTCTAACTTCAGAAAATCTTCTTTGTGCTTCTTGTGGATCAATTTTCATACCTCTTCTAATGATGTCTTGTAAAATCATTATCATATTGTCTGCTTCATCCAATTGGATCTTCACTTGTGGTGCATTTTTTACTGTACTCATAACTTTTCTTTTATTTTTGGTTGGTTTGACTATGCTTCTGCATAATTATTATTAAATTATTATTTATTATAAATATATATTATTATTATTATTATTAATTAATTATATTATATTTTAACTAAACATTGGCCAATTCTGGCCTATTTTTTTGTCTATATAAACTTCTATGTTCTAATACTGCCAATTCTTTGGCTTTAGCCTCTACAACAATGTCTAAATCTAATCCATATGTACGAATCTCATCTCGTATATAATCTGAATGGGCTTGTTTTCTAATTTTATCATCTTTATATTCTCTTGCTCTACTTTCTGAATAATGACAACATTGTCTAACATCATCTGGCCAAGTAGTGGCTGCCAATCGTAAAGCTTCTTCTTCGGTGAGTTCATCTGGATGAAATGTATGATGGTGATAATCAAATGTAATTGGAATGCCTATTTCTTTGTGAATATAATCATATAACATTTTAACTGACCACATGCTAGCTTTATCATCATTCTCTAATACTAATCTTGCTTTAAGACTATCTGATAACCTATGCCAATTTTTAATCCATCGCTTGGCTGTTGAATCATGATCACCATATGCACCACCTACATGAATGTTTATTTTATTTTCGAATGAAGGTTTATATCCCATTAGGTCAAACATTTCTGAATGACGTTCTAAACCTATAATAGATTTTTCTACAACTTCTGGCCTTGGAGAACCTAATACATGGAATGGTCCTGGATGTGTAGTTAACCTCATATTATGTTTACGAGCATATTCGCCGGCTTCATATAATCTATCAGAGATTTCTTTGATCTGAGGTAATTGATTGAGTTCATAATGATCATGCCATGGAAATAATTCAGAACCTATTCTAAACAATGTTATATCATGTTCAATATTCCATTGTAAATAATGTAATAAATCAGTTGCATTCTTTAATGCACGTTCACCTATTAGTTGATAATTGCGATCTGGATACCATGTCGCTTTTCTTGCAGTTCTAGAAGTAGTTACTCTACCACCTGCCTTTTTAGGTCTATTTGTTAATGTCATATTGACACAAGCATAGCCTAATCTTACATTGTTATTCATATAATTTTTATTAGTTATTTTATAATATAATATAAGAAAAATTTGTCAATTATCCTAATGTTATTTAGGAAAATTTATCTGTAATTGAATATCATCTTCGGGGTTAATTATAGAAGCTTCTTGGATAGTTTCACAACAATATAACATGCCATCTTTTCTCAATAAAGTATCAGAATTAGACCATTGTTTCATTATATTTACATCAAAACTAGGTTTTAATTTATGTTCATTTATGGCTCGTTTTACTATAAGTAACTTATCATTGAATACTATATAATTGTTGACTTGCATAATTGTTTATTTGTTCTTTAAAGGTGGTTTAACTAAACCTTTATTAGGTTGGTCTAATTTATTATCTTTTGTACCAAATTTACATTTTAACCAAATTCTTTCATGGAAGTAATATAGAATAAATTTTGTAAAAATTTCTAATGCTCCTATCTTTAATCCTACTAAAGGACTACCTGTTATTATCCACCCTAAGGCCATTGTATCTAATGTTCCTACAACTCGCCAACTTAATGTTTTTAATAAACTTCTTAATTTTGTTACTTGCATGATATGTCTTGGATATTAGTTAGGACAGAATGGATCACCAGATCCAATTATTTCATAACATCTATAATAGCGTAAGTAATCTACGGCTGGTAATTTTTTTGCATTAGTATGCCTTGTGATAATATGGCCATCATCAAATAATTTATGAACAAATGATCTTATTAATTTTAAACTATTAGAATTTAAATGTATAAAGTTATTCATTGTTGTAATAACTAGTTTACCATTTAAATTAATATGTTCTTCCATCATTGTATCTTGGAATATATCATTTAATGATTGTTTCAACTCATCTTGATCTTGTTCAATACGTTTAGATATAGATAAATTTAATCCTATATTCTGTGCATCATGTAGGAATTCAATCTTTTCTTTGTCCTCTAGAGTACTAAAGAATTGATAATCATCTGCGTCTATATGTATTTTACTTATTTCCATATAATAAAGACCTATCCGAATCTTTAATTTCTTTTACTATAAATAATTCACGAAATTGAGGCAAGGATAATTGTTTAACGCCTGCAAAATAAGCTTCGGCTTGAACTGCAGTTGGTAATGTAACTACATTTATTTGGTGACTTGATTCTGATTGTTGTTTTGTAAATAATCCGTACTTCATTATTATTCCTCTTTTATATAAATATCAATTTCTCTAGATTTTCTGAGAAGCTTGTAATATTAATTTTGAAATTTTAGTTTTTTTATCTAATGTAGATAATAAATTTAAATGTAATATATCATATACATGTTCTGATAAGTCACCAGATGTTATAATCGCATCTACCCCTTTAGTATAATAGTTAACAATTCCTTGATAACCTCTTTCTTTAAAGACTTCTATTACTCGATTATCAGTAATATAACGTTTATGGAATCCCATTAGTTTTTCCTAGCAATGCCCCATTTACCTGCTCGGTATGCATTATCACATAATTGCATTGATGCAGCTGCAGTGTGCATAATTTGATTTAACTCTGAGTATGTAACATCTACTCGTTTATTACCTACAACAAACGTTCCTACAATAGGTTTCATTTTAGAATATTTAAATTCTGTTGCATCTACACTTTCTTTAATTTCAAAATCTATAGTTGCATAATTTTTTCCTAAATGGTCTACTTTTTTACGATCTATTGCTGCTGTCATGTTCAAGCTTGAACGGGTTTTTGTAACTGGTTTCATAAATAATTTTTTTTTGTTTATTGTTGTCTTAATATTGTAATTTTATATGCAGAATCTGAATATGAATGATCTATTGATACATTTCCTGTATCTTGTCCATATTTTTTCATTGCATAATCAAATACCTTCATTGGATCTGTTATTAAAAATTCTTCTTCTCGTACTTCTTTTGGCATATAAGAACTAAATAATACTAGTACTGATCCCATTGTACATAATGTCATCATCTTATCAAGTGTTTCAGTTACAAGAGTCAAATCATCTTTTGATGATCCATCATATCTTGTACATAATGATCCAATGTTAACACACCAATTTGATCTATCTGAATCTTCAATCTTATTCCAATCTTTGCATTCCAAATTAACATCTGGTGCATATTTTTCAAGTCCTGTATTTATCAAAGGTTCATTAATATCTACGCCTTTATAGTTAGGAACTTCTCCATCTCTTCTATATAAAAATTCGGATAAATCTCCTCTTCCACAACCAAAATCTAATACAGATTCACCTGGTTCAATCATCTCTGTAGCTATATCATACATATCCATTTGTTGGTCTAGATCATCATATCCAACAACCTCAGGAGAAGTTTTTATATAATCAGGATCATCTTCATCTTCTACATTTTCAGGAACAGCTTTTACATCTTCTTCATCCTCAGCTTCTGGTCCAGGAATTTGTTCTTCTTCTTCCCAAGCACGTTTTTCTTCATCAGACATTGCCTCCCATTCTTCATCTGAAATATACTCATCGTCATCGTCATATTCAGATTCTTCAGCTTCTATTTCAGCTCTTTGTTCAGGAGTCATTGCTTCCCATTCTTCATCTGAAATATACTCATCATCTGAATCTGGCACCTCATCTATATTTTCTGCTGCAGCTAAACCTTCTTCTTTAGCTTTAACCTGTGCCTCAAATACCTCTTCATTAGTCGGCTCCATTGGTTTTAATTCTGCAACTTTTTCTGTAACTGTATCTTGTACAGGTTTATTTGTTAACATTTTTTTAATTCTTTTTAGCATAACGTTTTCCTCGTATTTTACGGTTATTAATTCTATTTAATTTAGTTTCAATATCACCTAAATCCATTTTCATTGGATGAGTTCTATTAAAGTTTTGAGCTGTTCTACATGCAATTGCTGCGTATTCCCAAGCCTTATCTTCACAACTTGTACTAGGCATATAGAACTCCTTAGCAATAAATATGTCGCCATCTTGAATTTGAACCCCATTCATTGAATGAACTGGCCTCGCATTAGGATATCGCTTTAAAACTTTTCTTTGATGTTTATTGGTATTCTTCATATTAAAATGATCTAGGTCCTTGAGTTGGAAATACAAAGTCATTATACTTTTCAAATTGTCCTACAACTAAAGGTGGTGTACTTTTAACTTCACTATCACTAACAACACCTGTTTTAATTTTACTTGATTGACCATCATATCTAAGCTCAACATTTTCTGAATAATTTGCTCTAGTATGGCCATCTCTATTATGAATCCACATATTATTTGATCCACCATCTGCAATCCATGCATCTGTAATACTAGATACAATTGTTTGTCTAGATTTTGGTTCATCAACACTTGTATATATAAGTCCTGTACCTGCCTCTGTTCTTATATCATATGTCTTCTTAGTTAATTGAGTTGCATATCGTACATTTGTTATCATACCAATTTCGTACTTAACATCTTTTTTATCCCAACCTAAAGTTCTAACAACTACTAAGTCTTTTACATGATAATTTGGAACTGCTTTTTTAATTTTTTTTGCCATTTTTTATTTTTTAATTTTTAATAATTTATTTTTACTGTTTATGTTCAATTACTTTAACGATCTTAGATTTGGATACTGCTTTAACTTCAAAATCAATTCCTTGACCTTCAAAGTCTTTTACTACCATTGCTTCCGCATGGGTTACAGATTGTGCATCTACTAAATACATCTCTGTTATCTTTTTTACTTTATTACCGGAATCTACCGCTAAACTAACTTTTGCTGAATAATAACTCATAATCTTTTTTTTTTTGTTTTTATTAATATATAAATATAAGAACTTTTTATCGTAAGTCCTAATTTTTTTCATACTTTGTTTTAGAAATCTCCTGGTGCTACTTGCATACATGTTAAACCGATCTCTCTCCACATCTTAACTACTTTGTCGCGATCATCAAATACTGCTACAACCTCATGTTCAGACTTTGTTTCATCATCAGCCCATAGGTCATTGAACCATTTAAGCTTTAATGTATCATCTGGTATCCATTGCCATTTGTTACCGGTTGGTCGCATTTTTAATATATCATATGGAACATCAAATTGCTTTAACCAATCTTTGGTTACATCTTTAGTTGCTTTACTTCTACCTGATAGAATTGCAATCTTATAACCAAAGGCCTTTAATGCTTGCGCCATCATGATTACATCTGTTTTTGGTTTATCTAAATGAATATTCTTTGGGTCAAAGAACTTGTCCCAATCCATTTTACCATCTTCTTTGGTACTTAATTTTCTTCTATCTTCTATATCTGCTAGTGTACCGTCTAGATCAAATATAATCCATTTATTCTCTAACATATTATATAGATTCGTTAGCCCACTCATTATCTAATGCTGC